>SDBT01015448.1_pt1 | contig 12133 bp, 16 predicted proteins | sample 2277101 | NCBI WGS metagenome assembly SDBT01 (sample SAMN10404973, study PRJNA504765) | marine sediment metagenome | isolation source: marine sediment core GS10_PC15, 103 cmbsf | place: Arctic Ocean: Southern Knipovich Ridge | collected 2010
CTGGACTGTACTTTCAAGCCAAACTGCCAGGTGCGAATCCTTGCCGGCTCAGGTGAACAGGCAGGCAGGATGTACGAATACCTAACCGGTTTTCTACACAACGGCTTTGAAGAGTTTCTGGCCGGCCCCGTCCTCAAGAGTAAATGCCGCTTTGTCAACGGCTCGGCCGTTGAGGTCCTGACGCAATCGCCGATGAGCGTTCGCGGCCAGCATATTCAAAAACTTCGCTGTGATGAGGTCGAGCTTTTCGATGAAGACGTCTTTGCAGCGGCCAAGTTCACCACCCAAAGCACAGCCAATCTTATAGCTGCTATGGAGATGATTAGCACAATGTATCGGCCTTATGGGCCGTTGCTCTGAAACTATAAGCCCTTGCAACAGCGATACTTCTAAAAACCCCCCAAACGTCTTACCGTCTGGCTTACCGGAAATCATTGAAAAACACCCTGAATTGGTCAAGGTTATTGAGACTTGGCCTGACCTACCGGAGCATATCAAGGCTGCAATCAAAGCACTTGTAGAAACGCATAATAAGTACTCAAAGTAATACAAAAACATAGGTAAAAGTATAGGAATCCTTAATGATTTCGGTTTCAGGAGGTAAAAAGCGTGAGATATTACTATAACAGCAAAGCTACGGCAGATGAATCTTGCAGGCTGACAATGAGTAGTTTGAGAAAAGAGGGTATGCTGTCGTTGGGTTATACCACAGGAACAAGGATATGGACGAGCAGTATGACCGGAAAGAGAACTATCATAGGCTTTGCGGTTGATATAACAGATGACCCGTATGTTAGGCTTGTCTACTCCATCACAGACAGAGAGGGCAATAAGACCGATTATGATTATGAGGTATCATTGGTCACAACCCCCTGTAACTTTGGCGGTGTAAGGTACTGGTTTGGCTGTCGTACCTGTGGTAGGCGTGTAGGAGTGCTATATCTTGCGCCGGGTGATGTACACTTTCGGTGCAGGCATTGTAACAACCTGTCATATCACAGCCGGAACCGTTGCCCAGTAGAAACATTTGGACATACTTCAAGGCAAATAGACGAACTTCGCAGCCAAATCAAACGCTGGACGTGGAGAGGTAGGCCCACAAGGAAGGCAAGAAGGCTGTATGCTCTTGAAAGAAAAGCACAGATGCTGGGAGGGCAAGCTATGGTGCGGTTTGAAAGATTCAAGGCACGATTACGATAGCAAAAGCCAAAAATCTCAAAAGAGGGTACGGGGGGAGGGGAAAGCCCCCCTAATGCAAAATAAGGTACCTACGGCAACGGCAAGTAAGCCGATTTCACAAATTCTGGACAATTACAAACCAAAACCCCATACACCCGACAGGGGGGAGTGGTTACAGTGCAGGAGTGTAAGTAAAAAAAGGGGGTCAGACAAAGAATTTCTGGTGCGCAGACACCCCCCGGGGGGGGCTTTGGGGGATAGTGTTCTTACATTAAAACCGGTAAGGGAGATTGGGCCCATTTTTGAATAAAAGACTGAAACTGTCCTTAATAAGCTGACGCATTAGAGAAAAGCCAAGATTTTATTTGAGTGCTTATTTAACAGGCACTTAGAACAATTTGTGTGGTAAAAGGTGTGAAGCATTTTTCACAGTTTGGGGCTTTCAGGGATGGGGCTGTTAATACAAAAGCCGAAGAAAAAATTTGACCGATTTTCATATATCATAAGCAAACCGTCTTTAATAAGTTGACGCATTGTTGAAAGCCAGGATTTTTATTGAGTGCTTGTTTAACAGGTACTTAGAACAATTTGTGTGGTAAAAAAGTGTGAAGGATTTCAACAATATGTGGCTTTCAGGGATGGTTGTGACCAGCAAAGGACTTAACAAAACTTAACCTCTGGACGGCCCGGTGACCGGCGTAGGTAGGCGCCGAAGCGGGCAGAGAAGGTAGGCAGGACAGGGTGGAAAATTGCCTTTCTCCAAAGGGTCTTTTTTGTGGCGGTTAGGCCGGTAGGTGGTCTTATGCAAGATATAGCTTAGGGGTGGTAAAAAGTGTGTGAAAAATTATATATTTTTTGTGGGAATGTTGGTTTTTGGGTAAATATTACCAACTGCGGTATTTCAGGCCACATCTCTCGTCAGCCACTTCCAGACAATCACAATTCCTATGACTGCGGCCAAGAATATGCCGCCATATATGACCCAGGACTGATTAAGGACTTCACTGTATTCCGCCCAGTCCAGGAATTTTGTTATAGTATCCATAGAGGGTAATATATATGTTCTGGAGCTGGTGTTAAGTAAAAAATATTATTTTTGGTGGGAATGTTGGTTTTTAGGCTAACAAACAACACCCCTTGGCTGAAGTTCTTCCATTGCTGGGTCTGTGAGCCGGAGAAAAGATATAAGTTTTTCCCAATTTTGGGCTGTTAGGAAATAACCTCCCCCAAGAGGGCAGACGAGCCGAGCAGGGAGCAGGCGGGTGTGGTCTTATATGTATAAAAGCCGAAGGGAAAGTTTGTGCCATTTTTGGTTTTTCTACCTGTGGGGCCTGCATTAGGCAAGCTTGAGTATTACACCCTTTAAGAAGTTGCGGGTCTCGATACTAAACCTGCGCTCATAATCGACTTATAGCAATAACGAAGGCCAGTTCATACTAAAGAGAATTGGTATATTTGGGCTTTTGAGAACCTAATAAAACCTAAGTTTTTGCAAGCTATAAAAAAGGGAGGGGGGGTACGTTCCAAATCAGGCGGGGTGCTTTGCGAAGGAACCATAGATTCGCTCTTGCAAAATTTGCGGATTTTGGAAAACGGCGTTTTTGAGCAATAAAGAGGCTTTGGTAAGCAGGTATGCCCCTATTTGCCCCTGTTTCTGTCGTTGTTTGGCAAGGTTGGGGTCGGGGGTCAGCGTTTTCTCCTTTTTTTTGGGGCCGCAGAGCTGGATTTTGGGGCTGGAAGGGCGGTTTTAAGAGATTTTTTAAAAAACTGGACATTTTTTCAAAATTCCTGTTGACAAATGTCCGATTGAAACGTATATTATATACAGAATGATAATAGTGTACATAATGTACAGGAGAATCAATAATGACCACTGTCACAATTACAGATTTACGCCCGCATTTGAGCGAATACGCCGATAACGTGTGCTTTCACGGAGAACGAATAGTCGTTGAGCGAAAGGGGAAACCAGCCTTTGCAATGGTTAGCGTTGAGGATGTTGAGGCAATAGAGGCCCTTGAAGAAAAGATAGATATACAAGAGGCCAAAAAAGCCTTGAAAAAAGGTAGATTTATTCCCTTAGAAAAGCTGGAAGCTGAACTGGGTTTATAATAAAATACAAGGATGTATAAAGTTGTTGTAGCAGAGGATGCGGCCAATTTTATCAGGGGGCAGACCAAGAAAATCCAGCGCCAACTCGACAAAAAAGTCAAAAGCTTAGGGAACAACCCCTATCCCCCGAAATGTATTAAGTTAGAAGGCTGCGAGGACTTATACCGAATATGGTCAGGCTGGTACAGAATAATATATACTGTTAAAAACAAAGAGGTAACAGTATTAGTGCTTAGAATAGCCCACCGAAAAGAAGTATATAGGCGCTTGCCTCAAGCATAATTTAAATAATTAACCCCTAATCACCTCTGCGCTTAGTCATTTGATATCTATTCCACATTGTGGATTAGATATCTTTTTGTAAAAAACCCAAATTAGGACACTACCGATTTTCGGGCTTTTGTCAAGGTCTCAGAGTTTAGTGTTTACTTAACATCACCGCAGCCAAGGCGAGTAACAAAGGTGTTGTGGGTCCAGGACGCAGGGCCGCACTTATGAAAGTTGGGACTTTAAGGTGACATTTGTGATAGTTTGCTGATATAAATCACAACGACACGCCTAAGTTGCGGGAAAGCAACAATCGCGATTATTGCACAAATTCCTGTACTAATCCAAAGTATAGTCTTTTGGTTTTTATTCATAAGTTAATATAAAAGCCACTCCAACAAAATGGCCGGAAGGCCAAGGATGAACAGTAATGCAATTAGGACAACAATACAAAATGCTACAAATCCTTGTTTGCCAATACTCTTCACCATAGAGAGATAGAAGTCTCGGCAAATGTAACACAATTCTTGCCACAGTGTCATTTTCCCGTTTTTATTCATTTTTTTATTCCTGTGGCTTTTTCAAAATAAATGCAACAGCAGCAAACAGTAGGGCGCAAACTATATCTATGGGCTGCCATATCTCACGAGATAGGCGTATAGGTAGCAGCGGATTGAATAAAAGAGCAATAAAACCAAACAGCCACACAACCCACATCTTCCGCCAATTGTAGGCCGTATAAGCTACATATACCGCAACACCACAAGTCACAAATCTGAGTAACTGGTAGTAGCCATAGGGCCAGCGCTCTAAGGCTCCGAGTAACATTGCGGCGGCAATCAAAGACGGAATAAGATGTGGCCGTTTTTCCATTTTTCCCCTCTTAAAAAAGGTTTAGCCTTTCTTTTTTAACATCACAACGCCCAGGCCACAGAAATAATCAAGCTATCGGAATATTGCCACACCATCTGGCTTTATGTAAACGGACTTGAGTGTTCTAAAAAATTCCTGTTTATTGTCAGCGGCTTCCAACTGTTTCCTCTCATAAATATGAAAGCTCGTATCGCTCAAACGGCCTACAGTCTCTTCGTCAAAGACACCCAAAGGACCATAAAGCCGGTCGTTCGCCAATTTAGGATTTGCCTTCATCATAACACATCTTTTACTGAGCCTACCTGCCGGTGAAAACATAATACTCACCCTGTTATTGGTGTCTTTAGAAGCAATGACTATTTTAGAAGTTAAATTAACTGGTTTTCGGTTGGTCATTGCCACAAAAGGAAAAAAGATGCGATTTGGGTCGTCTGCGTCCGCTACACAAGGCAGATTAGGTTCTTGGATTATCAGTATAGCATACTGCTCGTCATTTTCAGTTTGCTGGAACCTTACCCCTGTGCCGAGATAATGCTTTTCGGCTACTGCCCGAGCTGTCCTAAATAGCGAGTTTATCGTCCGCCTTGAGTCTTCCATACTCCCTGAAGTGTGAATTGCGCCGAGGGTGTGTCTCATATACATATAACCCACAATTCCAACAAGCGCCAGAAACAGCAACGGCATAACCAAAGAGCTTCGGCCTCCCGCAAAGTGACTAATCACTTTAAGCAGTACAATAATAATGCCAATGACAACGACAAAAGTAACAACAATTATCTTGATGCCTTCTTCTTCCATCTTATCTTTTTTTGGGTTTGTATCTCACAAAGGGTAATTTCCATCGGCGGTTTACGCCCTTAAAGACCATCACTATCACAAACGCCAAGCCAAGCCCGCCAAAGCCATATAACATAATTTCGTAGAAATGAGCATCCGCAAACTTCTCCATCTGTTCCATAAATACAGCCCAGTCCATTTTTCACCCCTTTCAAAAATTAACCCAAATTTGACTTAGGATAATTGTATACCCGCTAAGATAACAAGCAAGACAAAAATAGCCAATTCTTGACCTGCTTAACGGCGTTTCCTTCTCAACATCACTATACCCAAGCCGAGCAGTAAGAGCGTGGTTGGTTCAGGGATAAGGATAATTATGGGCTGTCCTACATTAAAAAACACCTATATCAAGGATACTACTTGGGCATCGGCCAGTCTTTAGTTACACCTTCCATAGCAATCTCTTCAAGTTGCTTGCGTGTCAAATGATACTTTTTCGCCAACTGGTTTTTATACCTTTTTTCCAATTGTTCCTGCAGTCGTACTATTTTCTCTGCTTGCCGCCTAAATTGTGATTGGGTTAAGTGTGGACTTAACGGATTTCGCTCTTCTGCCTCTTTCTGACTCCTGTCCTCGATTAGTACAAGTTCTTTCCAGATTTCCTTTCGTTTCTCTTCTGAAAGCCCAAATTTCTCCTCGGGTTTTGCTCCGAGTTGGGCAATCTGACGCTTATTGATGCTAATTCTTGGTCCCAAATCGCCAGGGCTTTGTTGTAGCATGGCTATCCATTGCCCCATACCTGACTCAAACCTTTCTTTTGAAGTGAAGGCATAGATGTAAATGTTGGTAGGTGAACTGTGATACTTGAATCCACCCCTCGCCTTTGTGGAAGAGTATAATTTCTGAAGCAAGTTCCTAAGACCACTTTCAGAAATCTCACCTGAAACCAATATGTTCAACACCACTTGGGTCTTAAGAGGTATGTCATAAACATCTTCATTCAAAACGACATGCTTGAGTATAGCTGGCTCGTGCGATGCTGGAGCAGGTCCCCACAAACCCTTTTCAGCTTTTCTTGCAAATTGCTCAAGTTGTTTGAACTCCTGCATATACTTTGAGGGAATTTGGGTGTAAGCGTGTCCATAGCCTTGGCGGATTATCTCTGCATTAACGAACAGTCCATCTGGGGCACGGTAGACGTATGCTAAAGTCCGTCCGTATCGGTCTAATGCCCCTGGCAGTGGCTCACCCACAAGGTAAACCTTTTCGCCTTTTAGCAGGTTAGTTGTAAAGCGAGAAGCTTCTTTGCCGTAATGTTCGACAGGCTTAGCGGGGTGGACAGTTTCCGGGGTGTCCACACCAACGAGACGCACCTTGATGTCTTTTCCTTTGTTGCTAACAACAATAGTGTCGCCATCGACCACACGGATAACAGGGTGGGCGGTAAGCTTTGAAAAGTCTGGTGTTGGTAGGATGGGTAGCGTATTTGATTCAGGAGCTGATGCTACCTGAGTGCCAGCATACGCAAAAACAACTGCCAAAATTGCCAAAAGAAAAACATATCTACTTCGCATTTTCTCTCCTCAAAAAATTGTTGATAATTTTTTTAGTCCATAAAAAAGGCAGGGTTTTATCTGGCAATTATTTTGGGAACTGGACGACGAAAACCTAACTGAAATTGTATTTCTCGTCTAATATCTGAAGAACAGATGAAAAGAATAACAAAAACCAAAATAGATAAAAACAAAAGGATTCGTTTATTGTCGGACAGAGATTTATCTTTGCACAGCCAAACACATTCGCCAATTAAGGCCAGAGCAGCGATTAACCAAAATAGTGTACTGGCAAGCAATATGGCCATAAAAGTAATTAACGCTATACCAGTCCAGATAAAAAAGTGTTGTTGCTTGTTCATTATATTATTGCCTGAAATTTAACTGTATTTTCTTAACACCATCACCGCACCGAGGCCGAGCAGGAAGAATATCACTGAACATCGTAAAAGTAACCGATTAATACCACCATCAGCGGAAAGCTGGTAGATGTACATACAGCTTTCAGCACCTCGCCCTCATTAAGTACTACGCATCTGTCTGGGAAATCGTCCCAGTAACCAAGACTGTCTTTGTCTCCTCTATAATATATATTCCCATCAAATAAAATATTGTCGTCTACAGTTAAGGTCCAAGAGTAAGGATTGCTGCACTTCGCTTGCAGCTTGAGCAAGACAAAACGTTTTCCTGTAGGGACAGTTAAGATAGTCTCCGTGGTTTGAGCTGGAACTTCGAGGCACTTGCAATACCCCTCCCTTTCATTAATACCTCCAGAAGCGGCATCGTATATCTCGCCAAGTGTTCTCATTGTTGGGGCTGGTGCAGCAGATGGTTCTAAATTACCAGCTTGTGTCAACAAAGCATAGCTCAACAGCCCAGCCAATACCAGTAGGACAACAACCAAACTTTTGTTTACTTTCTTCTTTTCCATTTTTTATTCTCCTTTCAAAAATCGTTAATATTTATGCGCAGGGATACCACTGTAAGGCCTGTAAAAACTTAAGGAATTGGATACCCTTCTCTCGCATCTTCTCCTCACTTCTCTTCTTAGCTGAAAAACGCAAAAGCTGATACAAATTATACAAGCATCTATCTGATAATCAAGGAAAAAAGGACTAAAATATTGCCAACCGATGCTCAATAAGATACACTAATAAGCCATGGAAAAGGCCGAAATCAAAGCGATAGGCGAATATCTCAAAGACCTTGAGGAACTGAGGAAGATAGCCAAAATGAAGCGATGCAGCAAATGTAAGAAGCGGAAGACTGAGAGTAAGTTTAGCAAAGACCGCAAATCCAGGGATGGGCTGGGGTCTTGGTGCAAGAAGTGCGACCGTGAGTATGCCAGCAAGTATTACAGGAGAAACAGGAGGGATGTGAAAAAATACTATGCGTATGAGCAGTGCCATCGGGTTGTTGGTGGAGTGAAAGAGAAACGGTGCCGCAAATGCGGAAAGTGGAAGCCTGAAAGCAAGTTTTACAAACAAAGCAAACACAAAGATGGATTGGCAAACCGGTGCAAAGAATGTGCAAATAAAGCTACCAATAAGGCTCGTAAGCAGCGGCTGGTTGTCAGAAATTGAGCGCTGACGATATTCTACTGGCGAAACCAAAGAAAGCCCTTTTAAGCTGGTGATATTATCCTGTCTGTCAAATCGTATGTGTCAGAAATGATTTTATCTTTACCAAAAGCGGCGTTTTTGGGTACAAGAACAGCTTTTTTTACCAAATTTGATTTTTCTTTTGAAGCGGTTTTGTGAATCGTGTAGTTTGTAATTTAGGTTACGCAGCCCTATCACGGCACGAAAGGCTAAGGTATTTTATAGAGACACATAACTAACAGTAAGTAGGGACTGTTGCCAGCGTAAGTGTGGCAGGGGACGCCGGCAGAGTGCGTAAGGAAGCGCAGCGATTCGTATGGTTGGAGGCACTTCTTTGCAATAATCAGGAGTTGGTGAATGTAGCGGCGCTATATGTTTAGCCAAAAGTTAGGCAAGGCGTACTTATGAGTGAGAAAAACAGGTTGATAAATTAAAAAGGGCAGGTCAGCCACGACCCACCCAGACCTTCCGGCCTGAGCGGACTCAGACAGAAAGGATAAGAAAAATGTACTTCCGGTTCTATCTACCTCCCTCAGGTCTGTCAATTAAATAATCAAAAAAATATCAACTGCCAAAAATGGCTTTAGGACAGACTAATGGACAAAAAGAGTCAAATTATAGACCGAGAACCACAAACCATAGAAGAAGAGCGTGAAAAATGGTGCGAACATATCCCCAAAATATACCAAGAAACGTATCGCAGGGCAATGGCGGGCAAGAGCAAGGCTGCCGGTATTAAGGCCAAGTGCCAAGATTGCTGCTGTTGGCAGCGAACAGAGATAGAAAATTGTGCCGTACCTACCTGCCCTCTGTATCCATATCGGCCGTATCAACATCACGACCAGAAACGTCTAAGACACCCCACAGAATCAAATCTGACGCAAAAAGAGGCTCACCACGGGGCAGTTTAGAACAGAATGAAAGCTACTCAAGGAATTTTTCCGGATGCAGGAACGAACGGATTCAAAAGCGGCTTTATTAGTGGGTGCTGATGACGCTGCAGCGCTTATCGGCGTATCCCGCGCTCACTTCTACGCCTTGCACGCAAGCGGGCGATTGGGGCCGATGCCTATAAAGCTGGGGCGCAGGTCGTTGTGGGTCAGGGAGGAACTGGCTTCCTGGTGCCGGCAAAATTGCCCGCCAAGGCAGAAATGGATTTTAATTAATGGAGAAACAAAATGCTGACACTACAACCCAAAGTCAATGAGTGGATTGTCCTTCGCAATTCCACCACAGGACGCCAAGTGGCGTCAATAAAAACGTATCTCGCAGACGGGCGAACCCGTCTTGCTTTTGACATACCAAAAGAAATTCAGGTAACACGTAAGTCTTTGATGCAAAGGAGTGCCGGAAATGTTAAGCGAACGTAACCGGAAGGTTGAAAAATTACTAACAGAAGTCATAAACACCAAAGAGCGGGAGTGGAGAAAACAAAAGCGCCTTCCGATGTACATAAATAAGCGGGTAGTTTTCTCATTAGCGTTCTTGTCGCTGCGGAGTGCCACAGCCATCAAGGTCTATCTAATATTCTTGTACAAGTGTAAATGGGAAAACCTGCCGATTCGACCAGGCTGTAAAGACAAGGAATGGCGCATTACTAACAACGGTAAAATTCAGTTTACCTATGACGAAGCCGAAAAGTATGGTATATCAAGAGGCGCTTTCGTTAAAGCGATAGACAAACTTATCGAAGTGGGGCTAATTGATATATCCAAACAAGGCAGCGGCTTGCACAAAGACGTTTCTTTGTATGCCATAAGTGACAGATGGGAAAAATACGGTACGCCTGAGTTTGAGGAACAGGTCAGGAAGAAGCGCAAAACCCAGTATGGATTTGCAAAAGGCAACAAGTGTGCTGCTATCCGATGGGAGAAGCAAAGAATTTCTCAACATAGTTCCAATGCACTTGAGCAAGTGCAGACTAATTCACTTGAGAAGGAAAGGCAAAAATGCAGAGCCTGATAATTGAGAAAAAAACGCGACCGAAATTTACTCGACAAGTGCAGACTAATACACCGTCTTACGTATATACGCCCATAGGTAGTATATTTGCTCCCGGATGTATGATGTATTTTAACAAGCGCCAGAAACAATCTGAAAAATTTTTCGTCTCGTTGGATTTTTCTCTTGCTTTTCTGTTGGATGTGTCGATAATGGTAAGCGATGGAATTACAAGGTTCAAATCTGGTAGTTTATTCAAAGAACATGGCCGGGGTCAGTGCATCCGCAAGGACCACTGCGCCTTACTTTGTAAGCGCCATCAGCCCCGGCCTCTTTTCTACGAAAGTAGGTGATTCAAATGAGAGTATTTAGACAGTGGTACAAAGACAGAAAAGGCGAGAAAAAACAAACAAGAAACTGGTATGTTGAATTAACAGACCATCTTGCCAGACCTCAAAGATTTCCGGCTTTTGAGGACAAGCGACAGTCTGAACTGCTCGGCAGACAAATCGAAAGACTTGTCAACTACAAGGTCGCAGGTGAACAACCGGATGCACAACTAACCCGATGGCTTGAGCAGATACCGGATAAGCTGCGGAGCAAGCTTGCTAAAGTCGGCTTGTTGGATGCAAAGCGCATGGCGGCAGTAAAGCCATTAAGTGCACACCTTGAAGATTTCGCACAATCAATTCTGGCAAAAGGGGCTACGGCTCAACACGGACAACAAATCAAGTCGAGGGTAAGGCGGGTTATAGAAGGATGCAAATTCACCTATTGGACGGACATATCGGCCAGCAAGGTCGAGCGGTTTGTTGCTGATTTACGAAGCAGCGAGATTGGCGCTCAGACGTCAAATTACTACCTAAAAGACCTTAAGCAGTTTTGTAAATGGATGGTTCAAGATGGACGAGCAAGCGAATCGCCGGTAGCACATCTTAAGACTGTGAGGGTGTTCAAGAGCGACCTCAGACACGACCGCAGGGCGTTAGAGCCTCACGAAATAGGGTGTTTATTAGAAGCTACGCTTGTCGCGCCCGAGCGTTATTATATGACGGGATACCAAAGATATTGGCTGTACCGTCTGGCTATTGAGACCGGTTTGAGACGCAACGAATTGCGAAGCCTCAAAAGGTCATCTTTTGACCTGGAGAAGGCAACCGTAACGCTTGAAGCAGCTTTCAGCAAGAACCGGCAGGAAAGCATATTGTCGCTAAAGCCACAGACTGCAGCCGAGTTAGGAGACTTTTTGAAAGGCAAGCTACCGGAAGCGCGAGCGTTCAACAAAATTACGAACAGAACAGCGGATATGCTCAAGGCTGACTTGGCCGATGCGAAAATACCCTACGTTGATAAAGCTGGACGTTATTTAGACTTTCACAGCCTCAGACACACAACAGGAAGTTTGCTGGCAGCAGCGGGAGTACACCCGAAGGTGGCGCAGAGTATTATGAGGCATAGCGACATAAACCTGACAATGAGCAGGTATACACATATTTTCCGAGGCCAAGAATCGGAAGCAATTGGCAAACTGCCAGACCTATCGCCAACAAACAAAAACCGAGCACAAGTCGCAACAGGAACAGATGGTAGGAGCGTCTTACCGTCCGGCTTACCGAAAGAGCACGGACAGCATAATAATTCAGTGGACAACAATAGACAAACCAGCCGAGCTATGGGGGATAAAAGACCGTCACCAGCACCGAAAACCGGCCTTATGGCTTGATGCAAAAAATAGTCTCATCAGCAAATCAGTTTGCCACGCCGGTCTTTAAATGGTGCTTGTGGGAGGTAATCGAGAAATGCACCGACAGAAGCTGCTCGCAGTGCCGG
>SDBT01015449.1_pt1 | contig 12132 bp, 5 predicted proteins | sample 2277101 | NCBI WGS metagenome assembly SDBT01 (sample SAMN10404973, study PRJNA504765) | marine sediment metagenome | isolation source: marine sediment core GS10_PC15, 103 cmbsf | place: Arctic Ocean: Southern Knipovich Ridge | collected 2010
GGAGGAACCGGTTGAAATAACGGTGAACCCCAACAAGAGCCAGGCACTGTTCCGTTTGAAAGATATTGAGCTGGTCTCACAGCTCGTTCAGGGAACATTCCCCAATTACACACAGCTTATCCCGCAGAGCTTCAATACGCGCATGGTAGTCAGCGTTGACGAATTTCTGAGAGCCACAAAGACAGCCTCAATTTTTGCCCGTGACGGCAGCGGCATTGTCCGCCTTGTCGTTACTCCAGGTTCAGCTAAAGACCCGGGCAAACTGACTGTTTCTGCGCGCTCCGAGGAGATAGGTGATGACGTTGGCGAGATTGATGCCACGGTTGAGGGCGAGGAGGCCAAGGTTGCCTTTAACGGCAAATATCTCACCGAGGTTCTCAGCGTTCTCCACGAGACACAGGTGGCACTGGAAACGACTAACCCCTCAAGCCCGGGGGTCATCCGCCCGGTAGGCGTGGACAACTATCTCCACGTCGTCATGCCGATGTTTGTCCAATGGTGATTATGTAAAGTTTCAATTCCAAGGGGAGCACCACTGCTCCCCTTTTTATTTAACGGTCTTACGGTTTGTGCAATTTGTTTTTCGTTTACGTAGTCGTCCTCTTTTCAAACCGGTTATCGAGGCTCCAGATATTGACATTCCACCAAATAAGCATATACTTTACTTGTCTGTTACGGAAGAGACTTGAAACTAAATAAGATTTTTGATTAAGGGTATGGTCGGGAAGGGGGGCTGGTGACTGCTAGATGAAATGCGGTTGCGGGCACCCTTTTTCAATGGTGAAATGGTGGGGTCAGTACTATGAGACGACTTATCAGAATGATTATTACCTTTATGCTTGCCCTGTTATTTATATTGCCTGTGTCATGCTCAGATACGGAGACAACGGCCAACGAAAAGATAAGCAGCCTGCTGCTCACTCAGGTAAACCTGAAAAAGGAGCAAATCGATAACCCTACCGGCGAGAGATTGAACACGATGAGGCAGATGGGCATGATGGTGGATAATCTGGGGAATCAGCGTATTTTTGTTCACCTCGAGCGTGAGCTGGACGACTCGCAGGTAAAGGAACTGGAAAATATGGGCCTGACACTGTACCTGGATTCCTGGATTCCGCCAGTGGGAGCGCACCCTACCGGTTACATCATCGCTGATATGCCCGTAGAGGTACTGGAGGCACTGGCTGAGATTGAGTATATCGTCAGGCTGGACACCGCCGAGCGCCAGCTTCAACCTCAAGCTGCCAATCAACCCAAGGAGAGGTGAAGAAATGAAAAAATATGCCATTTCTATGATACTGCTCGCTTTCCTTACCGTACTCTTCTTAGGCAACACCGTCGATTCACCACCTGTTTCCGCGCAAGAAAAAGAACACAGTGCCAAGATAAATTCCCTGCTCAGCCTGCAGGTGGCGTCCAAGCTCCGTGCGGTAGAAGCAGCGCCCGCGGAAGCGGGACAGGCTGAGATATTCCAGGCAATGCCGGAAGAAGCCGCTCTCTTTATGGCACCGGACCGGCAGCAGATATTCATACACTCTGAGGAAATGCTTACCTCTTCCCAGATGGAAGAGCTTGAGGACATGGGGCTTACCCTTTATCCGGAATCGTGGATACCGCCGGTGGGGTCACACCCAACCGGATTCATCGTTGCCGATATGCCCGTGAACAAGCTCGATGAGCTGGCCGGCAAGGATTACGTCGCCACACTGGACACCGCCGAGCGTTATTTCGAAGCGCACAATGACCTGGGTACCCAGAAGATAAACGCCGACGATGTGTGGAGCGCCAATTACACGGGGGCGAATGTTACCATCGCCGTGCTGGACTCCGGATTAGACGTTACGCATGACGATATCCCCACGCCGGTCAACAGCAAAGACTACTCCAACTACCCAACATCACTGGATGATACCATTGCCAATCAGGTAACCGGGCACGGCACGCACGTGACCGGCACCGCACTGGGCCGTGGCACGCAGTCCGGCGGCGTGTATAAAGGCGCCGCGCCGGGCGCCGACCTGGTCTTCCTTAAAATAGGCAATGACAGCACCGGCGGCGCTTCAACCTCCGCCATAGTCGGTGCCATTATGGCGGCAGTGGATACCTATGACGCGGATATCATCACCATGAGCTACGGCGGCTGGGGCCAGTACCATGACGGCTCCAGCCAGATTGCGCAGGCTGTTGATTACGCCGTGAGTCAGGGGGCGGTGGTCTTTATCTCGGCGGGCAATGCGGCCGATGATGACGAGCACTACTCCGGCACCGTCAGCGCCAACAGCACCACCGGCTTCATACAGGTCAACATGTCCATCCCCGCCGATGACACCACAGGCTTTGCCTATAACCTGGTGTGGTATGACGGCACGGGCACCAGCAATGACCTCGAGCTGGAATATTACAACTCGAGCCAAAACCTAGTGACAACCACCAACGAATTGCAGTCGGAGAGCTCGAGGGGGACAGAAAGCGAAACCTCATACTTTGATAACTATATGCCTGCGGGAAGCTATGTCGCTTACCTGAAAGTCAAGAACAATTCCGAAAGCTCACAGTCCTTTCACCTTTATTACTACCCGGGTTTCAATCAATCAGGCGCGGGCACGGTCAAATTCAACAGCCCCGACCCGGAGTACACCCTCGAGACGCCCGCCGATGCCGACAGCGCCATCGCCGTCGGTGCCTACAACACTAGGCAGATTTGGTACGATTATGCCAACAATAGCTGGTGGTATCCCAGTGACCCGGTTGACCAGATAAGCTCCTTCAGCAACCGCGGCCCCCGGGTGGACACCGGCGCCCCGAACATGCCAAGCATTGTTGCCCCGGGCCTGGGTATTATCTCCTGCCGCGACAATGATGTATACACCTGGCCCGGCAGCTATGACGATAAGGTCATCGACAATGACGGGCCGAATACGGACAACGCTACCAGGAATGACGGCAACGGGCCGGCGGACTACTACCTGATGCAAGGCACTTCCATGGCCTGCCCCATGGCCGCTGGGGTGGCCGCCCTGCTCCTGGAGAAAAATCCGTCCCTGACGCCGGCGCAGGTCAAGCAGGCATTTGAGAACACCGCCACAGACGAGGGAGACAGCGGTTTTGATACTACCTATGGCTACGGGCTTTTAGACGCCCTGAAAGCCCTCGATTACTTTACCCTGCCGACAATGGAGACCATAGCCGAAGCCGAAGGTCTATACTACAACACAGCTCCCATCCTCTCAAATTTCGGCTTCGATGATGAGACGGCTCTGGATGACGGCTGGTACCAGATGGACTCATATAATGGTACCTGGACAGTCCTATTTACTGATGTTTCGGGTACTTCCTGGGAGGATGATAACTGGACTATCCCTGATTTTGGCACACTCTCCCAAGGCAGCCACACCATTTACTTCAAGGCTTCGGATGATACGGCCAATGTTGAGGGGGAATCAGGTGAGTGGAGCTGGCAGTTCCACAAGGATACCGTCGCGCCCAGCGACCCCACCAGCGTGAACAGCGTCAGCCATACCACAGGCGTCTGGTCGAGCGACAACACGGTAGATATCACCTGGACGGACGCCACCGATAATACCAGCGGCCTCGATGGTTACTCCATTCTCTGGAACACCGACAACTCCACCGTTCCTGGCGCCACGAAGAATGTTGAAGAAGGAAGCGAGAATACCACCAGCCTCGAGTTGGTCGATGGCAGCAGCCACTACTTCCATATCAGGAGTGTGGACAACGCCGGCAACTGGCAGTCCACCGTCCACCTCGGGCCGTTCTACATTGAAACCGTTCCACCGACTGACCCCACCAGTGTTAATAGCACCAGCCATACCACGAGCGTCTGGTCGAGCGACAACACGGTTGATATCACCTGGACAGACGCCACCGATAATACCAGCGGCCTGGATGGTTACTCTGTACTGTGGAACACCGACAACGCCACCGTTCCTGGCGCCACGAAGAATGTTGAAGAGGTCAGCGAGAATACCACCAGCTCTGAACTGGCCGATGGTAGCAGCCATTACTTCCATATCCGGAGCGTGGACAACGCCGGCAACTGGCAGTCTACGGTACATCTTGGCCCGTTCTACATCGATACCACGCCCCCAACCGACCCCACCAGCGTCAACAGTACCAACCACAGCCTGAGCACCTGGTCCAGCGATAACATCGTTGATGTTTCCTGGACAGACGCCACCGACAACCTCAGTGGCCTGGATGGTTACTCTATCCTGTGGGACACCAGCGCCAGCACCACTCCGAGCGCCAATAAAACTATCGAGGACGGAATCGGCAATGTTACCAGCTCTGAACTCGCTGACGGCAACAGCCACTATCTGCACATCCGAAGCGTGGACAATGTCGGTAACTGGCAATCCACCGCCCACCTCGGGCCGTTCTACATCGCCGCTAATGCACCGTTCCTCACCAGCGCAACGGTATCCCCCGGTAGCGGCTATACTTCAGCTACTTTCACATTCTCCGTGAACTATACCGATTTTGAGGACGATGCCCCCGTCTCGATTACTATAACCACCGATAACGCTACCACCGCTAACATGACAGAACAGGATAGCCTTGATGTTGATTTCACCGACGGTAAGATTTACGAGTATTCCGTATCGGGTAGCAGCCTCGGCCTTGGAAGCCACCTCTTTCAATTTGCTGCCAGCGATGGGACAGACAACGCCATTGGCGATACCAGTTCGCACTCCGGGCCAACGGTATCATCACGGCCTTCGGGCGGCGGTGGCGGTGGCGGCGGTGGGGGCGGGGCAGGTATAACTCCCATACGCCCATATATGCGAGATAATAAGCTTACGGAAGATGTTGGCGCCAGAAGTGAGGACTTCAAGGTTGAGATCTATCTACCCGAAGGTACCGTTGCCTTGAATGCCATCGGCGCCAGCATATCAAGCATAAGAATTCAGGTAAACGCGGAGCCACCACTCAGGCCAAAGGATACATCAACAGTTGCATTGGTCTATGAAATGGGCCCGGCGGGAGCTACTTTTGACCCGCCCGTTGACCTGACCATGGAATATGATGAGTCCAAGATACCCGAAGGGGTTGCCGAAAAGACCCTGGTTGTGTCTACTTATGATGATGGCACTGGCCAGTGGACAGACCTGGAAAGCACTGTTGCCAGTGAGAATGATACCGTAACGGCAAAAGTAAGCCACTTCTCCGCCTTTGCTGTTCTGGTATATACCCGCCCGGCCAGCTTCACCATCGCTGACCTGTCGATAACCCCAGACCAGGTTGAACTCGGAGCACCGTTAAACATAAGTGTACTCGTCACCAACGACGGCAACCTCGCTGGAAGTTATGAAGTAAGCCTGAAAATGGATGACCGGCTGGTACAGACAAAGGAAGTCACACTTGCCGGGGGTGATGCTGAAACTGTCAGCTTCGTTATTACTCCAGATGCTGCCGGGGAGCACATGGTAAATGTCGGCGGCTTAGCCGGGACATGCCAGGTTGAAAAACCCAAAGAACCGGCTGCCTTCATCGCCAGTGACCTTACCATATCTCCAGCTGAGCTTTTAGCAGGACGGAGAGTAACCATCGGTATCACCTTAGTTAACACGGGCGGCCTCAGCGGCTCATATGACCTAAGCCTGAAAATAGACGGAGTTCAAATAGGAACAAGGAAGATAACTCTCGATGCAGGTAAGAGTCAGAAGGTGGTCTTCACCATGAGCCCAGGCACAGCGAGCACCTATTCTGTGGACATTGATGGATTGTCCGGCTCGTTTGTAGTTAAAGAGATAGCTACAGTAAGTGCTGAAGAGAAAAAAATGGCAATGCCCGCACCCGCTGCGGTTACACCAGCTTTGAAACCCGGTGCAGAGCCGGAACCAGTACCTACGTCGCGAATTAACTGGTGGATTATCGCTGGTATTTTCATTATTATTGTATTTGCAAGTTTTGCTTTATCTTTTATCATCAGAAAGAAAAGGAAAATGGTATAGAGTATTTACATCCACGGACGAACAAACATGCCAACGTTCGTTCCGTGGCACCTATAGGTGACAACTTTTAGCTAACTTCTGCTGTTATTTTGCAGGTAGTTAATAGGCCGTGCCGGTCTCTAACCTGCGACACTCTGATTAAAAGGTTTTTACAGGTATCCCTGAAATCACGACCGTGGTACCCAGAGCACCATCCTCGGCTTCTTGCCCATTTCCTTGACTAACTCCTCTATTCGCCCGTACTTCATGCAGGAGGCCATACAGTGCATCACACAAGCGGGCTCAAGCCCTTTCTTGGTGCGAGATGCACACAGGACACATAGCTCGGTAGGAAACGGCAGGTAGGTGAGGTACGCCTTATCATGCGGTAGCTTCTGAACCACTTCAATTACCTTTATTCCTCCCATACCCGCCGGCCACCGGTATTCCTGGGCACAGGCGACCTGACAGGTATAGCAGCCGGTACAGTATTCATAATCTATCAATAGACCATACCGAGGTTTCTCAGGCATTCCCCACCTCCTCTGTCATATTGACTTTATAGACTCTGCAAAGCAAATGCTTTATCGGGGCGCCCAGGCCATCTTTGCCCTGGAAACCCATGGGAATGAGTTGATTTACATTTGATTCCCACGCACCGAATAGAGAAGGCTCTGCCCCCGGCTTTTCGGGAAACCACCAGCCATGAGTGGCCATCACCATCCATGGCGGCACCACCAGGGTGACTTTTGCCTTGAATTTGCACTTGCCAAGCCAGTTCTCAACCCAAACCCACTCTCCATCGCCGATATCCAGTGGCTTGGCCGTATCGGGATGGATTTCAATTACCGGATCAGGATCAATATCACGCAGCCACGGGATATTCCTGTGCTCGGTATGAAAATACACCGGGGACCTTCTCCCTGTCGACAGGATAAGCGGGTATTTTTTATACAGTTCCGGCTGGCTGACGGGCGTGAATGGCGGCTCTTCATAGTGGGCCATGGGCTCCAGCCCCCACTCTTCACGCAGCGATGAGTATAGCTCAATTCTGCCGGATGGCGTTTGAAAGCCGGGCTTCCTGTCTGAGCGCAGCAATCCCTTCCCGAACCGGTGATACGGGGCACTGGGGTGACCTTCCGGCGGGAAAGCCCATCCCTTCTCCTGTAGCTCTTTAAAAGTCATACCGGAAGGCTTGATGACTTCATCAAAAAGCTCGTGAATGCTGTTCCAGCGGAAATTCGGGTCAAACCTCCGGGCCAGCTCGAAATTGATTTCCACGTCGGGCTTGCACTCGGCCACTGAAATAGCCTTATTGATGCTCTGAAGGGGTACCCACCAGCTCCGGATACCGTCTTTTTCCAGGAAAGTGGCCGCCGGCAGCACCACGTCCGCCAGCTGGGTAGTAGGAGTCATGAAAAGGTCGACGGCAACCACAAAGTCAAGCTTCTTGAGAGCCTCAACCCATTTCCTGGGGTCAAGACCTATGCCGACCACGGGATTACACGTCTGTATCCACATGCCCTTGATGGGATAGGGCTTCCCGGTGAAAATCTGCTCCAGCACCAGGTCTGTCTGAGCCCGCCAGATAAATTTATTCAGGGGCCCATATCGGTCAGCCCCAATCCTCTTCTGGTCCGCTTCTTTGGAGGCCAACTTGATGATCCCCTTGGCCCCGGGCAAAGAGTACGCAACCGCATCGAAAGCAAAACGGGAAATCACATTCCCGCCGGGCACATCCAGGTTCCCGGTGATACACCACAGGTTGGCAATAGCCTGGGCGGTGGGCGTGATGGCCGGCGTCATATCAATGGGTACACCCCAGTGTATGGATGCCGGCTTGCTTTCAGCGTAAAACCGCGCTGCCTCTACAATATCGTTCTGAGGAACCCAGGTGATTTCGGACACCCGCGGCACCGGGTACTGCTGTACCTGCTGACAGAACACGGTCCACACCGTTTGGACGCGCACTTTCGCTCCATTGACCAGGCAGACTTCATACTCCCCTTCCAGGGCCGGCTTCACGTCTGCCAACCGATAGTCCAGTTCCTGGGTATCCCATACCACCGGCATCCCCCTCTCCGTGTCCCACACAACAAAGTTGCCCGCAGACCCACCAGCCACCAGGTCACTCTCTCTCAGCAGCTTCCCGGTATCGCTCCTGATGAGGTGAGTCGAATTGGTCCACTTCTCAACGAAGCTTTTATCATACAGGCCTTCATTGATAATCACATTGAGGAAACCCATGGCCAGAGCCCCGTCCGTTCCGGGGCGGAGCTTGAGCCATTTCTTCGCCCTTGAGGCGAACCATGATAACCTCGGGTCAATGGCGATAATCTCAGTACCTTTCTTCATGAGGTCGATTATCCAGTGCCCAAATACATTGTCCGGACATGAGGCTGGAATATTATAGCCCCAGACTATGATGCATTTCGGAACCTTATACCTGGGGTCGTCATAGCGCTTGGGAAACCATTGGGCGGCATCGAGTATGCAGTAATCTCCCTGGACAGTGTCTACGGCGGCAATTCTGGGGCTGTAACAGGCAATTCCACTCAGGGCGAACATAACATTTGGGCTTCCGTACGCATAAGCAAGCATGCATATCCACGGCCCGATGTCTCTGCCGGTGCCCATAGAGAAAATAACACTCTCCGGGCCGGATTCTTCCCGGATTTTCTTCAGTCTTTTCTCTATCAGGTCAAAGGCCTCATCCCAGGAAATCTCCTGCCACTTACCTTCCCCTCGTTCGCCCACTCTCTTCAGAGGATGAGTTAACCGGTCGGGGTGATAAACATATTGCGTCATGGCCAGACACCTGGCACAGAGACGTCCCTGATTCCAGGGATGTTCCGGGTCGCCCTCAATCTTGACCAGCTTGCCATCCTCGATATGCGCCAGCACCCCACAACCGCCATGGCAGCCAGGCCCCGCAGACCACGTCGTCGTCCGTACAATACTACGTCCCTTCTTTTGCATCGCCCGGGTTCCTCCTCACTCTGTAAAATCTATAATACGATTAAAACAATAATAAGCCACTGGTAACAATAGTTGATGCTGATTAACAAGATATGTGTGACAGGTTGAATTTTGCTAGTTTTTTTGTTCGTGTCTTTTGTTTTCCAGCGTCCAGTCCCTTGCGAATACTACGTGATTTGGCGAGTTACGAAGTCTCCTTGAAGATGTTTGAATCTGGCAACGGTCGTGGTTTCTGTTGCGTATTATACTATAGCACGGACTGCATAGCCACCATAACACACCATCGTTCCCGCTCAGAATAGCTCTAACAACTGCCTGATTATTTAGAGGACTTTTGCTAAATCAGTACATTCCTAAAATGGTTTATATGGTGGGCCAATTTTATGAGGTCAGGTCAAAAGGACCTGAAAGTGTTGCTAGAACAATGGCGAAAGGGATATAATCAGGTACGTTCGCATAGTGCCAGGAACTATCGTCCACCGGCACCTGAGGCTGTTTTAACTGTGCCAACGACGTAAGAACTGGTACAACTAATGGGGGCAGGTCAATCTCACAAGATGTTTGTTATAAGACGTGGCGAGTGCGCTATAGAGAGAAGGAATACGCGCACATTTCTATTTACATTGTTCCCCTGTCGCTAAGCAAAGGTATATCTGAAAACCGAATAAACACCGTTATGGTGGAGAATCCAAAACGTATGCCAACATTTGTCTGATTAACAGGCATAAAAAGAAAACGAAAAGCGCTTGATTTTAAGTTGAAAATCGGACTTTTCAAAACCAAGCGGTCTTACACATCAAAGGAGGGCATATTATGGAAAAGTATGAAGGCGCAGAAGCTTTCGTGGAGGTTTTGAATGCGCATGGCGTGGAGAATATCTTCTTTAACCCGGGATCTGCTACCACTCCTATCCAGACAACAATCTCCAAATATAGAACCGCCGGTAAGCGTGCCCCGAGGCTGGTACTCTGCCTCGACGAATCGACAACACTGACGGCAGCCCACGGACACTATATGGTTTCAGGGCGACCACAAGTAGCCATGGCACATTGTGAACTGGGTACCCAGCGAGTGGGTGGAGCATTCCTTAATGCACAGTTTGGACGAATACCCGTCATTCTATGGGCCGGGTTACAACATCCCTCATCCCCGCGCGTAAACTGGAAGCAAGAGCCTTATGACCAGGGCCTCATAGTGCGCAATTCGGTAAAGTGGGACCATCAGATAGACAGCAATGAAAATGTCCACGATGTTCTCCAGAAGGCTTTCCAGATTGCCTTCACCGAGCCTTGCGGACTGGTCTATCTAGCTTTTCCCGTGCCAGTTCTTACCGAAAAGATTGACAGGGTGAAAATCCCGCCATCAGCCAGAATTGCCATATCCACAACCGCGCCGGCTGATACTGACCGCCTCAGCCAGGCGGCCGAGATATTGATTGAGGCGGAAAATCCGCTTATAATAGCGGGCTACAGCGGCAGGCATCATCAATCGGTGCCGGCGCTGGTGGAACTAGCCGAAACCCTGTGTGCCCCGGTTATTACCAGTCAGGTATGGATGAACTTCCCCCATACACATCCCCTCTGTGCCGGCATCGAGCAGATTCGTGGGAGCAGGAAGACGAACCCCTTCGCGGACGCTGATGTCCTCCTGGTCATTGATTATGATATGCCGTATGCAGGGACAGAAAGTCTACCTGGACCAGAGGCTAAAATCATTCACATTGACCTTGACCCTTGTACACGAGGCAGACCTTTATGGGGACGAGGCGCCGATATTTTCATTGAGGCCGACTCCAGAGAGGCCATACCGGCGCTACAGAAGGTAATCAGCCAGAGATTGACTCCTGAGAAGCGTGCGCGCTTCCAGGAGCGCTTTATACGGTTAGAAAGTAAACACCAGCAGCAGCGGGACAGTTTACACGCCCTGGCTGTGAGCAAATCCGACCAGAAACCAATCTCTGCCGACTGGGTTTGTCATTGCATAGCTGAGGTTATGGACGAGGACGCGATATTGGTGAATTTTACCATAAGCCCAGCGGCGTCTGTGACGGAACTGATTCCCCGCACCAGGCCGGGGACTCTTCTGGGCAACGCCGGCGGTTCTGTCGAATTCGCACTGGGGGCAGCATTTGGAGCAAAGCTGGCGGCGCCCGATAAAACAGTGGTAAGCGTGATGACGGATGGTGGCTTCATATGGAGTTGCCCTGTGGCCACTCTCTGGACTGCCCGCGCCTACGATGCGGCGTTTCTATCCATCATCTTGAACAACCAGGGATATAATGTAATCAGAAAGATGATCCAGAAGGGTCATGGCGAGAATAAGCTCACCGACGAGATAGCGTTTGAGGCGGGGGTAGAAATTAAGCCACCCCCCGATTATGCTTTAATTGCTCAGGCCTGCGGTGCTTATGGGCGAATGGTGGAAGACCCGGCTGATGTAATGCCAGCCTTGAGAGACGCACTTGACCAGGTTCGCCGCGGGATACCCGCCGTGTTGGATGTCAGGATAGAGCGAGAGTGAACAGCTTTCGGGCCTCAACCAACCTGCCGGGTGTAGTGAAAAGCTTGTGTCGCTTGTGTAACAGCGAATAAGATAACAGTAGAGGCTGAATAACAGTCCAGAAGATAAAGGTCAGGTCACTTTCACCTGTTTTGTTCAATAACGACCTTTATTAGAGGTCAATGTTACGATAGAAACACAGACCTCCCAATGCTCGTTCATGGTGATTATGTAAATAATCTATACTTTAAGGAGTAACCGTAATGAAACTGGGAGGAAGAAAAACCATCGTTACCGGCGGCGGTACCGGCATTGGGAAAGCCATTGCTCTGGAATTTGCCGGCGCCGGAGCCGACATCGCCATTTGCAGTCGAAATATCCAGAATATCGAGAAGGTGCGCGACGAGATAATAGCACTGGGCAGAGATTCTATGGCAGTATCTATGGATGTACGTGTCAAGGAAGATGTAGATAATATGGTGCAGCAGGTGATTGATGAATTTGGACGGATTGACATCCTGGTGAACAATGCCGGCACCAACCGTCCCACCCCAGTACTCGATTTAACTGAAGATATCTGGAATCTAATACTTGATACCAACCTCAAAGGCCTCTTCTTTTGCACCCAGGCTGTAGCCAGGCACATGGTCAAACAGAAGAGTGGGAAAATTATAAATATATCTTCGACAGCCTCAATGGG
>SDBT01015450.1_pt1 | contig 12132 bp, 5 predicted proteins | sample 2277101 | NCBI WGS metagenome assembly SDBT01 (sample SAMN10404973, study PRJNA504765) | marine sediment metagenome | isolation source: marine sediment core GS10_PC15, 103 cmbsf | place: Arctic Ocean: Southern Knipovich Ridge | collected 2010
GTAAGAATTGTCAATTGACACGAAAAGTTTCGATAATATTCTTTCAAAAATAATAAAATCCGAGAGCGGTATTAAAAAAGTAATATTAGTTGACAGAACAGGACTCACTATAGCGAGCGTCTCCAAATTTTCATATTTTCCTGCTGATGTTGACGGTATTGGGGCTATTGCATCAGCAGTTTTTTGTGCCAGCGAAGAACAAGGTAAGAATCTAGAGCTAGGCGATTTAGAGATAGTAACATCAGAATTCACAGGTGGCAAAATTTTTGCATCGAGTTGTGGTCCTAAAGGGGTACTTACCCTTATTTCTGACCCAGATATAAATATTGGTTTAATTAGATTGATTTTAAAACGCTCAGGAGACGAGTTAAAAGAAATTTTGGATGAGTTCCTCAGTGATATTCCAGAAACACTAGACTCAGGTCTAGATTTGAGTGATCTGGACGAATTAACACCCGATTAATTGTTACTTAATCTATTTTTTCAAAGTTCTTCTTATTTTCTTTTAGGATAAATTTGATTTAGAATTCTTAGTTTTTAATAATCATGTTTTTTACTGAAAGTATCTATAATAGCTTTGAGGATTAATGTTCAATTATAATAATGATACTAAACAAGATATTAGCGTTGCAGCCTATTTTCTTGCAGAAAAAGAAATACCATTTGATAATCTATGTTGGATGCTAGCGGAAAGGCAAATTTATCTACAAAATAACTTTCAAGAAGTAGATCAGAATTCTATTAAACAAAGAGCAACTAAAATATATCAAACTTCTCCCCCTTATGATGTAATATGCTGGTTGATATCAGAAATAGACTTTCTTCTTAAGAGAAATGTTTTCAAAAGTAATCAGAAGCCACATTTCATTCTTGATTAATTTTGATGTTATTTTTAAATAGAAAAAATAGGAACTTCGGATTATGCGCCCAGAATTCGAAAAAAGACTGCATAGGGTGATGATTAGAATTCTCGTAGTTTTTTTAGCTTCCGATAAAGCTAGTTACATTACTGGAACCGTGATTCAAGTTGATGGTGGATTTGTGAAAAATTCACTTTAAATAAACTTAGTCGAGAAATATCACTTCAATATTTCAGTATTTTAAATTAATCACATATTATGTTTCTTATAATTTGTGAAATGAAAATTTAAAAAAGTGGATTGTTACACATATTGTATATTTGCCCATGAATATGTATTTAGGTATTAAGGTATCAAATTGGTAATCAGCGTAATTAAAAAATATAAAATAGTATTTATGCAATTGATTTTCAGATTAAGTGTTACTATTTCATTGTTTTTACAGTAGTATATAAGAATTGATAATAAAAATCGTATAGATAAGTGAGTGAGTTTGACAGAGAGAAAACGACAATTTGAAACGATCGGATTTTTAATTTTGCTTAGTATTTCTTTAACTTTTCCTTTTATTCAAAATAGTTTTGATATCTCTTATGAAGAGAATAGAGATACTGATTTTGTCAAGACTTCCGCTCAAAGATCGGTAACGCAACAATGGATTAAAAATCCTACATTTGAATCCCCAATCGAACCAACCTGGAAATGGAAAAACGGGACTGAAGGCGATAATTCAGATATGAACGCAACCACAAGCGACGGTACAGCAAATTATGAGGTCTTAGGTGAAAATAGAACATATTCTGGAATTTCCGGTGTAGTAAATTCATCTACTTCTCTTGGATGGAGCATATTTAATAAAACAGGGTTTTTACCTCCCCATACTGCGACAATTAATGCTGATGGCTTCAATGTTTCTCATCACTGGGATGAGACCGACCCACCGGATGGTAGTGGCCAAATATATAATTACCCCTGTATTCAGATTAAAAAAAATGTAAGTTTAGGGGTGGATATTTCAGATTATGTTATAAAATCAGCATCTTTGGAAGTTACTTTTAATGCGAGTGTTGATCCCAATATCGACACTCCAAATGATGATTATTCTGGTTCGCAGGATGAAGATCTTTATGCGATTGGTGATTTTGCTACATTTTACGTTTTAATTTCAGATCTAAATAATGATCAATCATATACAGTTGCGTATAATAGAACTAAATATTTAGGACAATTTGGAAATGGTAATGATCCAATTTTAAATATTACAGACAGTCCCATGTATGTATATAGTGAAGATGACATTATTACTGCTCTAAACGCGGCTTTAGATAAAGATCTAGATCATTCCAATTTTACAATTACTCTTGGTATAGATATATATAGTGAAGATAATGATAATTCCGGAGATCACGATGATTGGGATTCGTTAATGATAAAAACATGTAACCTTACATTTACTTATGAAAAGAAAATTGATCAATCTACAACTCTTTCATGGAATCAAGTTGGAAATAAACTCGATGGTAGCAAATCACAAATAACAGACGCAAAATTCTTTTTTAAATATAAAGTAAATAATACATGGCCCTCATCCGCACCTCTTTCAGAGATGAAATTCTACATAAACAATAAATCGTACGATGAAGGGATTATTAAACTTACTAACTTCACCACTTCGTGGCAGGAGGCAAAAGCAGGTGGTTTTGATGTAACAAGTCTAATTTCTACAGATGTGAATATCACAGTGTCTATTGAAGTATTTCTCAAAGATACCTTTGAGTTAGACCAAGTTTATAATATTTCTATTGATGATGTATATCTTAATATTACGTATATCGAAACCTTTCCTGATTATGGAACTGATTTAGAATTGTATTTAAATGAGGTTAACAAAACTGGGGATCCAGTAATTAAAATTCCCATTAAGGATATGTTAAACATTACTGTTACTTATAAAGATAATGTAAGCGAAAATCACATTAGCGCTGATAGCGCTACGTTAGAAGGGAAAGTCTCTGGCGATTTAACTGAAAATGCTACCTTAGAACAGTATTATTTCATCGTAAATTCAACACATTTAGGACTAGGAATTAGCGTGTTAACTGTTACCTTACAAAAAGTCAATTACGAGATGAAGAATGTTCAGATTCTTGTCGAAGTTATCGAGAGAGAAACTGAACTTCAGCTTTTTGTTGAGGAATTTCCAAGAAGTAATAACGAGACGATTAATGTGAAGTTTAACGAATTTTTGAATTTTACAGTTTTTTACGAAGATAACCTAACTGATGCCTTTATAGATGCTGCTTCAGTGGAATTATTAGGATTTGAAAGCATGAATGAAACTTTAAACCAATATAATACTACCTTAAACACTAACGATTTGAGTCCGGGTGTAAATGTATTAACTATTTTTGCTCAAAAAATTAATTATCAATCTCAAACCATTCAAATTTATATAAACGTTGTAGAAAGAGCTTCTAATATAACATTATTTGTAGAGAGCGAACAAAAGTATGATAGTGACTCTATTAATTCTCAATTTAATGAATTCCTTAATTTAACTATTTATTATAATGATACACTCACAAGCCAATTAATCAATAACGCTTCAGTAAGCTTATTAGGATTTGGAGATTTAAATGAAACGTCTAATCATTATTATTTCCTTTTAGATACTAATAATTTAACTCAAGGAGTAAATATTTTAACATTTTATGCTCAAAAAAATAATTATCAATACCAAACGATAAAACTTTTTGTGAATATTCAGGTAAGAACTGCTTATGTAGAAGTATTCGTAGAAGATATTAAAAGAACCGATAGTGATACAATTAATACCCATTTTAGCGAACTATTGAATATAACTGTTTTTTACCGCGATAATAAGACTGATGCTCATCTGACGGGAGCTAATGTTGATTTAATTGGTATTGGAAGCTTGACCGAAATAGGAACGCAATTTAATATTACTATTAATACAGATAATTTCGAGAGCGGGTTGAATATTGTAACCATTTTTGCTCAATTAGATGGATATCAAGATCAAACATTTAAAATAATCTTACATATATACGATCGAGAAACAGAATTATTACTTTTTATAAATAGTTTTCAAAAATATGACGCAGAAACTATTAATTCTCAGTATGAAGAATTGCTTAACATTACAATTATTTACCGAGACAATGTTACTAAGCAACATATAACTAACACTACGGTCAATTTATTAGGATTGGGAATGCTAGATGAATTGTTTAATCAATACAATTTTTCCTTAAGTACCAATGACTTAAGTCAAGGAATAAATGTTTTGACGATTTTGTGTACCAAAGATAATTTCCAATCCCAATCTATTCAATTTGTCATTGATATTCAAGAGAGAGATACTTATATAAGATTATTTATTACAGGATTAGAAATTTTTGATAGTGATACATTCTATTCCCAATTTGATGAAATATTAAATATCACTATTCTATACCGTGACTTTGCAACAGTTGCTCACCTTAATGGAGCAAATGTTGATTTACTTGGTTTTGGAAATTTTTCTGAAATTGGGACTCAATTTAATTTTACCCTAGATACTAATGATTTAGTCGAGGGAATTAATGCATTAACTATTATATCAATTATAGATAATTATCAATCTAAAACTATTCAATTCTTTATTGATGTTCAAGAGAGAGCCACTTACATTAGATTATTCGTTGAAGAAACAGAGAGATTCGATCTCGATACCATTAATACTCAGTTTGATGAGTTTCTTAATATTACTATCTTGTACCGCGATAATATTCGAGATACACATCTTATTGGAGCTAATATTGATTTACTTGGTATTGGAAATTTTACAGAAATTGGGTCTCAATTTAACTATACAATAAGTACCAATATTCTAGAGACGGGTATTAATATTTTAACCATTTTTGCTCAACTTGAAGGATACAAACCTCAGAGAATTCAATTTTTCATAAATGTTGAGGAAAGAAATACAAGATTATTAATTTATTTGAACAGCCTTCCAAAAACTCAAGGTGAATCTATTAAGGTTGAGGCAAACGAACAGATTAACATTACAGTTTATTATAAGGATGATCTTACAAATAATTCCCTCATTGGGGCTAATATTGAATTATTAGGATTTGGGATGCTGAATCAAACAGGAATGTATTATAACATAACTATAAATTCTAATAATTTAGAGATGGGTGTCAATGTATTAACTTTATTTGCTCAAAAACCAAATTTTCAAGCAAGATCAATACAATTCATTATTGAAGTGGTTGATAGGGCAACTCAACTGCAACTGTTATTGAACGGTGAGGATATAACTTTAGATCCCGTTTTTGAAATACCGATAGAAAGTTTTGTAAACATAACAGTAAAATATTTAGACAATCAAACTGGAATAGGGATTCCTGATGCCCTTTTGCAATTAATAGGTGAGGATTTAGATCAAAACTTTACAGAAAATTTGCTATCTAATCAGTATTCTATAATTATTAATACCTCTATTCTATTAATTGGTGTAAAATTATTTACTATCGTCGCATCAGCACCAAATTATCAAATTAACACAATTGATTTAAGAATTACGGTAAATAGAGTGAGCGCATCAATAGATACCGTATCGGGTCTTATTCATGTTGATATAAGCCCTAATGAGGATTTTCTTATACAAATTCTCCTTAATAATACTGATTTCGGAGGTACAATCACAAATGCAACTGTGACCTATAGATGGGATAACGGTCAGGGAATTTTAACCGATTCAAATCACGATGGAATATATGAAGTTACATTAAAAACTGTTCCCGTAGGATCGTACCGTATCTTTATTAACGCGTATGCTGGAGAAAATTATGATTTCAGTGATGATTTTGAAATAGTTTTGAATGTGATTGCAGTATCCGGACCCGACATCACAATAATATTAATATCCTTGGCAGCTGGTGTGGTAGCATTGAGCGTAGGTATTGTGCTATACCAGACGCGTTTTAAATATCCACCGAAAGTAAGGTTGATGCGAAAAATTAAGAAAAAAATTGGGAAAGGGAAGAAATTGAAACCGTTGGCAGTAAACACTCGCGAAAATATCATAGCAAGTGAAATAGAGCGTAATAAAGATCTATTAAGAATAGAGAAAGAGTCTGTAGACAAAATAAGTGAAAAAGTAGGAGGCGATTCTTTCGAATGAAACTGACGGGTGAAAAAATGAATAGAGTTAAAAAGATAAGAACTCTTAGTTTAATTTTTGTTATTACAATCTCATTCTTTTTAATTCCACTAAGTCCAAATTTCTTAGATTATAATTATGAGCACCCAACTAAGCAACCAGAAAATATTCATAGTTCAGCTGAAACTGTGTATAGTCAAGAATGGCTTGATAATAATGATTTTTCTACTCAGGATGAATGGTTTTATTCTAAAGGAGCATTAGGAGATAATTCAACTGTAGATGCCATTATTGGTGGAGGAACTGCTAATTATACAGTAGTAGGAGACTATCAGATTAAAGAAATATCAGCACCTCTCAATGATGGAACGTGGGTACAGTTTAGGAATGATATTTTTCTTTATCCAGATAATGCGACAATCAATGCTAGTGGATGTTACGTTGATCATCAATACGATGAAGATGTAAATCAAACTCGAAATTATCACAGCGTGCATTGGAAAAAGAACATTTCAATGGGTAATGATATGTCTAAATATAGCATTGATACAGCATCACTTAAGGTTATATTCAACGCAACTGTAAATGTTAATGTTGATGTAGCAACTGATAATATTTCCCCTCAATTTGGAATTGGTGACTTTGCCACTTTTTATGTTTTAATCTCTGATTTAGATTTTACTAATCCCTACAGAGTAGCTAACAATAAAACCTCAACCTTAGGGCAAGATTCTCCTGAGGTTACAACAATAATTGATAAACCGATTGAAACTGTAGATGAAGAGGATATAATTACTGCTTTAAGTTCTTCTTTAGATAAAGATCCAGACCACTCAAATTTTACAATTACGCTGGGAATTGATATTTATTGTGAAGATAATTTTGGTACCGACTATGATTATTGGGACGCTTTATTGATTAAATCTCTTAATTTAACATTCTCTTATGTGAGAAAAGTCGAGAAATTCACCTCTGTTTCTTGGAATCAAATTGGAAATCAAATTTCTGGAGGTAATTTTCAAGTAACTCAAGCTAATCTTAAATTCCAAATTAAAATTGACCAAACTTGGCCCACATCGTTATCTCCATTTTCAGAAGTTAGAATTTTGATAAACAATAATCCTCATTTTGAAACAATAAGATTATCCTCTGTTAATGGCACGCTTCAAGATGCTAAAACGGGTGGTTTTGATGTAACGAATCTTATTTATACAGAAGTGAATATTACTTTATCATTACAAGTCTTTATAGCAGACACTTTTGGATTAAGTAGTAATATCACTTTTTCTATAGATAATGTATATTTAAACATTACATATATTGAAACGTTTGCAGATTATGAGACGGAATCTCAACTATTTTTAGAAAACGCTAATAAAACTGCTGATCCATTTATTCAAATCCCATTAGAAAATACTATAAACATCACGATAAAATATTTAGATAATGAAACGAACCATATTGCTGGTGCTAACGTTCAACTTAGCGGAAAAGTTTCGAGTCAATTAACTGAAAATCCTTCTTTCGGACAATACTCAACAGTCATAGATAGCACTGATCTTGAAATAGGAATATGGGCGTTAACAGTGACTGCCAAGAAATCTAATTACGAGACCCAAATAATTCCATTCTTTATTGATGTAGTTGAACGACCTACCGATCTCCAACTATATGTAGACAGTTTTCATAAAACAACCAATAATACGATGAACATAAAATACAATGAGGTTATGAACATTACTGTTTTTTACCGAGACGAGCTTACAAATCAACATCTAAATGGGGCAAATGTCTCAATTACAAATTTTGGAAGTTTGGATTATATAAATGAACAATATAATATTAGCATAAATTCTAACAGTTTAAACTTAGGTTTTAATGTCTTAACGATTACTGCCAATTTAGAAAATTATACTTCTAAAACTTTACAGCTTTACGTGGAAGTTTATGATAGAGCGACAGATTTTAAATTATTGGTCAATGCTACTGAAAAAGTTGAGAATGATCTAATTCAAGTTCAAGTTGGTGGGATTCTTAACTTAACTGTATTTTATAAGGATATAATGGATCAATATCATCTTAGTGGGGCAATAGTTAAACTTGTAGAATTTGGAAATTTCAATGAAACAGGTTTTCAATATAATTATAGTTTAGATTCGAGGGATTTAAACATAGGGTTTAATATATTATCACTTTCCGCTCAATTGGATAATTACGAACCTCAAAGCATCCAAATTTATATAGAGGTATACAATACACCATCAGAATTAACTCTATTGGTTGAAAATAATTCAACTAGTCCAAATGAAATTGTTCAGATCGAGGTAGATGAGTTTATCAATATAACGGTGTTTTATAAGGATAACGAGACGAAACAACACTTAACAGGAGCGACAGTGGAGTTAATAGGATGGGGGGATTTTAGTGAGATTGGAACGCAATACAACTATACAGTTGATACGAATAACTTAAGTCAAGGAATAAATGTTTTAACGATTACAGCATATTTAGATGAGTACCAATCACAAAATATACAATTTTACATTGAAATCATCGAAAAAGCAACAGAATTAAAATTGTACGTGGAAGGTGATGAGAAGTTAGAGAAAGATACAGTTCGATTAAACATTAATCAATTATTTAACTTAACTATCTATTATCAAGAGAATTTAAACAAACAACACTTAATTGGGGCTAATGTAACTTTAATAGGTGTGGGAAATTTCAACGATATCGGAGCTCAATATTATTATAATTTAAACACGACCGATCTGGGATTAGGATTTAATGTAATAACGATTTCTGCCCAACTAGATAATTACCAACACCAAAATATACAAATTTATATTGAAGTCGTGGAAAAAGCAACGGCTTTAAAATTATTTGTAGATGGTGAAGAAAAAGTTGAGAAAGATACTATCCAAGTTGAATTCAATCAGGCAGTAAACTTAACAATCTTTTATCAAGATAATTTAACCAAACAACACTTAATTGGGGCTAATGTAACTTTAATAGGAGTGGGAAATTTCAACGATATCGGAGCTCAATATTATTATAATTTAAATTCGACCGAGCTAGGTTTAGGATTTAATGTTATAACAATATCTGTTCAATTAGATGATTTTCAATCCCAAAACATCCAGATATATGTGGACGTATACGAAATTCCCACAGAATTGCAACTAGTCTTAAATGATGACCCACAAATTGATAAATATACATTAGAAGTGGAAGTAAACGAATTTATTAATATCACTATTTTTTATCGTATCAACTTAACAAAGCAGTTTTTAAATAACGCAACTGTAGAATTAATAGGATGGGGTAATTTTAGTGAATTTGGATCTCAATATAATTTTACCATCAATACTAATGATTTGGAACAGGGGATAACGATCCTTACTATAAACGCTCGTTATACTAATTATTTAACATTAAGTGTTCAATTTTATGTTAAAGTTATTGAACGAGCCAGTGAATTTCGAATGAGTTTCGATGGCGCTCAAATAAATGAAACAGACACTTTAAGCGTTGAAGTGAATCAGTTCTTAAACTTTACCGTCTTTTATCAAGATAATTTAACGAAGCAACATTTAAGTGGAGCAACAATATCCATCTTAGGAGTGGGCAATTTTAGTGATGTAGGTGCTCAGTACTATTATTTATTAAATACTAATGATTTAGAACAAGGAATAACAATACTTACGGTTTTAGCGTATTTAGAGAATTATCAACCCCGATCCTTTCAATTTTATGTTAAAGTATCTGAACAAGCTTCGGAAATTTCATTATTTTTAAACTCAGAAGAGTCAACGACTGATCCCGTCTATGACCTTCCTTTTGGAAGCATTTTAAATGTTACAGTTAAATATTTGGATAATCTGACCAAAACACATATTTCTGGAGGTAATATTCAATTAATAGGTGATACCTATTCTGATAATCTCACTGAAAATTTAGCCATGAATCAATACACATTGTTAATAGATACAACTGTTTTAAAAATTGGAGTGAATTTATTCACAATTATTGCGTATGCCAACAATTTCCAAGTTAAGACATTAACTTTAAGGATTACGTTGAATAAAATAGCTACAGTAATAAATACTACTTCTGGAGAGACCTACTTTAGCATAATGCCTAGTGAATCCATATTACTATCAATAGAATTAACCGATTCTGATTTTGGGGGAACAATTACCGACGCTACAGTTACTTATCAATGGGCGTATGGTCAGGGCACTCTTTTAGATTCCGAAAATGATGGTACTTACGAATTCGAACTAGATAGCATTCCAACAGGTACTTATACAATAACTATTACTGCTTCTGCGGGAGATGATTATAACTTCGAAACTTATGAAATTACAATAAATGTTGTATCAGTTCCACCAGATGATTTCTCTCTTTTATTCATTACATTAGCCGGAACTCTCGTAGCTTTGGTTATGGGGATTACACTTTATTTTGTCCGTTTCAAATATCCTCCTACTGTAAGAAAATCGAGAAAACTTAGGAAGAAAATAAAAAAAGGCAAGAAGACAAAACCTGTAAAAGACATCATATCTCGAGAAGATTTAATTAAAGACCACCTCGAAAGTAATGTTGAAATTATACAATTAGAAAAAAAAACCGAAAATGGAATAATAGAAAAATAAAAGCAGGTAAAAATAATAAAAATAAATGTGAAAAATATGACAAAGGGTTATATTATTACTAATTGGACAGAAGATCAAGGCCTTGGAGTTCAATTGAGTTATCCTGAGGATTTAATTGTAGATCTCGATGATATGATGAGAATTTTTTACGCTCATATTACTGGTGCTGGGGAAGCGGGAAATGTGTTGGTACGATTAGAAAAAGCGCGTTCAAATGTCTCCAGCTATTTTACGGGAATGGAAACAGAAAATCAATTTATGATTAATTTTATTATGGAATTAGGTGAAGATCCCGAAATTTTCGGAGTAGGCGTACTTTCAGAAATCAATAAAAATATTCTATTTTACCTTAAAAATATTAGTCAAAATCCAGCTAATAGACTGGATATAACAACAGAATTGAGAGATTATTTAAAAAATTCTCTTACGTATTTAGACCGCTTAAAGAATTTAACGAAAGAGCAAGTTATGGCGCAAATTTTTAATAGTGAAAAAGGAAGAATGATATTAGAAATCTTACAAGAAAAACCACACACTAAAAAAGATTTGCATAATCTTTTAGAAGAGAAAACAGGGAAATTCATCCCAAATATTGATATTTTGTTAAGTCATTTTGTTAAAACTGATCTTGTTAGACAAGATTGGATTGAAGGCGATTCAGATATTTCTTTATTTCTACTTTCTGATTTCATTATAGTGAGGCGACCAGTAGAAAAGTTAATTGACGACGCAAAAAAAGGAAAACCCAATCCATATGTAGCCGATAAGTATCTTGAAATCGCATCAAGTTATTTCTCTAACTATGCACCAACTGAGGAGGATAATTTGAAGATTGCAGGTCATATGATTAATCCTGATGTGTTCGATTACGTGGTGCTCTTTAGAGAAAAACCGTATCCTATTAATAAAGTACCTAGGGGACCAGGTGAAACATTCGATCAGGTTAAAACATTTCTAGCAACCTTAGAAGCTGATAATATTATTAAAATTATCAAAGATGAAAGCAATGTTGAATGGATTTTCTTAGTAACTGATGTAACTGCTCTGAAATTCTACCCAGAATACCTTATCGAAAACATTAGAAAAGCTGTGTCGGAAGATATCCTAAAGAAAGAATCCGCAATTAGACACTTAGAGCTTCTTGAACAAATATATAAAAAATAAGATTTCGTGGTGTAAAATATAAATGGCTGAAGATGATAACAAATTCAAATCAACTAAGCAAGTTTTGGAATTAATTGGTTTAAATCAAGACGAAATTGAAACATATTTTCATTTGACGGGAAGAGGTCCGGTCATGGCTGGAGAAATAGCGTTGTTAATCAATGTTTCAGAGGAGAGAGCAATTGTTATTGCCAAAAATCTTCTTGAAAAAGGATTAGTTCGCGAAGTGCCGGGAGCAACTCCTTTTTATATTGCTTTACCTCCCTACACTGCATTA
>SDBT01015451.1_pt1 | contig 12132 bp, 11 predicted proteins | sample 2277101 | NCBI WGS metagenome assembly SDBT01 (sample SAMN10404973, study PRJNA504765) | marine sediment metagenome | isolation source: marine sediment core GS10_PC15, 103 cmbsf | place: Arctic Ocean: Southern Knipovich Ridge | collected 2010
AGTGACTCCTGGTACTTTTGATCTTACATTCAGTTTTACTATGGATTGTGGTTCTAACTGGGTAGATGGTATTGTTCTAGATTTCCCGGCTGGTATTTCAATTAACAGTTGGGAAGCTGTAGGCGATAATGCTGCTGGAGGACAAAATTGTGTAAACATGGAAGGAACTTTAGACGCTGCAACTAACTCCATAACATGGGGTAATGACCTCAGAGGTGAATGGGGATGTATTACGGGTGACATAACATGGGTAGTAAATATAGACGCCGAAGACTTTCCACTGAGTGTAGAATATACGGTATATGATGATGTATATGATGGCACTCTGGTTGATGCAACTGGAACAGCTACCACAACTGAGCTTGGTTATGCCTATAAAACGATAGAAGGCTGGTATGTACGGAATTTAGATACTGGTCAGATATTAACACCACATTCAACTCAACAAGGCACTGCTGCTGCTGATAACATAGTCGGCGGTGTATTTGTCCCTGCACATACTGCCGGTATCAATTCAGCTCCTATGGCCGAAGGTATTCGAGTACTTATGTATGGACCAGAACTTGGCATTAAAGCCGTTTTTGAAACAGATGCAGATGATGTTGTGTTAGATGCAAATGTAGGCGTATATCCGCCAAGTTTAGGAACAACAGGATATATACTACAGCATCGTGACTTTGCTAATGCTGATTGGTCAGGTCGTACCCATGATCGATTTGAATATTGGGGTATGGATGATATAATCATTGACTTCGGTGAAGCAGAATCATCACTATGCTTTAGTTATTCAGGCGCAACAACTATAACTGAAACCGTTTCTGGTGATCAATCAAGGGCTCCATTTTCACTGTATCGAAAAAAATTCCCTTCAGGGGAAATGATGCGATTATTTACCGGTTGGTGGGATACAGATGGAGATAACATATGGTCGGTACCAGGCGCAGATACAGATTGGATTGGTGCCTGGGGAGCACCGTCTTATGAACCGGTTTATGCATGGCAAGGATATGATGCTGCTGGAAATGAAATTCCTTACGATCCGGCAAATGATGCCGCCTATATAGCTGAAGGCGGTCTACCGAATGATACGGGCCAGAGTTTTGGGACGAACCCAGGTTTCTTTAATTACCCATTTGTGACAGCTACAATGATGGTAATGTACACTGATGATGCAACTGTACCATGGGGTAATAAAATATGGCTTACAACAGGTAAGGCCAATACAGCGCTTGATAAGTTTACTTTCACAGCACCGGAAAATACAACTTCGGATGCATTAGTAAGAGATGCTGTTAAGAAAATCAATGTATTCCCGAATCCATACTATGCAGACAATAGTCAAGAATTAAATCGTTTTGACAATTTTGTAACCTTTACACACTTACCGGCAAGGGCGAAAATAAGAATATTCTCGCTTGATGGTAAAATTGTGAGGGAATTGGATCAGGATAGTGATTCTCAGTACCTCCGATGGGATTTACGAAATCATACAAACTTACCAGTTGCATCTGGTATTTATTTCGCGCACATTGATATGGATATAGACGGTCAAAACTTAGGAACAAAAATCTTGAAATTGTTTATTGTTCAAGCAAACCAAGTAATTAAATATTACTAAGGAGTTGAAATAATGAAAAATATAAAAATATTCATACTCGCGATTTTAATACTAGGTGTAGTATTCGCTGGAGATGAGGCAAGATTAGGTACAACCGCCGGAGCACAAGTAAGTGTTCCGGTGGGTGGTAGAGATTTAGCGATGGCCGGTGCTGATCTAGTTTATAATTCTGGAGTAGATGCTGTTTTTTGGAATCCAGCATCAATAGGAAGAATCACTGGGGCTAATGGTAGCTTCTCCAGTATGTCCTATATTGCAGATGTCAAGGTTAATTATTTTGCAGTGGGCGCACCGTTAGGTAAGCTTGGAAATATTGGAGTGACCGCTAAGACTATGGATTTAGGTGATATTCCTATTACTACTGTAGAAGCAATGGATGGTACAGGTGCTAACTTCTCACCAACTGTAATGACTATGGCTGTTACATATGGAAAAGCCATTACAGATAGGATTAATTTTGGGATAACAGGTAAGCTGGTCTATGAAAGTATACCTCGCGCCTCAGCCTCTGCAGTTGCTTTTGATATCGGTGTACAATATGTCAATTTCGCCAATATTGATGGACTTGGATTAGCCCTAGTCCTAAAAAATATAGGATCTGACATGCATTATAGCGGTTCTGGATTAAAAACCGAAGCAACGGACAGGGTATTCACAGAGTTCTTTGATCGAGAAGCTTCCTATGATCAATTACCATCGTCATATTCACTTGGAACTAGCTATAAGATGGGTCAATCTATTATATTGGCCGCTTCATTCGTAAGTAACAATACCAGTTATGACGAATTTAATATTGGCGGTGAGTATAACTTTAATGATCTGATATTCTTAAGAGGTGGATTCAATTCTGCCATGGTAGATGAAGTTGATAAAGATAATGTATTGTTCGGACCAACATTTGGATTTGGAATTCATTATGAATTACTCGGTGTTGGTCTATTGTTGGACTATGCATACCGTCCCGCAGAATACTTTGACGCTAACCAGCTAATAAGTCTGGGATTTGCTTTTTAAGTAATTATTTAGCAAAAAATAAAAAGGGCTCCAACTGTTGGAGCCCTTTTTATTTCTATACTATTTATTATTAATTGATAAAGTATTGAGCGCCTTTAAAAACATCTCGTCCGCGGGGGCGGCAATCTTTTTTATGCAGACAGCAGACAATATGGATTTGTTCGCATAATCGCCTTTATTTTCTTCATCATAAACCTCGATAGTTGGCACACCAATTAGATCTAGAGTATCAAGTAAGACTGCTTCATAAGTACTCCACACTCCCGGAGCAATAATAATACCATCCGACCAGTTGCGATTGCGTTGTAAAAGAGTTACGGCCTTTTCAATACTGTGAGTCTGATATATTTTTACCGTAATATCTTTATCGCGGATATATCTGCGAACCCCCTTATTTATTTTATCAAGAGTAACCTGCTTTCCTTGTTTGGCTGATTGAACACCAATCAAGTTTAGGTTCGGACCTTGTAATATCAAAATATTCATCGAATAGGCACAATATGTCCGATAATATAGCCAAGAACAAGCCCTATGAGTACGGCCAACGTTAAAACACGGCTGCGGACTAATTCACGCGAGTAACCCTTTTTAATAGCTACGATAGAAATAAAATATCCAAGACCATTTAAAAGCCAAAAGAATGGTATGGCCAATACTTTTACAATTAAAGGACCAATGAACGGTACCAGCGCTATTAGCGCTGTAATACCGGCAAAGAACTGTGTGAAAACGCCTAATAGGATTGTAACCAATACTACTACCTTCTTTTCTACACCAAAATGTAACGCCGCAATCATTGCGATAATAAACAGCGCCCATCCGACTAAATGCTTCCAATTAGACTTGAAGAACGGTTTTAGTTGTTTATCGTTAGGTTCAGGTTTACCAGGTTGTTTTTTATTGCTATTTTTATTATTCTTTGTTGCTTTTGCCATTTTCCTACCCATATCTGACGAATAGAATTTATATCGAAAAATAATTCATTGAAATAATCTGTTTTATCAAAGATTTTATCATTATCATCTAACATTTTTAAATCTAAGCGATAATGATCGCAGAAAACACCTTCATTATTAATTGATATTGTTGTTGTATCATTCCAGAGGAGCCGTGATTCATATAAAATTCCTTCATTCTCAAGATTATACCATTTTGTATCGATTGAATCAACCGGGGAATTCATAATTTTAACCAATAGTGAAAGTAGCGAGTGTGTATTTGACTTTATTGAAATCGTATCCTTTTCATTGTAAACAAGAATATTTCCATTCTTCAGCACTGCTTCATAATTCTGTTCTTCTGTTCCCTGTTCAGTCGTCTTTTTGTTTTCAATAATTGTGAAATTCTTTTTGTCAAATTTTGAATAGTATTCTAAATCAACCGGAAAGAAAGAATTTATAAATTCAGGTGATTTGATTTTAAGGGTTATTTCAGCATCTGTATCTTGTTGGATTTTAGCTGTGCCGACAGGGACCCCCCAAATTGTTACATTATATTCTTGACCGATTAGAGTACTAATCAACGCTAAAAAGGGAAAAAGGTTAAGGGATAACTTACATTTTATTGATTTATGCATAATACTTGTTATGTATCAATCTTTCCAATGAAACTTACCAAGAATACTTAAAATTCCAAGCACCGGTGTGTATATTGGTTGCAGAAAGAACCAAATTATATATGCATTTATTTTAATTTTTGTTTTAAATATTTTGGACCCGTAAAATAAAACTAAAGTATCAAATAAGAATTTTATACTGAACAGCATGGGTAAAAACTGCCAATAATTTGTTAGTAATAATGCTGCTAACAAAATTGTATTTGTAAATAGATTAATAAACAAAAACAGTAAAAATAACAGATCAGTGTTTAATAGATTTCGAGTGTTCGATGCCCACCGTATCCGCTGGCTAATAAATTCACGTACATTTTCCGATGGTTTTGTGGAAACAAAACCATTAGGATTTGTATTATATATTACTTTTGCTATTTTTGATATTGCTTGAACAAGATAAAAATCGTCACCGGATATACGTTTAGCGACTGGATTGAAACCGTTAATTTTATTGAAATCTGAACGTCTGTATGCGATGTTTTGGCCGGAACCTGTCCAGGCATCACCCCAACCTAGTGTACCGGCATTTGCCGACATTAGTGCTAAAAAATCTATTGATTGATAATGATCGAAAAACCGTTCCGAGTCGGTATTAATTTTAGAGTATCCTACTACAATTCCGGTATCGTCGTTAAAAGTTTCAACAATGCTTTCAACCCAAGTATTTGGAACGCGACAATCGGCATCAGTGGAAATTATTATTTCACCAGTTGATTTGTCGATTGCTTTAGTCAAGGCGTATTTTTTAGGGGTCATTGATTTTGACGAGTTGGTAATCTTAATACCACTGAAATTATTATACTTATTAATATAATCATTTATAATTGCCCAAGTTTTATCCGTTGATCTGTCGTTGGCAATAATAAATTGTAATTTTTTTTGCGGATAAGTTTGATGACTTAAATCTGTAAGTAAATCACGAATATTTTCTTCTTCATTTCTAACTGCTACAATTACTGAAACAATTGGTTCGTGCATACTTTTTTTTATCGGAGTTTTTCTTAAGCGGATCAAACCGGATAAAAAATATAGCATGAAGAAAGCGTATAAAATAAATACACCAATAGAGATGGAGCCAATAAATGTCATTAAAGTAGTAATGAAGAGGCAATTAAGAAGTAAATACCAACTCCTAGTATGTCGATTGTAGTTGTAACGAATGGTCCGGTCGCTATGGCGGGATCAACATCTAATTTTCTTAGTAGCAAAGGAACCATTGTACCGATGGAGGTCGCAATGATCATAGAAAAACAGATACTTAAACCAACAACTAGTCCAAATGTGGCGGGGGCATCATTAAAAAAGAAAAATGCTAAAGTACCGAGCAGAAAACCATAAAGTCCGCCTAAAATTAAACCAACGCCCAATTCCTTAAGTATTAATTTAAGATCATTGCCGAAGTTGATTCTCCCCGTAGCAATACCACGAACGACGATTGTAGAGGATTGTGTACCGATATTACCTCCCATACCAATAATAACTGGTATAAAAGCCGCTAACGCAACAATACTATGTAACATATTTTCAAAATAACCAATGATCAATATTGCGATAACACCTCCAATCCAACTTGCAAACAGCCACGGCAGTCGTGACCGTGCATTACCCCAGGAAGATTTCAGTAATATTTCTCTGTCTTTACCGGCTCCAGCCATCTGTAAAAAGTCTTCGGTTGCCTCTTCGCGGATAACATCCACAACATCATCTACAGTAACAATTCCTAATATTTCATCGTCACTGTCAACAACCGGTACAGCAAGTAAATTATAGTGCGATACAATTTTGGCAACTTCCTCTTGGTCTGTTTCTGCCCGGACGTATTGGACATTTCTAGTCATTAAATCCTTCAATTTTGTAGATGATGACGTAGTTACCAATGCCCGTAGAGAGATCACTCCTGTAAGATGATTTTTATCATCTGTAACATATAGATAGAAAACCATTTCCGCCTCTTCCTGATTTTGTAGATCTTTGATTGCTTCACCGGCGGTTAGTCGTTCATTAAGAGTAAAAACGTCTGTGGACATCATACTACCCGCACTGTCTTCGGGATATGCGAGCATCTCTTCGATCTCTTCCTTTTCATCAGTACGCAGAGAATCAATAATGATTTTGGATTTTTTTTCAGGCAGGGCATTTAAAATTGTTGTCTGGTCATCCGAGCTGGCAATTCGGATTATTGGGACAATTCGCTCTGGAGCGATATCTTCTAATAAATCTTCCAAAATAGAATCATCTAATTCCCTTAAGAATTCTGCGGTGTATTCGTTATCTGTCATCAATTTAAATAAGTAATCTTGTTCATTGTCGGTGAAAAAGCGGTAAATCACTGCTAAATCGGCAGAATGCGTTTTTTCAATCAGTTTGATAAGATTAGTATTCGCTTTGCGATTTATTAGGCGGCGAAAAGTATCGCGCAGCATTGATATTTCATGACCAAACATTTCTTTTTTCATGATTGATTCTCCAAATCTTTGTTCAGCATCTTAAATCCTAAAATAATGAGAACAATTGCCATAAAAATCCACAAGGGATTTACGTGTTCATACCAATTGTAATATCGGTTAAAAACATCTTCGGCGCTATTTAAAGCTACTGCAAAACCGTTATTAAGTCCATGCAGAATTATACCTGGAATTATGGAATTAGTGCGCCATGCGAGGTATCCTAAGACTAATCCCAATAGGTATATTTGTACAATCCAATACGGATTAAAGTGAACTAATGCAAAAAATAAACTAGTAACCAAAATTGCTTTTGTAATGTCTTTCCAAGATTCTTCTAATATTTTTTGCAAATAGCCGCGAAAGAGCATTTCTTCAACAAAAGGAGCAACAAGTACTGTTGTGAAAATGATAAAGAAGCCATTTTTAAGCGATGTGATTTGCAATTGTTCAATAAATACTTGCAGAAATTCGGGTTGCCCAAACAATTTATATACTATTCGATCCAACTCATCTATAAGTATAATAATTCCAATGGAAACGATGCTTATCGATAAGAGAGAGTTTATAGAAATCCTGTTTATCCGTAATCGTTTGCGGATTGATAAACCATTAAAACGTAAATAGATAATAACCGTGATTCCAATAAGCACGGTGCTTAGTAACATAGATATTAATGAAATATCAGTAATGTCAATATTTGGTAATAACACTTTAAATAATGATCCTAATCCCACACCAACTATTAGTGCAAAAACGAGCGATAACGCCACAATTCCAAAGGCAATTCTAATGTTATTTTTTTGATTCAAAGCAGTTAGTTCTTATTGGTTTTAGTCTTTGAAAATTAAACAGTTATAAATATAACATAAAGATACTAAAGCGGACTGGTTAAATAGTAAAGTAAAAGACTACCGGCAACTGCAGCATTTAGAGATTCTCCTGAACCAATTTTTGGAATAGTTACCTTTAGATTTATATAGTCAATATTATTTTTATTGATTCCGTGTGCTTCACTACCTATTACCAATACCCATGGAAGCACTTTTTTTCTATCAATATCGTAGATATTATTACCTTTTTGGAATGCGCCGATTATTGTGAATTGACTATTTTTAAAGGTGTTCAGTAAAATATTTTCATGAATGGATAACCTAAAATGTGCACCCATCCCGCCGCGGAGTACTTTGGGATTATAAATATCAATACAATTCTCCGATAAAGCGATATTCCTTATTCCGAACCAATCTGCGCTTCTTAATAATGTACCAAGGTTTCCGGGATCCTGAATTTCATCAAGATAAAGCCAATTTTCAGATTTGTTAATATTTATATTAGGCGAATCCAGCGACGTACACAACGCAAGTATGCCTGAGGGAGATACGGTAGTACAAATACCGGTCATTTCTTTTTCGCTAATAAAATTGGTTTTCACAGCCTTTTCTGCAATTAAATCCATGAGCGAATTATGTTGAGGTTTTGCTATAAATTCAGCGGTTATGTACACTTGATTAATAATAATCGTGGATTGAACAGCTTCAGATAATAATCGTTCACCTTCAATTATAAATGATTTGTGAAGCTTTCGATACTTTTTAAAAGTTAATGATTTAATAAATTTGATATCTGATTTACTTAACATATTTATTTTTATATTTATAATTTATTTTAATACAGTTAGGTTAAATGGTTCGGCATCTTTGTTGGATAAGTATAATTAATTCCAACAATTTCTTTGTTTAGCCAAATTAACCCCGTTAATTTTAATACAATTTTAATTAAGGATACATAATAATGTCGAAAGGTGTTACACCACAAAGTAAAAACTTTTCTGCGTGGTACAATGATGTAGTTAAAAAGGCCGATCTCGCGGAACATGGTCCTGTAAAGGGAACAATGGTAATTAAACCATATGGCTTTGCGCTATGGGATAATATTAAAGAGGCTCTTGACGGAATGATCAAGGAATCGGGTCATACAAACGCTTATTTCCCGATTTTCATACCTAAATCGTTTTTTGCGCAAGAAGCGAAACATGTTAAGGGTTTCGCCAAAGAGTGTGCTATTGTTACCCATACACGATTAAAAACAGTTGATGGAGATCTTATTGTAGATCCTGAATCCAAATTAGAAGAAGAAGTTATTGTCCGCCCAACATCCGAAACACTAGTATGGGCAATGTATAAAAAATGGATACAATCGTATCGTGATTTACCTTTATTAATAAATCAATGGGCGAATGTTGTGCGATGGGAAATGCGTACCCGATTGTTTTTACGAACAACCGAATTTTTATGGCAGGAAGGACATACAGCACATGCAACCGCACAAGAAGCGGAAGACGAAACAGTATTGATACTCGAAATTTATCGTCGCCTCGCGGAAGAAATATTAGCCATACCTGTTTTAACGGGTCGGAAAACAGAAATTGAAAAATTCGCCGGTGCTGAACATACTTATGCCATTGAAGCCATGATGCGAGATAAAAAAGCCTTACAATCAGGGACTTCACACAATCTTGGACAAAATTTTGCTAAAGCATTTAATGTTACTTTTCAGAATAAAGATAATCAGGAAGAAATGGTTTATGCTACAAGTTGGGGAGTAAGTACAAGAATAATTGGAGCAGTTATAATGGCTCATGGTGATGATAAAGGGCTGCGTTTACCTCCAAAAGTTGCCCCCTTTCAAGTTGTAGTTATACCTATTTACAGGAATGCTAAACAAAAGAAAATTATTGAAAAATATTTAAATCCGATACTAACTATATTAAAGAATAGTTCAGTAAGAACGAATGTTGATTGGCGTGAGGAATCTCCCGGATTTAAATTTAATGATTGGGAAATGAAAGGTGTGCCGATTAGGATGGAAATCGGACCGCGAGATATCGAAAATAATCAGGTAGTATTAGTCCGTAGAGACACAGGCAATAAAACCATAGTTCAAACCGATGATATAGTAGAAAAAGTGTTACAAATGTTAAATGATATCCATGATAATTTATTTGCAGAAGCTTTAGATTTTATGAAATCTAATATAATTAAAACCGATTCTTATGACGAATTTAAAAAAATTATTAAGGATGGAGGTTTTATTCGTTGCGGTTGGGATGGAACATCGGAAACCGAATTAAAGATAAAAGAGGAAACAGGTGCCACTGCGCGTATAATACCATTTGATGAAAATGCAAAAAATCTAAAATGTATCTATACCGGCAAACCGGCTAAGCATGAAATAATTTTTGCAAAGGCATATTAGAATAATATAAATGATTATTAATACACCGGCAGTAGTGTTGAGGAGTTTTCCCTACGGTGAAACGAGCATAATTGCCCGTTGTTATACAAGAGATCATGGGAAAGTCAGTGTGATTGTTAAAGGAGCAAGACGAAAAAAATCTCCGATGGCGGCTTATTTTCAATCCATGAACTTTTTGGATATTGTGTATTACTATCGCGAAACACGCAGTTTACAATCAGTGTCAAAAGCTACATTTGTTGAAATTTGGTCTCATCTAAATCAGGATTTAAAGAAAATTGCCTATGGTTTGGCTGTTATAGAACTGACTGAAAAAACGAATACCGAAAACGATCCACACCCCGAACTTTTTGATGAACTTGTTGCAGTACTGAAAGCATTTAATTCATCCGATTTAAGGTTAAATCTGATTTTTTGGTATTTTCAAATAAAATTATTGACAATATTAGGATTTAAACCTGACTTTCACCAACGGGAACATGGAAATATAAAGTTTCCAAATCCATTTGCCGGTCCAAATAGTGAGAAAATCTTAGAAGACTTAAGTATCAACTCAATTGATGCAATATCTAACATAACTGCTCTGGGCAAAGATCGCAAAGCGATTAGCGAATATTTAACGGCTTTTATAAATTACCATTTTGAAGGATTGGGTAATTTGAAATCATTTTCAGTATTAAAACAAATAATTTGATAGATCATACAACATATACCGGTTTTTTAAGGGTTAAGGGTAATACAGCATATGTAGAAATTGCTGATGGAGAAAAAATATTCGAAAATGAAAAAATATGGGACGGCTATATAAAATATTGGGAAAATACCTCAGTAAATGCCAGAAGATTAATCCAACTTGATTATGAGGACGGAAAGCCAATCATTATTATGTGGCCCGGCGAGCCTACACCTAAAACACCCTTTGTCCATATTTATTATAATGAGCGACTTGTAAAATATTTTGATTCTACGATGGGTCATTTAGCGATAAATATTAACGGGAAAATCTTCAATTTTGCCAAAAAGATTAATGAAAATGAAGTAATCACAAAAGAAGAATATTTTTATCGCCCCGCATTGGGCGAATTTGCTCCGTCACCAAATACCGGTAAACAAGAAATATCAGTTAATGGAAAATCTTATTTTGACAAGTTCGGCAGGAATTTTATGCGGGGAATCCATGTAATCCATATTGAAGGAATAGAAACTGATAAATTATACAAAATTTTAAAAAAAGAACTTGATATTATTCGCAATACACCAACCAAGCCGAATGATCCGGAAAATTATTCTGATTTTCATGCGATTAAAAGGAGTTGCACAAGTATTATAAGAGATGGCTTGCGAAAATATGGATTTAAAAAGGTCAAAGGCGTTATTCCACGTGACTTTTTCGTAAATGCTGCCTATAATTTAAAAAAAGAAAAGCATCTTAAAGTTAAAATTTATAAAATGCCACAATTGATTGTTCCCGAATGTCCACCGAGTAAAGTGACATTTTTACTTAACATTAAAAATTGGTTTCGAGTAAGAACGCTAAATTACGAAAGTTAATATGCGCTACCAATTTCAATCGCACCAAACACAATTCACTTGGAATCCGAGGAAATTTACTGACGCTATAAAGGTATTAATCATAATTAATGTCGGTATGTACCTCTTGCAGATAATTACTGTATCACAATTAGATATGATAAGGATTTTTGGGTTATCGGCAGAAACAATTTGGCCGTTGATATGGCAACCTATCACTTATATGTTTATGCACGGTGGCGTTTGGCATGTTGCTATTAATATGTTCGTATTATGGATGTTTGGTGCAGAACTGGAATCAATTTGGGGGAAAAACGAATTTCTTAAATACTATTTTGTAACAGGAATTGGTGCCGGTATAATTTGGTTGTTATTTAATATAGGCGGGTCTAACACTATTTTAATTGGAGCAAGTGGTGCTGTTTACGGAATATTGATGGCGTATGGACTGATGTTTCCAAATAGAACAGTATATATATATTTTTTATTTCCTGTTAAGGTTAAGTGGTTCGTTATTTTTATTGGAGCGATAGCGTTTTTTTCTTCTATGGGAACCGGCTCAAATATTAGTCACTTAACACATCTTTCCGGCATGTTGATTGGATATTTGTATCTGCGCTTTAGCAGTCGTTGGAGGAATATCAAATTTAATTTTA
>SDBT01015452.1_pt1 | contig 12132 bp, 10 predicted proteins | sample 2277101 | NCBI WGS metagenome assembly SDBT01 (sample SAMN10404973, study PRJNA504765) | marine sediment metagenome | isolation source: marine sediment core GS10_PC15, 103 cmbsf | place: Arctic Ocean: Southern Knipovich Ridge | collected 2010
CGCCTTATAACGGCGCGCATGACTCCCGCGAAGGCCGCACCTTGAGTGCTATAAGAGGAGAGGTGACGAATAGGGTCGTGATGGACGCCGCATCCATAGGTTTTCGCAAGATGAACGGGCTTGGCAACGACTTCGTCGTGCTCGATGCACGGGCGCGAGCCGTCACGCTCGGGCCCGATCAAGTGCGCGCCATCGCCGACCGCAAGGAGGGGATCGGCTGCGACCAGGTGATCGCGCTGGAGCCTTCGCCGCAGGCCGATGTGTTCATGCGTATCTGGAACGCCGATGGCGGGGAGGTGGAGGCTTGCGGCAATGCCGCGCGCTGTATCGCGGCGCTGATTGCCGAAGAGACCGAGCGCAGCGAGGTGAGCATCGAGACCGAGAGCGCTGTCTTGGGGGCGCAAGTCAATGGAGATGGCAGCGTCACCATCGACATGGGGCCCCCGCATCTGGCTTGGGACGAGATTCCGCTTGGGCAACCGTTCCAGGACACGCGGGCGATCGAGCTGCAGATGGGTCCCATCGAGGCTCCGGGGTTGCACTCGCCGGCCGTGGTGAATGTCGGCAATCCCCATTGCATCTTTTTCGTCGAGGATATCGAGGCTCACGATCTCGCCCGTTTCGGGCCGATGATCGAGCACCACACGCTGTTCCCCGAGCGGGTCAATGTCTCGCTCGCCGGATTGGCGGGGCCCGACCATTTGCGGGTGCGCACGTGGGAGCGCGGCGCTGGCCTGACGCGCGCTTGCGGCACGGCGGCCTGTGCCGCAGCCGTCGCCGCCGCGCGACTGAGGCTGATGGGCCGAAACGTTAAGGTGACACTGCCAGGCGGGGATCTCCTGATCGAGTGGCGCGACGACGACCATATTCTGATGACCGGTCCCTACGCCCTCGACTTTGAGGGCACGCTGCCGGCTGTATTGCTCCAGCCCGTCCGGGTCTGACTTGCCAAATATTCCATGATAGAAGCCGCCAATGTCGAAAGTCCCTGACATCGAGATCATCACCTTCGGGTGCCGCCTCAACGCCTATGAGTCCGAGGTTATGCGCGAGCATGCGAGTTCGGCGGGTTTAAGCGATGCGGTGATCGTCAACACCTGCGCCGTCACCCAGGAGGCCGTGCGCCAGGCGCGCCAGGCCATTCGCAAAGCGCGCCGGATGCGCCCCGAAGCCAAGATCGTCGTCACCGGCTGCGCGGCGCAGATCGAGCCTGAGCGCTTTGCCACCATGGGCGAGGTCGATCACGTCATCGGCAATCACGAGAAGACGCAGGCCAAGATTTTCGCCGGGCTCTCGACCGGAGACAGCGAGCGCGTCAAGGTCAACGACATCATGTCGGTACGCGAGACGGCGGGCCATCTGATCGACGGCTTCGGTTCGCGCGCACGGGCCTATGTGCAGATCCAGAACGGCTGCGATCATCGCTGCACCTTCTGCATCATTCCGTTCGGCCGCGGACCGTCGCGCTCGGTGCCGGCGGGAGAGGTGGTGGCGCAAGTGCGCAAACTGGTGGAGAACGGCTATTCCGAAATCGTGCTGACCGGCGTCGACATCACCGCTTACGGCGCCGATCTTCCCGGCGAAATGACGCTCGGCAAGCTGGCGCGCAACGTACTGAAGCTCGTGCCGGAGCTGCCACGGTTACGACTGTCTTCGATCGACTCCGTCGAGGCCGATGACACGCTACTACGCGCCATCGCCGAGGAGGAGCGGCTGATGCCGCATTTGCATCTGTCGCTGCAAGCCGGGGACGATCTCACGCTGAAGCGCATGAAGCGGCGGCATACGCGGCAAGACTCGGTGAAATTCTGCGCCGAGGCGCGGCGCTTGCGTGCCGACATGGTGTTCGGCGCCGATCTGATCGCGGGCTTTCCCACCGAGACCGAGGAGATGTTTGCCAACTCCCTGGCGCTGGTCGACGATTGCGGGCTGACCTTCTTGCATGTGTTTCCCTTCTCGGCGCGGCCCGGGACACCTGCCGCGCGCATGCCGCAAGTGCATGGTGCCGTGGTGGCAAAGAGGGCTGCGCAACTTCGCGACAAGGGCGCGCTGGCGCTGAAGCGGCATCTCGATGGCGCCGAGGGACAGCGGATCGAAGTCCTCATGGAGAACGAGGGCCTCGGCCGCGCGCAAGATTTCACGCCCGTGCGCATCGCGGCGAGCCAAGCAGCGGGTGCGCTCGTTGAAGCCGTTGTCAGCGGCCATGATGGGGCCGCGCTGACGGCGCTGGTGAGGCCATGACCGAGCAAGACAAAAAGCCAAAGACGTCGGGCTGGTTTGCCCGGCTCACGCAAGGTCTCGCCCGTACCTCCAGCGCCCTTGGTGACAATCTTTCCGCGGCGCTGACCAAGCGGCGCCTCGACGAGGCGACGCTCGATGACATCGAGGAGGTCCTGATCAAGGCTGATTTCGGTCTCGACATGGCTGAGCGCATCCGCGCCAAGCTCGCCGAGACACGGGCTGAGCGCGGCATTGCGCCAGAGGCGGTGCGCGAGCTGCTGGCCATCGAGATCGCCAAGGTGCTGAAGCCTTTGGAGCAGCCGCTTGAGGCGGCGGGTGCAGGGCCCCCAGCCGTGTTCCTCGTGGTTGGCGTGAACGGAACCGGCAAGACCACGACCATTGGCAAGCTGGCGCATCGGTTCAAGAAATCGGGTCAAAGCGTGCTGCTTGCGGCGGGCGACACGTTTCGCGCCGCCGCCATCGATCAGTTGACGCTGTGGGGGGACCGCGTTGGCGCCGATGTGGTGGCTGGGGACGTCGGCGCCGATCCCGCAGGCGTCGCCTATGAGGCGTTGGAGCGGGCGCAGCGCGACAATGACGACGTGCTTCTCATCGACACGGCGGGACGCTTACAGAACAAGGGCGACCTGATGGCCGAGCTTGCCAAGATCGTGCGCGTGCTGAAGAAGCTCGATGAGAGCGCGCCGCATGGGGTCGTGCTGGTGCTCGACGCCACCACGGGCCAAAACGCGCTCAATCAGGTGCAAGTGTTTCAGGAGATCGCCGGCGTGACGAGCCTTGTCGTCGCCAAGCTCGACGGCACCGCGCGGGGCGGCATTCTCGTCGCCATTGGCGAGCGTTTCGGGCTGCCCATCAGTGCAATCGGGGTCGGCGAAGGGATCGACGATCTGGAGCCGTTCGATGCGGAGAGCTTTGCCCGGGCGATCGCCGGGCTTGAGTCAAGCAATGCAGCAGCGGCCTGACAGGGAAGCGCCGTCAGGCGCCACGACGGTTGCGGCGGCCGGAGAGCCCGCGATGCCGATCAAGCTCGCCATCGACCTTGGACCGCTGCTCGTGTTCTTCGCCACCAATTTCGCTGCCGGCATCTATGCGGCGACGGGCGCCTTTATGATCGCGACCTTGATTGCGCTTGCCGTGGCGTGGCTCAAGTACCACAAGCTGCCGGTGATGCCGCTGGTGACCGGCGTCGTGGTGCTCATCTTCGGCGGCCTCACCCTTTATTTACACGACGAGACTTTCATCAAGCTGAAGCCGACCATCGTCTATTCGATGTTCGCTGGCCTGCTGTTTGCCGGGCTCATGTTTGAAAGGCATTTTCTCGCGTTGCTGTTCGGGCCCGTGCTCAGTCTCACCGATGAGGGCTGGCGCAAACTCACCTTGCGTTGGGTCGCCTTCTTCGTCGTCATGGCGATCGTCAACGAGGCCGTGTGGCGCAATGTGTCGACCGACGCCTGGGTGAGCTTCAAGCTATTCGGGTTCCTGCCGCTGACATTTGTCTTCGCCATGGCGCAAGCGCCGCTGTTGCAGCGATACAGCATGGCGGCGAGCCCAAAAAAACCGGCGAGTGTGGACGAGCCTCCACATCCATAAGTCTCACGTTAAGTCTGTCCTCCGCAGTTTATTACGGATCGTTCAGGTTCCCTTGTTAGCAGCGGTCGCCGCTCCGATATGCAGCCGGTCAGTCCAGCAATCGAGCAAAATTGGCTGGCGATACGTGCCGCTCTTGCCGCTTGAGCGCGACCGGGACGCTTGCTGATATGGATTGTGGGCTGAAAAAAGGTCGAAGAGCGCCCCATTAAGTTGCAATTTGGTCGAGGAGCGCTCCATAATGAGGCGCAACCGAGGGGGGAAGCACACGCTGAACAGGAAGGGCCGGTTCAACCATGACGTCCAAACGCGGGAAGCAGCTCGATCGCTCGGCGATGCATCTGCTTCATCGGGCAGGGCAATGCGCAACCGATCTTTTCCTCGCCGCGGCCCGCGATAGCGGCCTGACCCCGCGCCAATATGCGATGCTCACGACGATTGCCGAGGAGGAAGGGCTCACCCAGACGGAACTCGTGGCGCGCACCGGAATCGATAGGTCCACTCTTGCCGACATCGTCGCCCGGTTGATCGGGCGCGGGCTGATCCAACGCCGCCGTGCCAAAGGGGACGCAAGGGCCTACGCCATCAAGCTTACGGCCCAAGGCGCCAAGGCGCTGCGCGACGCGGAACCCGGCGCTTCCGCCACGGACTCCCGGTTGCTTGCCACGCTTCCTCCAGCAAAGCGGCAAGAGTTTCTCGAGTCCTTGCAAACGATTGTGAACGGCAAGCGCAATAGCGCCGTCTAGCCGGACGGCTTGCCGTCCGCCGCCAGGACGCGCGGTAAAATCTCCGTCCTTATTGCCTCATCGGTGAGCGGCCCCACGTGGCGGTAGGCGATTTCACCATCGCCGGTGACGATGTAGGTCTCCGGCACGCCATAGACGCCCCAATCGATTGCCGTGCGGCCGGTGCGGTCGGCGCCCACCCGCAAGAAGGGATTGCCGTAGCGGCCGAGGAAGCGGCGCGCACTGGCCGGGTCGTCCTTGTAGTTGATGCCGTACAGGCGCACGCCCGATGTCTTGGCAAGTTCCATGAGGAGGGGATGCTCCTCGTGGCAAGGGACGCACCACGACGCCCAGACATTGACGATGGTGGGTTCGCCTCGCGCCAGATCGGCGGCCGCGAAGCCCGGAACTTCGCCGGCGTTGCCGGCGAGCCCGTCCAGCGGCGGCAATTCGAAGGGCGGAACCTGCTTGCCGACCAGCGCCGAGGGGAGCCTCGAAGGGTCGCCGCTGTGCAGCGCAAACCAGAACAGGCCGGCGAGGGTGGCGAAGATGACGAGCGGAATGGCCAGTCCCCAGCGCGGCCGCGACGCTTGGGGCGCGGGCTTGCTCACGACCGCGGCCTTCTTGCCCGCGGCTTGGCGCGGGAGGCTTTGGATTTCGTGCGCGCCGAGCTGCGCCTGATGCCTTGTTTCTCGAGGTCGGCGAGGAGCCGAAGCTGGCGCCGGTCGTCGGTGACGATGGCAATCGCCAGGGCTGCGACCGCGACAAGTGTGACGCCGTAGGCAGCCCAGATGAAACTTGCGTGAGGACCAAGATCGTGCATGACGCTCACGCCGCTGCGCCTGCGCCGCGCTCAGCCTGCAGCTGACGAAGTGCGTGCACGCGTCGGCGCAAGATCTCGGCGCGCATGGCGATGAGGTGCAGCAACACGAAGAGCAGGGTGAAGCCTACGGCCATGACGATGAGCGGCGTGAGGATGGAAGCGTCGATGGTCGGACCGGAGGGGCGGAGCACGCTTGAGGGTTGATGCAGCGTGTTCCACCAATCCACCGAGAACTTGATGATGGGCACGTTGATGAAGCCGACCAGCGCCAGGATGGCGGCGGCACGGCCGGCGCGAGAGGCATCGTCGATCGACTGCCATAGCGCGATCAGCCCGAGATAAAGCAGAAACAGCACAAGCATTGAGGTGAGCCGCGCGTCCCAGACCCAATAGGCGCCCCACATAGGCTTGCCCCAAAGCGAGCCGGTGACCAGCGCGATGAAGGTGAAGGTGGCGCCGATAGGGGCGGCGGTCTTGGCGGCGACGTCGGCGAGGGGGTGGCGCCAAATGAGCGAGCCGAAGCTCGCCATGGCGATCAGCGTATAGCCGAACATGGCGAGCCAGGCGGCGGGCACATGCACGAACATGATCTTGACGGTCTCGCCCTGCTGATAGTCGGGAGGCGCGACGAAGAAAGCTAGATAGAGGCCGACGCCGAGCAGCAGCAAGGTCGCGCCCGCGAGCCACGGAATGATGCGGCCGGACAGCTCTAAGAAACGCGTGGGATTGGCGAGGCTTGGCATGGGCGCTGATCTAGTGGGTTTGGCTCACAAGCGCAATTGGCTCCATGGGTTGGGTGTTGCACCCATTCTCCCTCATGCTGAGGAGCGGCTACTCGGCCCGCGTCTCGAAGCATGGCGGCCACCCTTCGAGACGGCCACGTTCCCGTGGCCTCCTCAGGGTGAGGTCAGTCCCGAATCGCCGTGCGCAGCGCGGCAGCCGCGGCGATTGGCGCCAGCACCATGCTGGCCAGGCTAAGCGCGCAAAGCATGAGAAAGGGCGGCCAGGGCGATGCCGGTCCGTTGACGGCCGCCGAGACGGTGGCCACGCCGAAAATCAGCACCGGTACGTAAAGCGGCAGCACGAGAAGGGCGAGCAGCATGCCACTCCGCCGCAAGCCCAGCGTGAGGCTCGCGCCAATACCGGCAACGAAACTCACCGCGGGCGTGCCAGCAAGCATGGCGAGCACGAGCAGCGGGCTTGCCGCCGTGGGCAGGTTGAGCAGAAAGCCGAGAACGGGCGCGAGCAGCGCCAGTGGTACGCCGGTGGTGATCCAGTGAGCGAGGCATTTCAGGCCGACTACAAGGGGAAGCGGCAGCGGCCCGGTGGCAAGCACGTCAAGCGAGCCGTCCTCGTAGTCGTTGTGGAAGATACGATCGGCGGAGAGCAAGCTGGCCAGTAGCAGCGCGACCCACAACACGCCCGGCGCCATGCGGGAGAGCAGGTTGAGGTCGGGCCCGAGTCCGAATGGCGTGATGGCGACGACGACGAGATAGAAGCCGAGCACGGTGCCGATGGCGCCGCCCTCGCGCCAAGCGAGTTGGATGTCGCGAAACAGGAGCGCAATTGCTGCCTTCACGGTGCGCGCTCCCGCCCGAGTGCCACACGGTGCTTGAAGGGCGATTTGAGAGGTGTGTGACTGGCGATGACGGCGATGCCACCCGACTTGAGGTGATGGCCGATGGCGCGGTCGAGGGCCTTCACCGATTGCGTATCGAGAGAAACCGATGGCTCGTCCAGCAGCCAGATCGGCCGGGCTGCGGTGAACAGGCGCGACAGGGCAAGCTTTCGCTTCTGCCCCGCCGAGAGCAGGCCGGCGGGAAGCTCGGCGAGTGGGCCAAGCCCAAACGCATCGAGTGCTGCGCCGAGGTCTGGCGCGCCGCCGAGAAAGTCCGCCCAGAAGGCGAGGTTCTCGCGCAACGTGAAGGCGGTCTTGATGGCATTGGCGTGGCCGACATAGTGGCAGAGCTCGGGCAGGCCCGCGTCTTCGTCCGCGCCCGTGAGGCTGAAACGGCCCGCTTGCAGCGGCAAGAGGTCGGCAATGAGCCGCAACAGGCTGGTCTTGCCGGCGCCGTTAGGGCCGGTCACAAGCAGCGCTTCGCCGGGCTTGACGGCGAAGCTCAGATTGTTGAAGAGCCACCTGTCGCCGCGCTGGCAGCTAATGTGGTGGGCGGCGAGGCCTAAGGATTGAGCCATTGGCATGGAATTTGCGCAAAAACACGATTGAGGAAGGCCGCATAACGCGGCGCGGCAGAAGCGGTCGTTTCTGGCGCATTGTCTCCAAGCCGCAAACGCTTTTATAGTGGTAGATGCACGCCTCCAATAGGTTTGAGGACGCCCGATATTTTCGCCTCCTCCCCGCGAAGGGGCCTCTCACGTCCTCTCACCCGGGACATTGGTCGAGACTTTGAATCGTCATCCGGTTCACGAAAAGATAGTGGGCCCGAGGAGACTTCACGTTGAGTGCTGCCGCTGACACATCCCTCGACAGCTTCAAATGCCGGCGCGAGCTCAAGGTCGGCAAGCGCAGCTATCGCTACCACAGCCTCAAAGAGGCCGAGGCGAATGGGCTTGAGGGCATCTCGCGGCTCCCGTTCTCGCTGAAGGTTCTGCTGGAGAATCTGCTGCGCCACGAGGACGGGCGCAGTGTCACCGCCGACGATATAAGCAGCATGGCGCACTGGCTCACGACGCGAAAAAGCGATCGCGAAATCGCCTTCGGCCCCGCCCGCGTGCTGATGCAGGACTTCACTGGCGTTCCGGCCGTGGTCGACATGGCCGCCATGCGCGATGCCATGGGCGTCCTTGGCGGCGATCCACGCATGATCAATCCGCTGGCGCCTGTCGATCTTGTCATCGACCACTCGGTGATGGTCGATGTGTTTGGCACCGCGCGCGCCTTCGAGGCCAATGTCGACAAGGAATATGCGCGCAACAGCGAGCGTTACGCCTTCTTGCGCTGGGGCGCGGGCGCCTTCGACAATTTCCGCGTGGTGCCGCCGGGCACGGGCATCTGCCATCAGGTCAATCTCGAATATCTGGCGCAAGTTGTGTGGAGCAGCGAGGAGGGTGGCGACGGCAAACTTGCCTTCCCCGACACTCTCGTCGGCACCGACAGTCACACCACCATGGTCAATGGATTGTCGGTGCTCGGCTGGGGCGTCGGCGGCATCGAGGCGGAGGCCGTCATGCTCGGCCAGCCCATCTCCATGCTGATCCCCGAGGTGGTGGGGTTCGAGCTGACGGGGCGGCTTGCCGACGGCGTCACCGCCACGGATCTCGTGCTGACCGTCACCGAAATGCTGCGCCGGGAGGGGGTGGTCGGCAAGTTCGTGGAGTTTTTCGGTCCGGGCCTCGAGCATCTGCCACTGGAGGACCGCGCCACCATCGCCAATATGGCGCCGGAATATGGGGCGACCTGCGGCTTCTTCCCCATCGATCGGGAGACCATCGCCTATCTGGAGGCCACGGGCCGCAAGGGCTCCCGCATCGAGCTGGTCGAGGCCTATGCCAAGGCGCAAGGGATGTGGCGGAACGCCGACACCTCCGATCCTATGTTCACTTCGACGCTCGCACTCGATCTTCGTGACGTGGAGCCGTCGCTGGCAGGGCCGAAGCGCCCGCAAGACCGCGTGCCGCTAAAGAATGCGGCGGTCGCATTCGCCGAGGCTCTCGACAAGGAGTACGGCAAGGCCTCCGAGACGGACAAACGCGTACCAGTGATGGGCAAGAATTTCGATCTCGGTCACGGTGACGTGGCGATCGCCGCCATCACGTCCTGCACCAACACCTCAAATCCCTTCGTCATGGTGGGCGCGGGCCTGCTTGCCCGCAATGCCGTCAGCCGTGGCCTGCAAGCGAAGCCGTGGGTCAAGACCTCGCTTGCGCCGGGCTCGCAGGTGGTCACCGATTATCTTGAGAAGGCCGGCCTGCAAGACGACCTCGACGCACTCGGCTTCAACCTGGTCGGCTATGGTTGCACGACCTGCATCGGCAATTCCGGGCCGCTGTCAGAGGAGATCGCCCAGACCATCCATGAGCACGGGCTTGCCGTCGCTTCCGTGTTGTCCGGCAATCGCAATTTCGAGGGGCGTATCAATCACGACGTGCGCGCCAACTATCTCGCCTCGCCGCCGTTGGTGGTGGCGTACGCGCTTGCCGGCTCGGTCATGGTCGATCTTGCCACCGAGCCGCTCGGCGTGGGCGACCACGGCGAGCCAGTTTATCTCAAGGACATCTGGCCGTCGTCGAAAGACATCGCCAAGCTGGTGCGCAAGGCCGTGAAGCCGTCAATGTTCAAGAAGCGCTACGGCGACGTGTTTCGTGGCGATAAGGAATGGCGGCGGATCAAGGTCGAGGGCGGGCTCACCTATGACTGGGACGCCCACTCGACCTATGTGCAGAACCCGCCCTACTTCCACAACATGACGCTGGAGCCGGAGCCCGTGACCGACATCGAGGCTGCGCGCATTCTCGGGCTGTTCGGAGACTCCATCACCACCGACCATATTTCGCCGGCGGGCGCCATCAAGCACGATTCGCCGGCCGGTCGTTATCTGGTCGAGCACGGCGTGGCGGTGCACGACTTCAACTCCTACGGCTCGCGGCGCGGCAATCACGAGGTGATGATGCGCGGCACCTTCGCCAATATCCGCATCAAGAACATGATGGTGCCTGGGGTCGAAGGCGGGGTCACCGTCCACTACCCGTCGCGCGAACGTATGCCGATCTATGACGCGGCAATGCGTTACGTGGCGGAGCGCGTTCCCCTCGTGGTCTTCGCTGGCTCGGAATACGGCACCGGCTCTTCGCGCGACTGGGCGGCGAAAGGGACCCGGCTGCTGGGCGTGCGCGCCGTTATCGCCCAGAGCTTCGAGCGCATCCACCGGTCGAATCTGATCGGCATGGGCGTGCTGCCCCTGGTGTTCGCCGATGGCATGTCGTGGCAATCGCTCGAGCTGACGGGCGAGGAGACGGTCACCTTGCGCGGTCTCGACGCGGTCAAGCCGGGGCAGTGGCTCGAGGCCGAGATCGTTTATCCTAGCGGGCAGACGCGGACCGTGCCGCTGCGAGCGGTGATCCATACGGCTGACGAACTCGACTATTTCCGCAATGGCGGCATCCTGCACGCCGTCTTGCGCTCGCTGGCCAAGGGCACAGCTTAGAACGGCTCTGATCTAGAATAGCGAACCAGAGCATGTGGTCACCGAGTTTTGACCGCTCGTTACGCTTTTTAACCGGATATTTCGGCCCTCTTCCTGCATGCTAGAGGCCATGAGGCGTCTTCCCACATATGCCGTCACCTTTGCGGTGCTGGCGGCAGGCTTGCTGGCCGGATCGAGCCCGGCGGTCACTGGGCCGTCTGGGACCGCCCCCGCCGCCGTGGTCGAGTTGTTCACGAGCCAAGGCTGCTCGTCGTGCCCTCCGGCCGACGCTCTGCTCGCAAAGTTGAGCAAGCGGCCTGGCGTCATCGCGCTGTCCTTCGCTGTCGACTATTGGGATTATCTCGGCTGGCGCGATACGCTCGGGAGCGCTGCCAATAGCGAGCGCCAGCGCGACTATGCGCGCACGCGCGGCGACGGACGGGTCTACACGCCGCAAGTCGTGGTTGACGGCGTCATGCACGTCAATGGCGCTGACGAGACAGCGATCCTCCGTGCCATCAAGGGGGCGGACAAGCGGCTGGCGGACGTGCGTGTGCCGGTGCGCATGGAGGCCAAGGGCGACGTGCTGGTCATCGACGTGGGTGCGCCGCCGCCCGGCTCCGACAAGCGCGAGGCGGCCATTTGGCTCGCAGTCGCCGGCGAGGTGGCCAAGGTATCGATCAAGCGCGGCGAGAATCGCGGGCGCGACATCAGCTATCACCATCCCGTGCGGGAGCTCATGCCAGTCGGCATGTGGACCGGCGAGCCGATGACCGTCAGATTGCCGCTCAACGACCTCAAGACCATGGGCGGCGATTGCTTAGCGGCCTTGCTCCAGGAAGGACGCACCGGTCCGATCCTAGGGGCTGCGGTCTACGAGCAGACTCAGGCGGACTGACCAGAGCCGGCTGCCGCGCACCTGCCGTCCACTCTCACATTCCAGATCTGGATCGTTGCTTCGGCACCAAGCGGCGGCTCGCGTTTGGGAAAAACGGGCCGGAGGACCGACCCGTTTTTCACCGCAACACTAGGAAGAGAAGTGGCCCGGTCCGATTCAAGACCCCGGGGGGCTGGGGGGCTGAGATTCCGAAGCCTCTGTTGGACCGGGCCGAGAGGCAACGATTGCTAGGATACCGGTTTTTAGGGCGCGGCAAGGGCTGAACTTGGGCGGAACTGTGATTCATGTTTCGTTATGTTACAGTGCGTGTAGGCGACGACATTTCCACACCCCAGCGCACGCAGCTTGAATTTCGGCATGGCTGCGGTCATCATGGCGGCTCCGCTACAAGGAGGCGCGATTTTGAGCGAGACGGAGCCGATAGTCGTGCCGCTGGTCTCCAAGGCTGGCGGCGATGCGGATCCCAATCTTAACGGTACCGGGCGGCGCGGCGGCATCTCGTTCGACCGCCAGGAATTATCCCAAATCCTCAACGTCTATGGGCGGAAGGTGGCGACTGGCGAGTGGCGCGACTACGCCATCGATACCTTGCGCGAGAAGGCCGTGTTCTCCGTGTTCCGGCGCGCCAGCGAAATCCCGCTCTACCGCATCGAGAAGCAGCCGAAGCTCGGGCGGCGGCAAGGCGCGTATAGCGTGATTGCGGCGACGGGCTTG
>SDBT01015454.1_pt1 | contig 12130 bp, 10 predicted proteins | sample 2277101 | NCBI WGS metagenome assembly SDBT01 (sample SAMN10404973, study PRJNA504765) | marine sediment metagenome | isolation source: marine sediment core GS10_PC15, 103 cmbsf | place: Arctic Ocean: Southern Knipovich Ridge | collected 2010
GTTTACAGGTTTGCGGCTCACTCAGCCGGTAACAAGGAGCAATATCGTGAAAGAAAATGAAACGAACAATGAAGATCAGAATTTAGAAAAAGACGTTTCTCCGGCTAGTGAGTCTGTCATAGCGGAGGATGTAGCAGTTGCTAAGTTTACAGCTTTAAGAAGCCGAGCACAAACGGCAGAAACAGAAGCCGCAAGATTGCAAGGCGTAATTGAAGGCATGGAAAAAGCAAATGCCAAAGCCGCTCCTGCTGTTGTGTCGCCTCTTGACGCAGAAATTGCAAAGCAAGCAGAGGAAGGTATCGCCGAATCGGATATGACAATAACCCCGGCGATATACCGAAAACAACAGAAACATGAAGCACAGGTCAGGAATCTAGAAACGCAAGCTCAAGCGAAAGTGAATGCAGAGGCAACGAAAGAAGCTTCAAGGGTCGCCGCAAGAGCTTTACATCCTGATTGGGACGCAGTAATTAACGATAACCAGCAACATCTTACGTCAGGCGAACAGCTTGACATAGAGCAAGCTGGTGATTTCGGTGCTGAGGCTTATAAAAAGTGTCTAGCTGTTTCTGAGCGTCTAAAGATAAAACCTGAAAACATTGTTCCCGAAAAACTGGGCAAGCCAGAAGAAGAAGTGGTAACGAAAAAGGTCGTTCTGTCACAGGATGAAATACTTTCTGTTGTCGGGTCTATCGATCCAGCGACCGAGGCCGTTGCCAATATGTAAAGGCTTGCTCCAATACTAAAGGAGCAAAACAAAATGTTATACAATTTAAAGTTTGGTTTTGATTTCTCCAGGCAAGGTCGTATAGATCGTGCCGAGGCGAAACATAAAGAGTTTGGCGGGCTATTCAAAACGTCAGGCAGTATGCGTTTCATCGATACGAGTTACGGTTTCGCTGATCCGCGAGCACAAACAGTATGGTCTTTGGCCGTATTTGTATATGGTTTGCAGAATATGTTTTTTACCGGCATGATGGGTAAAGACAAAAATTCTTTGATCCATGTTAATACTGACCTTCTGACAAAGAAGGGCGGAACCATTATCACGCAGTCAAGAACACCGCTTGATAATGTCGGTGTCGGTGACGATGGCGATACAAGAGGAAACGAAGCTCAGATCAAAAGACGCAATATGTCTACGACGGTTCACGAGCGGGCTAACAGTACTGTATCGGCTGGAAAACTCAGTGAGCAGTTGACGGCTTCTGAATTCCGCGAGGATTCTAAGGTTGACCTGGGCGAATGGGTATCGGAAGCAATGGAAGATGATATTAGTACGTCCGCAGCGGGACTTTACAATGTCAATTCCTCAAGTAACTCCATCCAGACGATCAACGAGTCTTATCCGACTTCTGACCGCATTTACTACGGTGGACAGAATGCGGCTGGTGCGATCAGTAATTCCGGCGTGAGTTTTGGAACTGATGCTCTGCTTTCAGCAGACACCACGGCCAACAACTTATTCGGTACTACGATCATGGAAAGTATCAAGCGTCGAATGATCGCCGCAGCACCGCGTATGCGTCCGGTTATTATCCGAGACACATCGAAGATGAACCCTGACGATGTAAGATCAGGTAAAAACTTAGGTCCGATGCTGGCTAAGATATTTATCGTTCTTGCCGATCCGCCTTTTTTTGCTGTTGTAGACCTGAAGGTATGGGTCGATACCGCTGGAATCGGCGGCCATATTAATGTAGACGAATCCTTTGGCATTTGCGGTAAAAACGTATCCGTGGGCCGCTGTCGCCGAAAGACGATCTGCATCGATCGATATTGACCCTTCAGATGGAACGTTCACTTGTTCAGCAGATGTGAACAGGTGAGATTCCGTCGGGGCAATGTTGATCTTGTACTTTCCCTGGGAGCCACTGAGGCCTGTAACTGCGAGGAAGTATGTTTCGCCACGGACGACCTCGATATTGGTCGTACCGTTAGCTTGGCCGCTGGTGGCAACCAACTGGTCCTGCCCGTCGTAAACGAGAACCTGCCCTTGGAGGCTGTTGTTTCGGCCCCTGACGCTCTGGTCGATTCGCATCAGGCCAGATTGCGTGGCTACGAACTCGAAAAAGTCGACGTCTTGAGCATAGTTAATCGTGCCGGCAAATCGTCCAGAACCGCGTGATCTGCTCAGTCTCTTTTGCTTCGCCGAAGCCTGGGCGTTGCCTATGTCATCTTTAGGATCGCTTGTTAAAGTCAGTGCGAACTGCCCAGCACCTTCGATGCCACCGGATGCTACCAGGTAGTACGTCTGGCCTGAGATGACATTGAGACTGATGCGACTGTCAAGCGTGTCGCGGGAGGCGTTATTATTACTTCGTACGCGCCGGCCACTGCTGGTGAACAATTCCAGATAAGGGTCAATCGATCCACTTTCGGCGGCCATTTGGACCGAAAGCTTGCCTCGAGCGGTTGTGGTAAAGGTATAGACCTGTCTGTCTTGGGAATCGGAGATGTTTCCATCGACAACGATGGAATCGGTCGGGGCCAAAAATAGCGACTCTGCCGAAGCGAACAGGTTCTGCAAGTTGGAGACTGAGCTCATGAGCAGTCTTGGTTCGAGCTGTTCGAACTTGCAGGCTTTGACGCCTGAAAGAGCCATGTGTATCCCTCACTTTTGCCCCAGAAAACGATAGGCTTCCCGTCTAAAAGACGGTGGAAAGCCGCTCCTGTCGCACTCTGGTAATGTACGATTCAGCAATAAGATAGGCAAATTGGGAGAGATAAATAATTGCAGAGTGTTTTTGTAAGACGCGTAAGCAGTTCACATGCGAATTTTTTGTAAGACGCAATTATCGTTGTTAGTTATTCGGGAATACCCAGCGGATGTAAGCGATTCTATTTTTGGCGATGCGCACTTACCGATTGGCGGTAGGGTTGGCTTTTTCTAAGACGCGTAAGCAGTGAGTAGGGTGGGCCGGGTGCCATGCTTCTGAAACACCAAGCATGCTCTTAGGTAGGGTGTGAGAACTCGTTGCACACCAGAGGAAGCCCTTAAGAATTGGCGTGCAATAAACCTGCCTACAGGCAGGCAAGTAGCACGCCCTACGCCCTACCTTTTTTCTCGCATCAGGCTGGATCAAGATTCGGGGAGCAGGTCACAGAGCGATCCAAGAGCGGACTGAATTTTCCGTGTAAGAATCATCTTCAATACTGCATGGCCATCATTGCTGATCTTGCCGGTCAGGGCGATCCTTGGACTGTTGGCCTTCTTTAGCCTGTCCGCCATTGCTGGCGCTGTCGTTATCGTCCTTATCTACATCTTCGATATCTGTCTTGATGCCCTTGATCTCATCTTTGAAGAATCGCATTCCCTTGGCTAGGCCACGGGCCAATTCAGGTATCTTCTTGCCGCCAAACAGCAGCAGAATCACCAGGGCGATAATGATGATTTCCACGTGCCCCGGCAGGCCAAAGAATCCTAATATTCCATTAAACGACATGTCTGCAAGCGTAGTCATTTCAGGCTCCTATGTGCAACGGAGACGACGCAGGTGCGATCTATCGCCGACCGACGGCGAATCGTATATATCGCATAGGATTCCCAGCGAAAACTTCCCACTTAAGCTCTTGTGGCTGGATACCTATCTCATCAAGGATCTGTTCTTGCTGCGCGCTGCGATCTTGTTCTACCGATGTTAAGAGAACAGCCACCAATGAACAATGGCATTTTCCCGGGACGCTCCCGGTAAGCAGATAGCTTGACCGGACGGGTCGATTCTTTGTATGCTGTATCTGGCGTATATCACAACACATTACTTCCGATGTTACGTAACAGGCGGTTATTGACATGGGCCCGAAAATTATTCAGAGCACGGGCAGGTTTTGGGGTGCAGCCTGTAAGGCTGCGATGTGCCCGATGTTGGCGGCCCTTGCCCTGGCTGTTATATGGGGGGCATGGCACATCAGCGGTGCAAGGGAACCCCATGTGGATTTCTCAAGCTCTATAAGCCTGGCAAACGACAGCGAACTGTTGGCTGTCGCCGATAGTGATCGGCTACGTTTTGGGGTCGCGACAATGGTCAGCGCCGAAGCGACCTTCTCCACCTACCAGCGTTTGGTTAACAGGATTTGCCGAGACGTCGGACGCAAGGACGCATTCATTGTCCGTCCGTCCTATGCTGACGTGCGGGAAGCACTAGAGCAGGGGAACATTGACGTGGCCCTGGTATGTACGGGCACCTATGTGCATTCGCTCCGAAAAAAACGTATTAAACTTCTGGCCCAACCCCAGTTCGAAGAGCCTCTGGAATATCGATGCCTGATGATCGTACCGGCCAAGAGCAACCTGCACGCCTTGGCAGATCTTCGTGGAAGGGTCATGGCCTTTACCGATCCAGAGTCGAATACTGGCTGTCTCGTGCCAAGCTCTTTAATCGCAAGCCGGGGCCATAACCCGAAAACCTATTTTGATAAAATAATATTCACTGGTAGCCACGACCGGTCGATCCTGGCAGTAGCTACGTCAGTTGTTGATGCAGCAGCGATAGACTCTCTTATATGGGAATCAAAACTTCGCGAGGATCCTTCCCTTGGACAAAAGGTAAGGGTCATCTGGCAATCCGAGGCGTTCGGCCCTCCTCCGATTGTCGTCCCGATCGATATTGATCCGGCACTTGAAAAGTCGCTGCAAGAGGCGATGTTGGCTCTGGATAAGGACGACGAAGGCAGGGAAATTCTCTCGGCCATTGGGATCAAACGATTCGTACTACCTGATCCCGAAAGCTATCTCTCGGCGGTGAAACTGTACAGCGAACTCCAGCAGCGAGGAGACCAATTTTGGCCCTGAATCGCTGGTCCCTGGATCGACTTACGGCGTGGATAGGAACGATCTCTCTGCTTGTGCTGTTCATTCCTATGGGCGTGTACTTGATGCAGAACGTATCATCCTCCGGCGAACACTATTTGTCGGAGCGTGGTAAAAGCCTCGTTAAGACCCTGGCCGGACAGATAATCGAGCCGCTTCTAGTTGGCGACCGTCTTGCGCTGCATGATGCACTGCTCAAGGCAGCGGCAACCGATAGTGAGGTCCGCTATCTTTGTATTGCCAATGAAGCCGGGGACGTGGTTATCGGCGCACCGGGCGAAAGCTATCCGCCGGCACTGTCGGATCTTTGGCGGTCTAATAGCGGGGACGTGATTTTATTTCAGACAGCCTCCGAGCCGTTAATGGACGTTTCGGTTCCCCTGATGGGCGGGCAACTGGGTTCCATCCACGTTGGCATATCGCGTAACCGGGCAAGGCAGGCGGTCAATCGCTTATTGGTGCTTATGGGAATAGCGCTTATCGCAGCCCTGATAGTTGTCCTGGTCGGTTCCCGCTTGATAATGGCGATGGTCTGCAAGCCATTGCGTCAGTTAGAACAGGCTGTGTCGATGTTTCCGCAACGGCCGGTAACCGGCGACCAGATAAGACTCTTAGGTACGCAAGAGGTAGAATCGCTGGCAATTGGTTTCAGCGATATGATTCGGCGACTGGAAACGATGGAGCAGGATCGCGCTAAAACACAGGAACGCATGATCCATACTGAAAGGCTCGCAGCTCTTGGAGAGTTGTCAGCCGGCCTGGCACACGAGGTTCATAATCCACTGGACGGCATGCTGGAATGCCTGCGTTACCTCAAACAAGATCCCGAGAGGTCTCAGCGGGCGACCAAGTACTATCCTATGCTCACCGACGGACTGCAACGAATTGCCTTAGTCATGAAGGAAATGCTCATGTTCGCTCGGTGGGGTCGAAAAGTATCCATTGAGACGTGCAGGATTGTGGATGTATTAGATACTTCGAAATTACTGTCACAGCCGACTATCCGGGGCAGAGTCGTCGATCTGCAAAGGCTTATCCCCGAAGATTGCGTATGCATGTGCGACCCACAAGGGCTATCGCAGGCGCTGTTGAACCTGGTCCTCAATGCCGGCGAGGCTCCGCTTAACGGCGAAGATCCGCAAGTGCGAATCGAAGCGACATCTGACAGTCAATGGGTCTACATCAGCGTCGAAGACAACGGCCCTGGCGTTAGCGAGGAACTGCGCGAGCGTGTGTTCGAGTCGTTTTTTACAACGAAACCTATTGGAAAAGGCACCGGACTTGGCCTGTCGGTCTCTCGGCAGGTAATCCGAGCAGTTGGCGGGGAACTGGAACTGTCAAAAGATCCAGGGTCGCTGGGAGGCGCTAAATTCGTAATCCGCTTGCCGAAGGCGCCAAGTTGCGAGGATTTTGATGGGTAAAAACCGAGCCAATATACTGATCGTCGATGACGAGCCGATCAAGCGGTCGGTCCTCCAAGACGAACTGATCGAGGCGGGATACTCCGTGGTTACCGCAGGTAATCCCCTTGAGGCCGAGCCGATACTGGAAGATACGCTTTTTGACGTGATAGTAACTGATGTGCGAATGCCAGGCCAAAGTGGGCTTTCCTTCCTTCGCGATTTGAAGACCAAGCGACCCGAACAGGCTGTGATCGTGATGACCGGTTTTGCGACAGTGGACGCAGCCGTCGAAGCGATGAAACTGGGCGCCTTTGACTTCCTGCAGAAACCGTTTACGACCGAACAGTTTCTGCTCAAGCTTGACAGGCTGTTCAAGTGTCAGAGGTTAGCCAGCGAGAACGAGAGCCTCCGCAATCAGCTCACGCTGCCGCGAACTGAGTCTCGGGTCATTGGCCAGTCAAAGCCGATGCGTGAAGTTATGGACCGCATCCACGCTGTCGCTGGAACAGATGTGACAGTACTTATTGAAGGGGAGAGCGGAACAGGCAAGGAGTTGGTCGCACGAACGATCCATGAAACCTCCCATCGTATTGCCGGGCCGCTTATTGCCGTATCCTGTGCAGCGCTACCTAAGGATCTGATGGAAACAGAGCTGTTCGGCCACGAGCCTGGAGCCTTTACCGGCGCGTCCAAGCTGCGTATCGGGCGATTCGAAATGGCACACGGAGGAACGCTATTCCTGGATGACGTGGACGACATCCCTCTGGAGCTTCAGGTGAAACTTGTACGCGTTCTACAAGAGCGGAGCTTCGAACGTGTGGGCGGTGAGCAACCAATCCAGACAAATGTCCGGCTGATAGCGGCAACCAAGAAGCCGCTTGCGTCACTGGTACGTGCCGGAAAATTCCGGGAAGATCTTTATTACCGTCTCAATGTTGTGCCCCTGCACATTCCACCATTGCGGGACCGCTTGGAGGATGTCCCGATCCTGATAGACTATTTTCTTGAGAGACTGGCCATCAAGGCCAATCGAGGGAAGGTTTCCATTTCTCCCAAGGCCGTCGCTAAACTGCAGAACTACTCCTGGCCGGGGAATGTGCGAGAATTGGAGCACATTTTAGAGCGAATTGTCTCCCTTGCCAAAGACGACACAATCAGCGAGAAAAACCTGCCTGAACTGGAGCATGCAACCGATGCCCGAAGCGTAGTGTCCCTGAATCTGGGTGGGTCTGAGAAACTGGAGATGGCATCAGTTGTATCAGATGTCGAGAGAAGACTGGTAGACTGGGCCTTGACTCGATCACAAGGGAATTTGGCCAAGGCTGCCGAAATGCTTGGTGTTCCGCGTTCTACGCTCCAGTATAAAGTTACCAAGCTGCACTGTGGCCGGACTGGCGATTCTTCGGATCAGTCCAGCTACGAGATATAGATGAGCGACGAATTACCGTCATTTCGTAACTAAACTCCGTTATAATCATGTAACACTTTGTTATAGTATTACTTATCTAAGTATACTTTCTCCTTTTGTTGATACGCTAACTAAAATTGGTTATACGAATTGAACAGCCTTATTTCACCTGAAATAGTAACATGTTGTGATAAAAGGAGTTACGCGTATGTTTGCTAAATGGCACGGGGTTTGCTTCTCTAATTATTGATTGGGACACATCGTTATTAGTTGATGTCGTCAAGTTTCCTGTTTAAATCGGGAGCTTGAGGGCGACTGGATTATTAAATTTCTGGAATGCTAACGATTTCTCTGAAAGGAGTCGGATTGATGAAGAAGGAACTTAACTTATTGGTGATGTTTGCGTTGGTTGCTGTCATAGCGACAGGAGCATTTGCTGCAGAGACCCTCGAAGAGCGCGTAGCTGCATTAGAGGCCAGCCAGGGTGCTATTGCCCCAGCGGCTGACCAGGCCGGTTTGCCCGCATGGCTCGATGATATCACATTCTTTGGCGACTTGCGTCTGCGGTATCATTTCAGTTGTGTTTCTGAAGGGCCAGATAAAGGCGAGCAGAGTCTGGGCCGATTCCGCTTGCGTGTAGGTGCCAAGAAGACATGGCTGGACAAGCAGGTAGAAGCTGGCTTTAGAATTGCCAGTGGCTCCAGCGATTCTCCAACTTCCACCAATCAGAGCTTCACAGGCGGCTTTGGTGAGAAGCAGGTTTGGATCGACCTTGCTTATGCCAAGTACAAGCCAGCGTCATTGAAGGGTTTTACGATTGTCGCCGGCAAGATGAAGAACCCGATGTTCCATACGAACTTGACCTGGGATAGCGATGTCAATCCTGAGGGCGTCTGGGCCGTGTATAAATTTGGTGGCTTGGGTAACTTTGTACCTTTCGCCAGTTTCGGCTTCTTTGTGCTGGAGGCGAATTCCCCTAGCGACGGAGATGCAACGCTTCACGCTTACCAGGTTGGCGGTACATGGACCATTGCCCAGAATTTCAAGTGGACTTCCGCTGTTGCCTATAACGATTTCGGGCTATATGAAGAGACAGGCAACTTCGCCAGTGCCAAAGGCAATACCACAGCTGGTGGACGCCTGACGGCCGAAGAATTCAATGTGTTAAACGTGACCAACAAAGTCGGCTTTAAGCTAGGTACCATACCAGCGAATGTTTATTTCGATTTTGCTCGTAACGTTAGTAATGCAATATCCGGCACCGGCAATGGCTATGCCGCTGGATGCAAACTCGGCAAGAATAAGAAAAAGGGCGATTGGTCAGCAGCCTATAAGTACGCCTACATCGAAGCCAATGCGACTCCCGGTGGGCTCAATGACAGTGACTTTGGCGGTGCGGACCGTAAGGGCCATCAATGGGGCGGCAAGTACAACTTGCTGGATGCCATTACCGCTGGTTTGAATGTGTTCTACACGCAGCCCGTCAGCGGCTCCGGCAATACGCAGTTCCTTCTGCTGGCGGATATTATTTTTAAATTCTAAACGTACCTTCTCCTGATGACGTCCTCTCGTCCATTGTGGGCGAGGGGACGGAATCGAGATTAAAACTGACAGCCATTGCCAACTAGGCAAGGCTATTGCACAAGCGTATATATTTTTGAGCGTTTTGAACCATTGACCGCGAAAGGAGTGAACCGGCATGCCTGATTATGTCGCAGTTCCACACATAGCTTATAACTGGATGATAGCAGTATATTTTTTCCTTGGCGGTCTTGGGGCCGGAGCGTTCTTGCTATCGGTAACGGGAAACTTCTGGAAGAAGGATTTCCAGCCATTTGCAAAAACAGCATCGTTAATCGCACCTGTTGCGATTTCCATTGGCCTGTTCTTCCTGTGGATTGACTTGGGAAAGCCTTTTAGTGCATGGCGTCTGTTCCTGTCGTTCAATCCAGCATCTGCCCTTTCATGGGGTGTCTGGTTCCTGAACATCTTCTTAGGGTTAAGCGTCATATATGCGGGCCTATTGCTTATTGGCAAGAAATCTCTGGCCAAACTCGCCGCATATGTTGGGGTACCCTTTGCGGTCCTGGTAGCTACATACACGGGCCTTCTCCTAGCCCAGGCACCTGGAAGAGTTTTGTGGCATAGTGCATTGATCCCCTTGCTCTTCCTAAATGGCGGATTGATTTCCGGCGCGGCAGCGACGTTGTTGTTATCGGCTGGTAGCCAGCCCAAAGAATTGCTATCAAAGCTAGGCAAAGTTGTCGGCTGGTTAGTGGTTCTTGAGCTCGTAATGGTTGCAGTTGAATTTGTTGTATTGTTCAACGGTGAGGCTGAAGGCGTAGCGGTAGCCAAGGGCTTGTTGGAAGGCGAATTCGGATTCCTCTTCCTTGGAATTGAACTTCTCCTGGGTGCGGTAATACCGCTGCTTATTTTGCTTCGCAGAGGGGTAAGTTCAGCATCGCTTTCGGTGGCATCTGTATTGGTACTCATCGGCGTACTGGCGATGCGATACGTCATTGTTGTTGGCGGGCAGGTTATTAACTAAAAGAGGATCAACTGATGAGCAAGTCATATGACAAGCAAAATACGCCCGTCTCAGGCGGTGGGATCTCGCGAAGAGATCTTCTAAAACTCGGCGGAGTTGCAAGTGCGGTCGCATTGGTTCCGGTCGAGGCAGCTTTGGCAGGCGGCAAGTCCAGTTCGTTAAAGGGCAAAAAGCTGGCCATGGTTATTGACCTTCAGCGTTGCACTGGATGCGGTGGATGCATCATAAGCTGCATAAGCGAAAACAATATCCAGACAGGTGTTACATGGGCCAAGAAACAATCTAAGACCTTAGGTACATTCCCCAACGTCAGGCTGGAGTTCTTGCCTACGTTGTGCAATCACTGTAAAGACGCACCCTGTGCGAGGGCATGTCCGACAGGGGCTATGCACAAAGCCGATGGCGATATAACGGCTCACGACCCGAACAAGTGCATCGGTTGCAAGACCTGCAAGGCCATGTGTCCCTACGACGTCATCTCCATTAACGCAACTCAGACACACAGATTCTGGCGAGATAACACCTCGCTCATTAATGGCTGCACATCCTCGGGTAAGGAAGTTGTAGATAAGGTCGGCGGGGACGTCATTCCTTATTACAACAAGGACAAAGAGAATACCTACTCAGACGCAGCCTTGAGGCATAAGGGCATTCCTGAGAAGTGTACTTTCTGCGATCACAGGACAGTAGACGGTTTGCTGCCATTCTGTGTGGAAAGTTGTCCGGCGAGCGCCAGGATATTTGGTGATCTTAACGATCCCAAGAGTGAAGTCAGCGCGCTGGTGGGTAAGTATAAAGCGATGCGTCTCAAGGAACACCTTGGCACCGAGCCAAAGGTATATTACATACGCAGCTTCAATCCAGGCAATTACCCATCAACCAAAGGTAGCGTCTAACCTACGCAAGCCAGGGATGGTTACGAACGAATGATTTGGCACAGCAAGGTTCTGGATAACCGGAATAGAGAAGGAATATACGATGAATAGTCCAGATAGGACAATGACGCGGAAGAGCTTAGTCAAAGGTGCTGTGATCGCAGGAGCTGCAGTTGCACTCAATTCGATCTTCAGTCCGGTGCTTCGCGCCTTTGCAAGTACATCTACTTCCAAGATAGCCGAAAGTGGCCAATGGAAGCCTACTACCTGCCAGGGTTGCACCTCATGGTGTTCTATCCAGGTCTATGTCGAAGGCGGCAGGGCGATCAAGGTTCGTGGCAACCCCAACTCCAAGGTCAATATGGGGGAATGCTGCTCCAAATGCCACCTCGCGCTGCAGCAAGTCTATGATCCCGACCGGCTCAAGACGCCAATGAAAAGGACCAATCCCAAAAAGGGAAGAAACGAAGATCCGATGTTCGTCCCCATTTCATGGGACGAGGCGCTAAATACGATAGCCGATCAGATTATGGATCTGCGCAAAAACGAAGAGACCCACAAGTACATGCTCATGAGGGGCAGATACTCCTACATGCGTGATGTTATCTATGACCGCATGACGAAGATCATCGGTTCGCCGAACAACATCTCCCACAGTGCTATCTGCGCCGAGGCCGAGAAGTTCGGACCATACTACACCGAAGGTTTATGGGATTACAGGCAGTACGACGTAACCAATACCAAGTACGTTATTCTGTGGGGTGCCGATCCGCTTTCAGCTAACAGGCAGGTCTCCTACTATCTCTCCAAGTGGGGCGACGTAATTGACCAGGCCGGGATTGCTGTTATCGACCCGAGATTCTCCGCAAGTGCCGCAAAGGCTGACGAGTGGCTGCCCATCAAGCCAGGTCAAGACGGCGCACTGGCCGTCGCCATTGCACACGTACTGCTGACCGAAGGTCTCTGGTACAAGGGTTTCGTCGGTGACTTTATCGATGGCGAGAACAAGTTCATTGCCGGTGAGGAAGTGGCTGAGGAAAGCTTCCAGGAAAAATACACCAATGGCGTAGTCAAGTGGTGGAATAT
>SDBT01015455.1_pt1 | contig 12130 bp, 10 predicted proteins | sample 2277101 | NCBI WGS metagenome assembly SDBT01 (sample SAMN10404973, study PRJNA504765) | marine sediment metagenome | isolation source: marine sediment core GS10_PC15, 103 cmbsf | place: Arctic Ocean: Southern Knipovich Ridge | collected 2010
AACCAAATTTCAATCCGGTGGTAGTTCCAAAAACTTGGTCATTTTTCCTAAATAGTTTTACATCTTTGCCGACAGTTTCAATTTCCCCTGCTAATTCATGCCCTAGTATTTTTTTTCTTAAGTTTTTGATACCCATTATTCGTGCTAAGAGCGAAAATACAAGAGATCGAGGGAATGTGAGTTTTCGAATGAATACATCCCCTGCTGTTACTGTTGCCGCATGAATTTTTATCAGAACTTCATTGTCATTGGGAGTAGGTTTTTCTACCTCTTTGAGCTGAAGACCATCTGGTGATCCATATTTTGTGCATACAATCGCTTTCATTTGAATCAATTTCAGGATTTCATTTCGGTATTTTATCAGCTTTCAATAATAGCCACAAAGTAAGTAAAATTTCCGCGATGGTGGCAACCACGAGACCCGGAATAGCTATCGCTTCGTAGTCGGGAAAAAGAAAATACGCCATGCTATCTAATAGATAGCCTAAAGCTCCACCAATTACCAACAAGACTCCGAGAAACCTGGGAAAGTAACCCGACTTAAATACTAAATAACCTAGGACAATTAAATAAATTGCAAAAAATACTTGTCCAATAAGATATACATAATTAAACGATAAAGGTTCAATAAAAAGAAACACCAGACTGATAGCAATAAAAACGGCTTGTATCAACCTAGAAATCGCTGCAAGCAATGAGAGGTTCTTGTTTACTGGTTTGAATACGATATAAAGCGCCAGACCCGCCACAACATCACATGAAGTCATGATTAGAAAGCTAGCAATCATGATGTGGAATAGCCACTGATTAGCTTTAATATTTTTGGCTGTTGTTGCTGCATCTCCCGGCACAATAAGTAAGGAGAGAACATAAAATGCGAAGAATCCGGTTATGATGATGATTAGATACGCGAATCCTGCGACTTTTGCAGCTTTATGTTGTGAGATATCGGCGATACGGTTTGTCATTTCAATTCCTTCTAATTTGTTAGGTTTTGTTATTTATTATTATTATTAATTATTATTATTATTGTTATTAATATTATGCTCAAAAGATATACCCAAGATATTAATCATCTTAATCTGTATGGTTAAATAATCTACTGAGATATTTCTCCATTAATTCTTGACGAATAGATTCGTATTGTGGATTTTTAATTAAATTATTTAACTCTGTGGGATCATTTTTAAGATCATATAACTCTACAGGTCTGCGACTGCTATATTTAACACTCATCTTGTATCGCTCAGTGCGAACCATAGAAAATCCATGAACTTCACTGAAAATCGCATCTTTTCCTTCTTGAGCCTTTTTTCCATTCGGTCCTTCATTAATTTTTGGAATAAGTGATTGTCCGTCACTTGCTTCTAAAGATTTGGCTTGAGCGATGTCGATTAGAGATGCAGCGATATCGAGATGATCAGTTAGTCCTTGACATTCCCATCCCTTTATACCTCCTGGAGGTCGAAAAATGCACGGGATACGTAACGCTCCTTCATAAAAAACTATCTTATGACTCATCATATGGTCTCCGAGCATTTCCCCATGATCAGAGTTATAAATTATCCATGTATTATCCAATAAATCCCTTTCTTCCAGAGCTTTCACGATTTTTCCAATATATTCATCAATTAAAGTGATTTTGGCATAATAAAATGTTCGAAGAAGCTGATTTTGGGCAGGTGTCATATCTTTCAGTCCGCTCCAATTAAGCACCCTTCTCGCATTACGGGGTATAGGTTTTTGAGGCCATTCTAAAATTCCTACTGGCATATCTTTAGGATTATACATAGCTCTATATTCTGCTGGTGAATCAAAAGGATCATGAGGCCCAGGAAACAGAACTTGAAGATAAAAGGGTTTTTCATCTTTATAGTTTTGAATCCACTCCACAGTCTTTCTACCCGTAAAGCTATCCATATGGTCTTCAACAGGTAATGGACAGGGTGGTTCCTCCCAAGGTTTAGCTTTCCCCCTATTCCATTTAGTAAAATATTCAATCATGTATTTTCTGTGAGTTCTTAATAAGCCCTTTTCTTTTAAATAATCTGTATAAGGGGAATCAACCACGATGGATGCGATAGGACCGGTTAACTCGCATATATCTACGAAGCCCCAATCCTCCAATATCGACTTTTTATCTTTTGTGTGGACACGAGTGAAGCCCATATCTTCCAATAACGAGAATTTATCTTTTGTGTTAACTGAAGTTGGACGCTCTTTCCGCCCTCTTCCATGAATCCAAAGATGGGTTTTACCAATAAGGGCTGTATGGTAACCTGCCTGACGGATATTGCGTACATGACTAGGTCCATTAGGATTAGCCTCTACAAAATTTGTCCATACCTTATGCTCATTCACATACTTTCCAGACATCATCGATGCTCTGGCTGGCATACAAAGAGGAGAACTAGTACAACATCTCGTAAAATTGACTCCTTCGGAAGCTAATTTATCCAGATTCGGAGATATAATTGTAGGGTGTCCTACACAGCCGAGTGTATCACCTCGATGTTGATCTGAAAAAATATAAATTATATTGGGTTTTTCTGGCATGATATTCAGTATTTTTTACCGTGAATCTAAGTCTTTTTATATTTAAAACAAAAATTCTCTTAATTTAATAATCAAATAAATAGGAAATCGTTGAGAAGTCTTATAAATATTCCTTTCAATGTATAAAGAAATTTTTTCTTTATTTTTTATTCAAACTCATTTATCTTCTGTTTCATCTAGAGCTTCTATATCATCAAAAATTTTATAGATTTCTTCAATTAAGTTCGAGATATCTGTCGTAATTTGGTCATTTGTTGTCATATTTCTAATAGTAACCTGATTCTGTTCCATTTCTTTAGGACCGACAATAAGGGTCACCAAAACTCCTAATTCATTTGCCTTACTTAATTGGGTCTTTAAATTTTTAAATTTATAATCTATTATACACGGGAAATCTTCTTTTCTTATCATATCAGCAAGTTTAACAGCATAACTGGCAACGTTTTCATTAATAGAAGCAATATATATCGTATCTTGATAATCTATTTCACCAACAAATTCAGGGATTAAATTATAAGTTTTTAGAAATAAGGATAGCATTAATACTCCCATACCAAATCCAATTCCAGATATTTGGTCATCGGAGAACAATGATAAAAGGTCATCATATCTTCCACCACCAAATATCGCTCTTATATTCTCTTTCCCCGTGTCAAAAACCTCATATACCACTCCAGTATAATAATCTAAACCCCTAACTATGTTTGGTGTGAAAGAGCAATACTCAGAGATCTCTGCCTCTTTTATAAGCTTTCCCAACTCAGTTATTTCATTATATCCCTCAGAATCATAGAATTCATCAGGAACATTGTCGAATTTTTTTAATAACTCTTCTAAATTTTTAGCCTCCTTTAATTTGAAAATCCCTTGGACAACAGTTTCGTCCCGAAAAGAATCAATTACGTATTTTTCAAATTCATCCTCATCCATTTTATCCGACTTATCTAACACTTTATAAACAAATGACATTTTGTCTTCAGGAACATTAAGGATAAACTTGCAAACGGCGTCAATAAACCTTCGATTATTATAATATATTTGAAATTGTTCAGAAGTTGCACCAAAGCTTGTTAATATCGCAATGGATATTTTAAAAATTTCTAATTCAGCGTAAAGGCTATCTTCTCCCAAAATATCTGCGTTAAATTGAAGAAATTCCCTCCTTCTGCCTTTCTGTGGGGTTTCATAGCGATAACAAGTTGGAATAGCATACCATCTAATTGGTTTTTTGAGTTCTTGACTTTTACGAGCAATCATTCTCGCTAAAGTTGGTGTGATCTCTGGTCTTAAAATAAATTTTTTTCCTTTTTTATCCTCTACATAATAAGATTGTTCATAAACTAGCTCTTCAGATGATTTTGCTGCATAAATTTCAATGGGTTCTAATAGTGGTCCTAGATATTCTTCATAACTATAAAGTTCTACAACATCTCTAATTTGTTCTATAATCCAATTAATTTCTCTAATATCTGAAGGGTAAAAATCTTCCATGCCTTTCAAAGGTAATCTTGAAAACTTCTTCTGATTATCTTTCATTATATATTAATAAATTATGATTAAAATTAAATTTTTAGCAGAAAAAATGGAAAAATCTAAAATATTTTTTTCAATTCTGATTCAAATTCCTTCTGTTGAATTGACCTTGTTCCAAACTTATTTTTTAATTCATTTTTAGCGCGTTCTGCCATATTTGATAATTCATTAAAGGCAGATGGGCTATATGGTGCTCTCTTGGCTAATGATATAGCATAATTAACATTGTCCAGTAGTTCATAGTCAAAATTCATTAATCTAAAAAAATAATCTACATTGATAATCTTAATATTTTCTTTATAATCGATGTCAAGAGGGATCTCTAAACTACTTATTTCTGATACTATGGGAACTATAATCAATAACACATTCTCGTTATGATAACCTTTGCGAAGTTTTGGATATAGTCTTCTAATATTTGGAGATAAGATATAGTCAATATTAATAATAATGATATTTCCTGAAATGTCCAGATTTAAAAAATTAATTAATTTTTGATTAATTATTAAGGAATTATCTACTCTAACTAAATCATTAATGTCCAAATTTGGATTTACTTCATAAAAAGCAAGAAGATTTCTTTCCTTAAAATTAAGCATAAAATATAACTCTAAAATTTGGTGGATAAGTTTGCCAATTAAAACAAGGTTTTCACTCAAAGAAAATTCTATCAACCATTCTTGATAATCTACTCCATTCTCTTCAAAATATCTTTTTATTGTTTTTCTTATTACAGATGGAGAGACTTTGGTTCCATAAGTATCAATTATTACTGAACTTACAGAAGGAAAGCTCCCTAATTCTTCAAAAAGTAATGTCCATTCTAAAATTTCATTTTCATTATATTTTCGGAGATGATGTTTTGAGTGCATATCATACCAGTTATTATAATCATCTCCAAGATTTTTTTTAAAATGTTTCCTAAGAACCTTTGTGTCATGACCAGTTTTCTTTCTTACAGCATTATATGTACCTTCTTCTTCAAACAATTCTTTACATCTCTTTATTTCTTCATCATCAATCGATTTTTTAGCATGTTCTTTAAGCCAATTATCATAATTATTCCCCATTATATTTCTTAATCCGTTCCTTATAGTCATTGCATCTGGAGGATTTTCATTGGTTTCTATTTGTAATTGATTTCTTACTTCTCTTAAACTCCCAAATGTTTCATATAAATTTTTCCAGTAGAAAAAATCGACCTTTTTATACTTCGTATTTCCAATGTTTGTATTATAGTTATTAATCCACTCTTCAAAATTCTGCTCGAGTACTTGTGTAATGTATTTATAAACATAATCTCTAATTATTGATTCATATGGACTATCACTATCAAAATCCTGCTTTATAAGTTCTTCTACTGCTCTAAATGAACCAAATTGTTCATATAATTTTTTCCAATTACGAGCATCTTCCCATGAATAATTTCCCATTAATTTATATTTATTATACCAATATGGAAATTTTTGATCAAGATAATATTTTAACCACCGCTTAATTGTATTATCAGCAACTCTTACTCCAGTAATTAAAAAAAATTCCTCAACAACCTTAGTTAGATTTCCATATTTTTCATATAAATCCTTACAAATTTTGGCATAATCTTTACTATAAACCATTCAATTCATCCTAAATTTTTAAGTTAGTTCTTTTAAATGTATCTTTCTGATAATTATTAGTTACTAAACCTTTTTAAATAAAAATTCTAAGTTAGTTTTCTAAAAACTTATAACAACTTTAATTTTAAAACTACAGATGAATAATTTTTTTAACAATCTCGAACTGAGAAAAAAATAAATAGGAATTAACACAAATGTTAAATACTTAATCATTGAAATGAAAATAAGCAATCCAAGAACGAATATAAATATATTATTAGCAATTCTTAATTGCTAAGGGTGGACTGTTATAGGTGAGAAAGAAGTAGTTTTATTAGAAAAGGCGAAAAGTGAGGAAGTTGTATATAATTGGGCAGAGGCTGCCAAATTATATGAACTAATTGCTAAAACTTATTTAGATAATAATATTGTGGAGAATGCTGCGGAAATTTACAAAATGAGCGGACACGCTTATGAACAGGCTGCCGATACTGTGGAAACAGCGGAAGACTATTTAGAGCAAAATCAGCATGCTGCTAGCACCTATGAAGAGGCTGCCAATCTCTTTAAGCAGATTGGAAACAATGCTGAGGAATTTGAATGCGAAGCAGAAATTTCCTATGTTAAGGGGTTGATTTCAAGTTCCGCTATAGAAACCAAAATTTTGTTTAGCCAATCTTATGACCTTTTTATTAAATCCAGCGATTTTTTTTCTAAAAATGGAGATCAAAATAGTCTTGCGAGGACTTTAAGCCGGGCAGCATTAATCTCATGGTACATAATTACTTATTGTAGCGATCAAAAAGAAATTGAACAACTTCGTCAAAAATTTACTAACATAGGTGAAAAAGCTTGGAAACTTTCAAAAGAGGTTAGAAATTATCAAGCACTAGCAGAATCATTATTCGGTATAGCTGGCACGCAACATGGTATTCCTTTCTGGATTGGGCCTTTTAAATTGGATAAATACTGGAAAGAAGAGACCAAAAAATTTACTTTGGTAGTGAATCAAAAATTTTTGTTGAAATGACATGAATGATTTAAAATATTTAAGCAAAGATGAAATTGACAGGATATTAAAGAATCCGTTAAATGAGGAAGAAATCATAATATGCCGTAAGAATCATCTTATGGTTAATACTCGTGAGCATATTATTACAGGAAGTCCTGAGCCTGGTTCAATTTACTTTAAAACTCAAGATGGCCAGGAAATTTTAGATTGTACATCCCAAGCGTGGGTTTATAATTTAGGACATAATAATCCAGACATAAGTTATGCTCTGAGTGTCCAATCTACGCAAGCTACACATACATGGTCATATTTTCTTACTCCTGTTAGAATTAGATTTTCAAATAAAATAGCTGAAATTTCCCCTGGGCAATTAAAAGGTGGGACTGTTAGTGTGAACAATTCTGGAGGAGGTTGGGCGCTTGAGTGTGCCATGAAGTTAGCAATGATTAATAATAAAAAGGGCGATCAGTTTATAGTTTTTCGACGGGGATATCATGGGTCAAGTTTAACAATGATGGGTGCTTCTCAGCGTCTTCCAATGAGGTTTCAAGGTTTTGGAAGAGATCATTGGGTAAGAACTTTTTTTCCATATTGTTATCGATGCCCATGGAATTATAAAGAAGGTCTGGGTGGAGTACGTGATAAATCATGTAACCTTGAGTGTTTAGAGTTTGTGCGCCAAAAAATAGAAATGTTTCCAACGGGATGGCCTATTGGATGCATCATTGAGCCCATGCAGGGACCAGGAGGACAGATTCCTGCACCCGTTGATTTTTTAATGGGATTAAAGGAGATCTGTAAAAATAGTAATATTCTATTGATATATGATGAAGCTCAAACAGGATTTGGTCGCACTGGAAAGATGTTTGCTTCTACATGGTATAAAGATACTTATGGAAAAGATATTTCGCCAGATGTTATGACGCTAACAAAAGGTGCCGCAGCGGGTGTTCCTATAGGAATTACTGTTGCCTCTTCCAGGTTACGTACGTTTACTGAATTTGAAGAGCACTCAACTTTCTCATCGCCTCCACTTGCTATGGCAGCATGTCTAATAAATATCGAAATATTAGAAAAACATAAAGTACCAGAAAATGCAGATAAACAAGGAAAGAAAATTACATCCTTTATTAAAGATCTTTCGGAAGAGATTCCTGAAATTGGTGATATTAGAGGACCGGGCCTATTTATTGGAGTAGAATTCGTAAAGGATCCTGAAACTAGGGAACCACATAATGATTTATTGGACAAACTCATTCAAATTGGATGGAAAAATAAAATATTTTTTGGAGAAGCTATGCAAATAACATCAACCGCAGGATACTTCATACATAACATCCTAAAGATCAAACCTCCACTTATTATCAATGATGAAGAAACAGATAAAGTATGTGAGCTGTTTGAAAAATCATTGAAGGAATCAATAAATGCTCTAAAATAATTTTCTTTTATTTCATACCTTCAAATAACCTTTCAAATACTTTTTATTTTTCTCTACGTTTTAAAATATACTGTGGAAAAAAAGAATTTAAAGAAAGGACTCCTTTTCGCATCAATTGGAACATTTTTGGGAGGATTTAATCCGATAATTGCAAATTCTCGACCTTTGATTATTGACGCCTACTTATTTGCTGCTTTAACAGTTATTGTAGAAGCAATCATTTTCTTTCCATTGATGATGGTTGAAAGAAAAAAGATAAAATCAGATTTTAAAAAAGAAATGATTTCCTTTGAAAAGATGGATTCATATTTATATGGGTATAAAAAAAATATTCCAATTCTGATTTTTACGGGTATAGTATTTGCAGGTTGCATGATATTATTTTTCCTCGGTTACAGACTAGCGGGGGCCATCAATGGCGCATTGGTTGTAAAAACCACTGTGTTTTTTTCATTAATTTTTGGTTGGCTAATGTTAAGTGAAAAAATCTCAACAAGACAAATTATTTTTTCATTTATTTTATTTTTTGGATTGTTTTTGGCAGTATCACAGGGATCTTTTGATTTACTTGAATTGAATATAGGTGTGTTAGTATTACTAATCGTATCATCTGTATGGATGTTTTCTCATGCAATTGGGAAGCCATTATTGGATAGAGATGAGATAACGTCAATTCAATTAGTATGCATTAGAAATGTTGTTTCGGCAATTTTCCTATTTTCGACCTACTTCATATTCTATCCATTAGATAACATGAATATTTTGATGGATCCTGAATGTCTCTTTTGGGGAATATTAATGGGGGCTTCCTATGGAACCGGTTTATTCTTGTGGTATAAAGTCTTAGAGAATATTGAGATGAATAAAGCGACAATAATCCTTTCATCGAATCTAATAGTAACAGCATTTTTTGCTATGCTAATACTTGGAGAAGTGTTTACGATTTTTCATTTAATGGGCACAATATTAGTAATTATATCAATTATTGTCATCGTAAATCAAAAGAAAGAAGATGATGAAGAGATTGATATAATTTAAATTCTAAATCACCTTTTCTTTAATGTCATGGAAAATAAAAACTTAGAGAGAGGTATTATTTTTGGACTATTAGGAGCATTTTTAATAGGGCTCCAACCTATTATTGCCAATTCAAGACCAATGATTATTGATGCCTATTTGTTCGCAGCCATGACCACTTCAGTAGAAGCTCTAATTTTTTTCCCATTAGCTTTAATTGAGAGAAGGAAAATCAAAATTGATTTTGAAAATGAAAAAATAACTATGGAAGAACATAATTCGCTTTTACATGGATATAAGAGAAACATTCCTCTCTTAATTTTTGTAGGGGGGGCATTTGGTTTTGGAATGGTTTTATTCTTTACTGGATATCAGCTTGCAGGGGCAATTAATGGGTCCTTAGCTCAAAAATCTGCCCTATTCTTTGCCTTATTATTTGGATTTTTAATTTTACATGAAAAAATCACAAAAAAACAAATAGCTTTTTCGATTCTTTTATTTTTCGGATTATTTGTAGCTGTCTCACAAGGAAATTTCAATTTATTAGAATTTAATCCAGGAGTTTTAGTTTTGCTTCTATTAGCATGTATTTGGGTCTTTGCTCATACAATATCAAAGCCAATTTTGGACCGAAAAGAATCTACAGCTATACAGATGATGTGTATACGGAATGGGATCTCAGGAATCATTTTATTATCCACCTATTTTTTCTTTTTTCCGTTGGAAAATATCTCTTTATTTTACGATTTAACCAATATCTACTTTTTCGTTTTGATGGGATTTGTGTACGGTTGTGGGCTTTTCTGCTGGTATAAAACGCTCACATATTTAGATATTTCAAAGGCATCAGTTCTAGTCTCGCCTACTCCAGTGATCACCGCGATTTTTGCAACCATGCTACTTGGAGAAAACTTTACAGTGTATCATTTAATAGGTACTTGCATAGTTATGTTTTCGATTTTTATGATAGTGAGAGAGATGAGATGAATAATCAAATTGCCAGATGAAAAATATGTTAAAGGAATATCATTTGCCCTGATTGCTTTATTTCTGGTTTCATTTCAACCAATTGTGGCGATTGCTCGACCAAAGGTCTTGGATGTTTATTTATTTGCAGCAATGACATGTATATTTATAGCTTTGTTTATGCTGCCCTTGGTATTATTAGAAAGACATAAATTAAATCAGCAAATTCGAAGTGACATCTCAAAATCCGAAGAAAATAATCTTTTATTAAATGGATGGAAGATGCATAAAAAGCTGTTGCTATATTTAGGCATTAATTTTGCCATTGCCCAAATTCTTTTCTTTGCGGCGTATGAATTATCAGGGGGGGCTGTAAATGGCTCTCTTGCTCAACAGACAACGATAATTTTTGGTCTACTATTCGGATTTTTCATAAATCATGAAAAGGTATCAAAAACTCAGATATTATTTTCATTCGTTTTACTATTTGGTCTTACGTTTGCGATCACTCAGGGAAGTTTTAATATTCTTCTTGAATTTAACATCGGAGTAGGATTAATGATGATAACCGCAGCTATATGGATGTTAGCTCATTCTTTTACCAGACCTATTTTAGATAAAGAAGAAATAACTGCTACGCAGATAGTATTTATTCGAAATGTAATTTCAGGTATAGTTTTGATCTCTACGTATTTTATATTTTTTCCGCTCTCTAATATTAACTTGCTCCTTGATCCCATAAACGTATTTTTCTTCGTCACTATTGGATTTTTTTACGCTTTCGATGTCCTCTATTGGTATCGAGCGATACAAAAAATAGATATTAGTAAAGCTAGCATTATTATTTCTCCCATGCCGATATTAGTAGCCTTTTTAGCCTATTTAATATTAGGAGAAATATTTACAATTTATCATCTTATAGGAAGTTTTATTGTTATAGGTTCTATTATTATAATCGTAATGAAAAAGGAGTAATTATTGCTCAATTTTTTGTTCCTTATTTTTTGGTCGAATTAAGATGATGTGAATTGTTACAGCTATAGCAATAATAATTAAAACAATACGAACCCATAAAATTTGAATAAACAAGAATGCTGAAATTAATATTGTAGTCCATAGTAGAGATACTGTAAAAATTTTAACCTTCATTGGCATTCCTTTCCCCTCAATATAATTTCGTATATAAGCTCCTAAAATCTTGTTATTTAAAAGCCAATCATGAAACTTCTTTGAACTTCTTGCATAACAAGCAGCAGCAAGTAGAAGAAATGGAGTTGTGGGGAGAATAGGTAATACAATACCAATAATACCTAGTATTAAGGACGCAGTTCCACCAGTGAAATATAGTCCTTTTACTATTTTTTTCTTAATAGTCTCGTCTGTTTGGTTGGAATTTGATGGTTTGTCAATTTTTTGCTCGTTAATTGTCCTCAACCCATTTTATTATTATATTTTTCCTTTAAAGAATCGTTTATATGAAGTATATTGCCATAACATATAAATAATAGTACCGGGTATCATCAGAAGCCCCAACATTGGTTCTATTGATGCAAATAGGATTACAGGCATATAGAAAAAGTATGATACTAGTATTAATATTCCAATTCGAATCATTAGAGGATCATTTGCAACCTTACCATCTCTTATAATTAAAATAGCAAGTATTATACCCTGCAATAACCATGGAATATTTCGAAATATTAACCACTCATAAGAAATTGGTTCTGTATTCCATTGATTTTGAGGAAAAGTAAAAATAATTAACCCAATTATTCCAATTCCAATCAAGCTTTTAAATAATATAGATTTTGGTTTATTAAAATGAATTCGCCACCCATTAGTGTAAAAAATAAACAAGAAAATCAATCCTATCATTTCAAGAAGTACTCCAATTCCAAAAATTCCATAGGTTGAAGAAGCATTTTCTGAGAAAATATTGAATAATCTGGCTCCTAAATGTCCCATATCTCCAATTAATAATAATATGAAGGCTAAAAGTATATATTT
>SDBT01015457.1_pt1 | contig 12130 bp, 25 predicted proteins | sample 2277101 | NCBI WGS metagenome assembly SDBT01 (sample SAMN10404973, study PRJNA504765) | marine sediment metagenome | isolation source: marine sediment core GS10_PC15, 103 cmbsf | place: Arctic Ocean: Southern Knipovich Ridge | collected 2010
TTTTGTATCAGAAATTCCTAAATTATCTCCTGATATAATCATATCAGGACGAGCACTATTAAGAAAGAAATTCTTCAAGTGTTTTGCTGCATATTCGTCAGTTTCAAGCTCATCCCCAAGTGACCCTGCAATACCCGTACCACGGCCATAAGGATTCTTCGGATCTGGATCAATAAATGCAAGAATCTCTGACATTGGTACGTCAACTCTGACACCACCAAGAGAAAGTTCATATGAAAAATTATCTGATGTTGGAAAAGATTTAATCCAATCAGAAGGCAATGGCCACAAATTGACTGGCGTACCTAAAATATCTCTTTCTTTAATAACAAAAGCTTCACCAACAAGATCGATATAAGTTTGAATAAGTTGAAAAACTGTCTGCCCTGGAAAAATAGAATTTCCTTTTGAAATTAAACTTAATAGTGGATGGTCTTCAATTTCATTAATACGATGAGTTTTCTTATATTTTGTAATTAAAGATTTTCTCAATTCATGTGGGGCACGTTGTAATTTAAATGGACGAATTATTTCTTGTTTAGAACTAGATTGATTTACACTCAATAAAGTCCAATGAGTTGATCCAACAGATTTACCAACCTTGTTGGTCAGAGCTCGCAACCACGGCATTTTACTGTATGCCGCAAGAAGTTCAGTTGTACCAAGACGAGGGTAAGTACTACTTGATACCGTTGGTGACATGAGCGTAAGCTGGACACCTTGGTTATCAACTGACTTTGGTAAAAGCGTCTTTGCGACTTTAAGACGCAGGCTATCTAGCATTTTGAATTTTCCCAAATGAAATCTGTATTACACTAACGGAATTTTGCCATATTGTATAGAACATTGTATTCCGTTAATTTTACGTTTATTGTTTTTAATATAAGACAGACGTTGAACTACTGTATAGTAATCGAATTGGAACCACAATTAAAATATCTGATATGACAGACAAAGAAAAAGAAATATCTAATACAGAATCACCTCCTATAATATGGCATTATGATATTCCATTAAATGAGGTTGTAGATTTAGTATTACCTCATGATTCAGTAATTTTTGATTTAATGCTTTTTGAAAACTCAATTCGACTGTTTGTACTTTGTGATGAAGATGGTCCACCACAAAAGCGACAGATTCTACTTTTTAGTAAAGAAGATTATTTAGAATATCCAAATGTGCAATATTTAGGAACTGTATCACTAATTGATGGAAACATCATTTTTCATGTTTTTGAAAATCGTGATATAATAGAAAAAAATGAATCAGAGGTGTAATGATGTCTCAGTTTACTGTCATCGCACAAGATAGTGGGAAAAATGTTAATATTGGAGATGAACTTCAAAGAACATTAACAACTATCGACTTATCAGGTTACGTTCTATTATTACGATCAAACGTTACTGATCAATCTGAACAACAATCTGAAACGATTCACATGTTTAATGTTGGAAATAATGTCGATGAATTAACTGATATGTTAATGGCTGCAAGTGAGTATCTACCGTCCAATGCAATGAAAGGATAAATTATGTCTAAAACAATGAAAAACGCAAAAGTGAATGATATATACCGTGATCCAAGAGGAAATTTGTGGATGGTGACTGGTAAAAGTATGAAAAATGGCCGTGGTGAATTTTTAGATGATCCAATTGTATTTATGGAACATGTAAGATTGCCCCATCAACAAAAAGTACTGCCAAAAATAACTAAAGAAGCAACTTCAGAAGTTTGGAAAGGATTCAAAAAGTTTGATGAAGTAAAATCTGTTCCTAAATTAAAAACAATAGATTTAGAAATAAAAACAGAAAAATCTGATGAATCTTGGAAAAACTAACTATGGAATTAATGTTAGTCATTTTAGGTGTGTATGCAGTTTTCTTTGGAGTTTGTTTTATCATCTCATGCTCACATCGAGTAAGACATCAACAGTGGCCTGATGGTGAACAAATTCTTAGTGGATTAACCAAAATGGTGACATTTAGGCATAAGCGGTAAACAGCTGGGCATTACACCATTAATTCCCGTTTTCTCGTGGTTTCTCAGCCCGCATAGCGCGCATGTAGTCTTTATGTAGTGCCAGGGTACCTTTTAACAGCCCTTGGCCTTGTCTGCGCGTCTCCTTGGACTTCATTAATGGTAAAGAATTTTTAACTACTGAGAAAAGAGCTAAGGTAACTCGCTCTGATTCTTCAGCCCTAATTAATGCTTTATCCCAAAATTTATATGCTCTATCAAGAAATGTCTCTAATTCACGTATTTGAGATTGAATACTTCTTAATTCAGCGGTAACATATGGATCACTGCTGCTTTTTGCTAATGCTCCAATTCGTCTAACAATGGTTGTTCCAAGTTTTACTGATTGAGCTCTTTTTTTCTTTTTTTTCATGTTAGTCTTTTTGTATAACCCCCAATGGTCTGTTGATAACTGACTTAAGGTTTTTTCTTTTCTATTAAGTCTATCAAATCTTTTATTCTTTTAACACTTTCATACTCTGATACATCTAACTCAATTTTAAATTCATCCTCACAAAACATAATCAATTCTACAAGATCGATACTATCAGCTCCAAGATCTTCAATAAAATTCATACTTTCATTTATCTCCTCAACATTTTTATGAAATTGACGAGCTATCATTCTAAAAACAATCAATTCAATAGTATCCATAATAATGCTCCATTATTTTGATAATCGGTGGCGTTGGCTCATTCGGTCTAGATGATTGTCATGCACGTTGATTCACTCTACATATGTGATTGTCATGCTACGTGATTCACTCTTCATTAATGATAAACAGTTTCTTGATTCACTCACAACCGATGATATTCCAAATTTGTGATTCACTCTTGTAGACTGATATTCTGTTCTTGTGGTTCACTCTTGCGTCATGTTTATCGGCGTATATAGCTCATTCCATTCGTATGATAATCACTTTCACTAACTAGACTCGCACCGGATTTATTTTATGCACATGACCCAAATGTGCAAACGGATAAGGCACGGGGGCAACTTTATCATACAACTCTTCAAACCAAACTTCATGTAGGTTACTGATAAAGATTTTCACAACCCACCGCCTTGCTCTCGCATGAATATGGGCTGGAGGCAACATTGCAATCTTATCTGGAGCTGTTTCATGAGGTTTAATTTCTTGAGGTATGGATATTTTTTTATCAACGTACTGATTAATTTGATGTACACCAAATTGTCCTGAATAAAATCTAAATGCGTTTGTACTACTGCCAATTTTTTTTACTTCTAGAATCTCTTTAGCTTGATCTGCATATTCTCCATCAAAATTTCTACGCCATTCTTCAGCTTTCCTTTGTACAAAAAGATGACCATAAACACAATTATCTTTATTTTGAAACTTTACAAAGGATTCTCCAGCTTTCCAAAGCAAAGTCTTGAGATCTGCATTCCAAGGTCGTTTTTCACCTTTGTTCCAAACCTTTGTAGGGTTAAGTCCAGCAAAACTCATGATATGACCAGCAGTAGGAGCCTTGTCCATATTAATGTGTGATATCAAACCAGCAGTAATAACAGGACCTATTCCAACCACCGACATTGGCCATTTACCCAGAACATGATGCTCAGCAAACTTTGTCAATGCTTTTTGTAGTTGATACTCTAAAATCTTTGATTGTTCCCCTAACCAACCAACCACTTTATGTGGTTCCTTTATTCTAGACAATGCTCTAACTTGAGCAACAGATCTAATTCTGTTGGCTTGAACAACATAGTAAGAATCGACTAAGAATCTTACTTCATCAACTGAGAGATCAGTTGCGGCATCAACAATATCTTTTCCTAAAGCTATTACACTTGATCTTACTTCAGGATCAGTCTCTTTAAACTCGATTACCTCATCATCATCCGGAGTATCAAAATCATCATGCATAGCTAATTCCTCTATTTGTGGTGTGTCACATATTACCATTTTTTAGTAATACATAAAATAGAAGTTTTAGCCAAAAAGTATTCAAATTCTTTGATAATCAGTAACCTTGATTCACTCATCCGATTTGATATTCGACGCTTATAATTCACTCATCCGGTTTGATATTCAATGCAGATGATTCATTCATGCGGTATGTTATTCAGTGCGGTGATTCACTCGCCTAATTTGATTTTCGCCTGCTTTGGCTCATTCCCACTTACTGATAATCGTCCGGCAATGGTTCATTCCGTCGAGATGATGTTCGTACTGTTTGATTCAAAACTTCTTAATTTTCTTAAGTGCATTGTCAACCATAGTGTCAACCACTTCAAGTTCTATTTCAGCTAAATCTGAATATCCATGATTATGTGAATAAATTGCTGATTTCATCATTGTAGCAATTTTATTAAGCCAAGTACGAGTTACTTTATCATGTCCAAAACGTGGAATTAAAAAAAGCTTCTTTATGTCACTCATGACTTTTGATATTCGATTTACTTGGTTCATTCACTTACAATGCTTATCTGGATCGATGATTCATTCCTTTATTTTGATACTCTCACGTCATAACTCACTCAGGAGTAGTGATATTCGCTTGATGTGGTTCTCTCACGATGAATGATAAACAACCGTTATGGATAATTCCCTCTGATAGGATCTTGTCTTTTCGGTCCACCTGTACCAGTATCAACTTTAAATTTACCCTTTGAACGCAAATTCGACTTAGAAACAAGGATAATATCATCAACATCAAACCATTGTGCATCGATTGGCTTTTTATCGTGCAAATCCTTTGATTGTATGCCAATACGGGTACAATCATTGAACCATTGGGTTATTCCAATAAAAACACCCTTAAATCCAGTGATACGACACTTGATATTGTCACCAAGCTCGTAGTCTTTTCCTTCATTATCTTTGAGTTGTGTGGCTAACTTCATGACATTTTCTGCTTTTCTAGTGCTTTTTGAGTCCGTTTAAGTGCGCCACCAAACGTATGAAGCCCCCACATAGCTATTTCATTTAAAACTGGATCTAAATCATGTACACCATCACTTACATCATGCCAAACATCACCAAACATCTTTTGAATTGGCATCCCCATTACGGAATAAAACTGATGTAAAAGACATGTACCACTATTACCGTAACAATAATTCTTGTTTGGATTCTGTTTCTTAAGCCATGTCTCTAGATTTTCTAAGCCTACTGGATTTCTCATTGTTGCCTCTTCATGTTTACCGAGCACAAAGCATAGCACAACAACTTTAAGGAAGTAACCGTGAACTAATATTCTTTAAGCACTTTTATTGGTGTCTCTTTTGTATCAATAATAATATCATCCCAAACTACGTATTGTCCATCAAGAATTTGATAAATCTCTTTCATTATTTTCATATAGGACCCAGGCTTACCTTTTTTGACTGATGCTGTTTTATTGAGTAGCTCTATCAATCTTTTTCTTCGTTTACCTTGAATTTTTTGCTTACTCAAGGAACTTTACTCAATTTACTAATTGCTCCACATCTATCACAATACATCTTTGCATAGTCCCAAAAACCATTCATCTCACCATCTATTTGCTTCTTAGTAGGCTTGATCCCTTTTATTGCTTGTGACGTCCAATCATGACCAATCACCCTGCACTTAACCTTTATCCACAAGTTCTTCATTTTCTCCCTTGCTCCTTTTTCTTAACTCTTTTGTACTTTCTAACAATGCTTCAATAGACGGACCTACAATACCCCAATCAACAGACATTCGTAAAAATCCGGGATGTTTTATTAATGGGCACCCAAATGCAGCATCGTCAACGTAGATATGTCCATGAACTTTAGGACTATCCGTCCATTCTCTTTGTGTTGGGTTATGATTGTACCCATAAAACTTAAGATCATTTTCATCGAGATACTTAATAGCTTCTTTTAAACCTTGATTTGATCTCATCGTAAACAATATTAATTGAGCATCCAACTCAATCCATCTTTTCATCCATCTAATAGCATATGGAATCGGAATACCAATGCTTGGATAAGCATGATCTACTATAGTTCCATCGAAATCAATGCAGATATATAACGTCATTCAACTTCATCCCACTGTTTCACCATTAATTTAAGCTGTTTTGAAATATCCTCAAGACTATCATTTATATTTACAAGAGCTTCTAATTTTAACAACTCAACTTTATATGTAGAACCTTGAAACACACCAGTACTTATTTCCTTTATGCTGGCTTTAAGTTCTGATATCTTCATTTTACATTCCTCCTTGGAAGTCGGAGAGGGATTCGAACCCCCATTGCTAGAGTCAAAGTCTAGAGTCTTACCATTGGACGATCCGACCTTGACCATTCAATTTAACATCATTTCATGGCAATTTAGTTTCTAATTTTAAAGTTCCTAAAATATCTTCATTTTCATCAACAGTAATTTTAAGATCTCTAATTTTTTCTGCAATATCGTGAAGTATGCGTGCAGATTCTTTTATAATTTTTATTTCAGGCACATAATCATGTTCTTTATCTAAAGCCGCTATTTGACGCAAGTCTCCAAGATCTTCTTTATACGTTATGGCTTGATTATCAACAAGACGAGCTGCCATATTGATAACATTTCTATTAAGATTATCAGTCATCATCACCTCCAAGTTAGAAAGAATCTTTAAAAGGACGATCGTTATTCTCTTTCAAAAATGACAAAGTTTTTGATTCTTCAATACAACGATCCCTATCATTACAATATCGAACATTCATCGATATAACACCCGGTCTAAATTCATGTCCTTTTTCAGACATGTCTCTTACTCTTACTGATATAAACTTATCTGGACGTACATCACCACAAATATGACATATCCAAGTCCAATTAGCCCCAAGACCTACCATTTATGTTGACCCCGCTGTAAATATAATTGCATCACCAGTCTTAAGCGTGATAGAATCATCTTTAACAGATAATTCAGGTATAAATTCTATCATTTCTACATTCAATTTCATCAGTTGTGATCCACCATTTTTAACAATTAATTGACCTTCTTCGAACCCTGGTTGAAACCTTCCCACATATCCATTAGTAAATTTTTCTTCAAGAGTTACTATAAATCCAATGAATTGAGAATTAATAGGCGCAGCCATAGGCACACCCCAATAAAATTCTATAATATCATTTTCTATTGGAGCATTTTCAAATTCTATCACGGCTGTTACTGAATAATTACAAATAGGAAGTGAAGTAGTCTTAGAACGACCACTTACTAAATCAACTATGGACGAAGTGTAACCATTAGTCAAACCAAGTTTAGACAAACCTGCATATGCTATCGCAGCAGCACTACTAAACAGAAACGTTCGACGAGTTAATTTCATAACATCACACACCTTGAAGATTCATTAGCTTTCTTTGACTTAAGTTTTTGACAGACCACACCACGTTTATGTTCACAAAGTATATGAACCTTCCCTGCATAGTAATTTCCAAAGCTACTGACAGGTTGAAATGTAACACACCCTATCTGACATTTCCCAATATTGCATGTCATGATGAGTGTATCACCACCAGCTTGACTAGTCATTATTTTCTCCCGTTTATAGCTCCAATGGAGCTCCCCCGTTATACACTATTATTTATGATGATGCTATTTAACCGTTTCACGAAATTCAAATGCAAATTTACATTTATCACAAAACCAACGATAAGTACCTGGAGGACTCTGGCTCCCGTAGGGTGCCCCATACGGACCCAAGTCATAAATTTCATCAATATTACCACAACGAGGACATTTTTCAGTCATTGGGTTCGCATCCATGCTTCCCATTCTTCTTTAGTAATCTTATATTTATTATAGATATCCTTCGGTATTTTCGATTCATCGATATACTCAGGGTCACCTTGCTCAACCTTGCGACCAGTCATGATCAAGCGATTGCCAATTTGGACACATCCCATACAAGCGCATGGTCCTTGTTCACCACCACACCACCGATTCCTCCATCCCTCAGGAATGGTCCGCATGATAGCGTCAACGTCTTTATCCATTAATCAAACTCTCTTGTTCCATTGATTGATGACATGGTGTACGGCAGGAATGCCTTTTTCCGTACCACAAAAATGACCCCAATCGACACCGGCTCCGCACTGAAAATCTTCACATCCAACATAATTCTCGCCATATATCTTCCCAGGCTTACCGCAAAATGGACATGGCTTAGGCTTCATTTGACAGTGCGGACACTCTGTCATGCCCTTAACCCTTGCGGCTTGCTCGATAGTCATTTGATCTCTCTATTTTTGTATGGAGCACTACTCAAGTTAGGACGAAAATTGATATGTTTATCAGATGGTATTAACCAAGTAAAAGATACAAACCCAAATGTCATACCTTGAAAGATACCAACTGATTTACCATCCTTAGTATAAAATTCTTTCTTGAACTTACCCCATGTCCAAGTAGAGTTAAGTTGAAGACTCCAAGTTGTTTTCATTAGAGTGAATTTCCTTCATACTCAGCTACATCACCAGTCTTGATGATATGCTTAACCTCAACGATAGCTTCTTTCAAAGTTAGGGACTCAAGGTCAGGGCTACCCGCTTCACTATCAACAGTTTTCCAACCACCATAGAAGAGATCTTCACCATTTATATCCAACCATTTCTCCGCCGCAGCTTCAATACCACTTATATCAAGACACTGACCTTCATCCCAAGCCAGGATAGCGGCATGACCAGCAAGACAAGCGGTTGTACCACAAGCATGAGTCTCAACAATGTCTATCACTTCATCCCTTTCAAAAGGCATCAAATTCCCACCATGACCGAAGAACCTCTCCATTTCAAATCCAACTGGATTGTTTGTCCGTTCCAAGCTTTTGAGTAGCTTTGTCATATTTTCTTTGTTCATGTCTTTTCCTCTTTGATCTTTTTAGCCATAAGCAAGATATTACCTCCTATTTCTGTCGCTTGATCTGCATCAAATCCAATCCAAGAAACAGCCTTACCAAAATTAATGATAACCTTACCTTCACTAACTCCTATACCAAGATGAAGTTCACCTTCATCATCATCTCTGAGATGACCTTGAGGATATTCACCAGTGGCACCAAATAGTTTAGGTAGACCAATCGTTTTATCATCTGACATGGATACGTCCTCTCGATTGTTCGATGTTCTTTGTGGGTGTTAGGGGATGCGCGTAAGCGCAGAGTCTGCGTTTTTGTCTTTCTCTGCTATGTGACACTTATAAGGTACACCATTAAGCCTGTGGAAGCTATGGTAACGCCAGAGCGTGATAATTTCTATGAGAAATCAGGGGTCATAAGCTTAAGATTAATAGATATAGAGGAACGATGCTATGGTAACCTGTAAGGAAAAGAGGAACGTTATGGGTGAGGAGAGACTCTGCCAGGGGGGGGTACCCTTTTCCGGTTTAATAGGGGGCACGGTGGGCCTAGGGGGCACCCTAGGGTAACAGGTACCCAAGGGTAGCTAGTACCCTAGCCAAGACAAAACAGGGCACCACAGGCGCATAAAAAACATCAATCAGTTTAAAATAAAACCTTGTAACAGGGTAACAGGTACCCTATATATAATTGTAGTAACAGGGCACAAAAGCCGCCCACCCGGCACGCGCAATTGGCCACAGTTTTGCCGCCGCGCGGTAGCATGTAGCATAGGGCTGCACTGGTAACACCTAGGGGGCGGGCTGCTACCCTGTTGCCCTGCGTGCCATGTGGTGCGCGGTAACCTACTACTAGGGGCGGCCACTGGTAACAGTTGGCCGTTTTAAAAATGCCTACTACCAAAACCAAAACCAAAACCACCAAGGCTACCAAGGCTGTGCCGCTTGCTACCAGCAAAGGCATAGACAAATACGGCTTTAGCAACAGTGGCAAGCGCGCCTATGCTGCTACGCTGTATGGTGCCAAAGGTGGCGCAACCACAGCGGCCGTTAAGGCTGCTACCCTTAAAAAGTACGGCAAGGGGTACCCCATGCTTAACATGCTGCGTAAGCTACAAAGCACTAGCAAGGCATGGCAAGTGGTAACAACCCAAGTGGTAAGCAATAGCACGGGCCGTAACAACACGGCTTACGCTATTGTGGCACGCAAGGACAAGTAGGCACCACCAAGGCACGGGGCAAGGTATGCCCCACCTTGGCACCCTAGCAACAACAGGGCAGGGCAGGGGGCAACCCTTGCCCTGTAATACTAATGGCAACCGTAACAAGTTTAAACCGCACAATTGCCAACACACAAACAATGTTGGCCAAAATACCCCAACCGCTAACCACAAATACAGCAATACACCAAGTGGCCCGTTTAAACCGGCGCATTGCCAAGGCACAAAAACAATTGGCCCATGGTATTTGTTACCATTGCGGCCGCAAACTGCTACAAAAATAACCAAAGGGGCAGGGGCAGGCTAATAACTTGTCCCTGTAAAAACCATGTTAAAAACTACGCATACCAAAGGCAAACGGCCACAACCACAAGGCCATGCTACCATTGCCTTGCAAGTAATAACCACACATTACGATGAGATTGGCGTATTTGCAGGCGCAGAAAAAACCATTGGCGAGGGCATAGACAATATGCTGGCTGCACATTGGGAAAATGGCGAAAAATTGGGTACGCTTACGGTAGATTTAAGTACCGTACGTTTAGATTAAACAAAGGAGCGGGGCAAGGTATGCCCCAACCTTTTTTTCTGGAGGCTACCATGGAAAAACAGCTACAAGCGTATTTGGATTCTGGCCATGCCAAAGCGGGTGATTGGGGCAAGCTTGCCGCCAAGCTAAACGTTAACCGGCGCACCCTGATGTTGTGGCGGCAGGGCAAGGGTTACCCAAGCCAAGGCAAGCTACTAAGGCTGGCCCGATTCATCAAAGTGGATTCCCCAACGGCGCTACTGCACCTTTGCCGGTGGCGTGCCAGTGGGAAGGCGAAGAAGATCTTTGGTGAACTGATTGAAGAAAGGGGAGGGGCGTGAGCCCCTTCTTCTTCGTCCTTAGAAGCTCGAAAGAACGACTGAGAGGTATAAAACATGACCAGATTCGAAGAATGAACGACTAGGAGCTGAAAAACGTGACCAGTTTAAAAAAGGAACGAACGACTGGAAGCTGATTTCCTTGACCAGTTTTATATTTTTAGAATGATTGATCGATAGTACATTCTAATTTTTTTTTATTTGAGGAGTGAATGATTGAGGGATGGACCCCCCCTACTCCCCCCCTTTCGAGCTGATTTCCTTGACCGGTTTCAAAAATGAATATTCCCCCCCCTACTCCCCCCCCGTCGAGCTGATTTTCGTGACCAGTTTCAAAATCGAATGTCAAGAGAAAGAATGATTGATTGACCATCTAAAGTTGTTGACATTCAGATACCAAATAGGGTAGTCTCTACCCATAGTTAAACAGTCCTATAGCAGAGGAGACAGTGATGAAAAAGCAGACAGGAACAGACAAGTATGGGTTCCAAAAAAGCGGGAAGCGGTCATTTGCGGCGACCCTTTATGGGAAGAAGGGCGGAGCCACTACCGAGGATGTCAAGAAGGCGACCCTCAAAAAGTACAAGAAGAGCTACCCGATGTTGAACATGTTGAGGAAGCTGGATGGTTCTTCCAAGGCATGGAAGGTGACAACCTCAAAGGTCACCAACACCAACACCGGTCGCGAGAACACCAAGTACGCGATTGTGACACGCTAGAACAGAGAGGAGGAGGAGGGGAAACCTTCCTCCTTCCTTTTTTTTTATTTGAACGGAATGATTGAGGGACGGAGAATCGGTATCGTGAGAATGATTGAGGGACGATTAGAGTTTCAATACAACGCTGACTGAATGACTGAGAGCTTAAAAACCTGACCAGTTTTGATAATGGCGACGGAATGACTGAGAGCTAGAAATCTTGACCAGTTTTATCATTCACTCATTCCCTCTCGACATGACCATCAATATAATCTTCAAGCTTCTGTTCTTGCACAACCTTCATCCGGCGCTTAGTTCCTAGCGTCCTTCCGACTTGATTAACAGTCTTGACGCAAGCTAAATGCTCTAAGTAGTCATACTCTGGATCATCGATAGCTCGTTGCGCTATCATATCCTCACCAATAGTAATCAAGGATGCCATTTGCTTTGATAGAGCCTTCTCTATCGTACTCATTTGGTCCTCTCCGCCCATGTCAGACACGATT
>SDBT01015458.1_pt1 | contig 12130 bp, 24 predicted proteins | sample 2277101 | NCBI WGS metagenome assembly SDBT01 (sample SAMN10404973, study PRJNA504765) | marine sediment metagenome | isolation source: marine sediment core GS10_PC15, 103 cmbsf | place: Arctic Ocean: Southern Knipovich Ridge | collected 2010
ATCATAGCATCAGCGAAAGCAAATCTAGCCGCCGTTCGGTTCAGTGTGGCACTTCGTTTTCTTGATCGATAATCCGGTTTGCCCGGAACATTCGCCCACTCAGCATAATGCTTGATATCCTCTTCGTTCGCCTGCCCGGCGTAGTAGTCCAGCATTGAAAGGCCGGAATCAACCCCAAGCCGATCATCATCCAAGATCATGTCGCCACAATTGGCACATATCGTGCTGGTTACGCCCGGATACGCTGGTCCGCCGTCTTCATGTTCACTCATGCGTCTTCTCCTGTAATTTCGCCGTGCTCGTCACAATCGAGTTCGCTCGGTATTGTCCCGCCAACACGTGAGATAATTGGTCAATTGTGAATTCATGAAGTACATCGTATTGAATACCGATTGACTCGAATAGCCCGTGAAGAAGTTCGTGGAATAGCGTCAACAGTTTGTCAGTATCTTCCAATGAGAACGTAACACCAGGCTCAGGATTTATCCATACCCGGCAATCGTGGCACCTTACCAGTGTCCAGCTATGGCCCAACTGTAGTGCTGTCTGGTCTGGTGTTTCATCGTGGCCCATGCAAGCCGGTTTGTCCTTTAGGGACACCGTTATCGTCCACCCCGCGAGCCCGATATTATCTTGGAACCACCTGCATGCTTTCTGTGCTTCCTTTTGTGTCATGTCGCATCACTCCCTGTTCGTATTACAATTTCGTTCTTGGTGATTTTCACGTATGCCTTCGTAGGCTGGCAATCTTTTCCGTGGAATTCCCAGCACAGCTTCCGCGTGGGGATCGGGTATCGCTTGATTTTCGCCCATTCCAATATCTGCCACAGGGTAGTTGAGGCTGGAAACCATCCACGCCAGATTTTACGCTTCGAGCGTTCGGGTGGAGTCGGGATGGATATGCGGAGGCTAGACATTGGAGTCCCTTGCTACCTCGGCTGCATCGCGGGTGGGTATGTCTCTGGCGGCAACGCATTTTCCCCATGCATCCATCATCGCTTGCTTGCTTATTTCAACAACGGGTCCACGACAGTTCCTTAGTGCTTGTCGCTGCATCAAGCAAAAGTAGTCATTATCAGCCTCTACTATCGCCTGAAGGCGTGCAATCTCTGCCACAGCATCATTGCAAATCTCTTGGGCGACACCTCCGGGGTAGCACTCTCCAAGCCCATTTAATTGTCCGATTATCTTCTCATTCATGTCTTGCTCCCTGTTGATTGAAACTCGGAATGATCCTCACACTTCTCAGCGCGTACACACCTATCGAATAGGAGGTATATACAGTCGTCGCAGGTGGAGTCAGGTTCGTTGTTCATTTGAATAATGGTGTCCCGCGTTTTGCCGCGGCCCTTCGTGTTGCAAGTTCTTTGGTTTCTGCCCGGTGGCAGGGAATACATAGCGTTTGCAAGGCCTCTAGCCCGCACAACCCGCCACCCTCTACGACGGGTACTTTGTGATCCATCTCCCACATGTGCAGCATCGTAAATCCCATTTCTTTTTGCAGTGCATCGCGGTAATCCCGCCACTCCGTCCAGTCTTCGGCGGCACACGATCCAGTCAGGGAACTGAGTATTCTTTCCAGCTTTTCGGTATCCACACCACACCTTGCACACACACCCTTGTCTCTCTCGTGAACCTTGCGTCTCGCCCACGCTGGATTTGTCGCAATATAAGCAACGTCCATGCACTCGTTGCTGCAATATCTTCTCGCCCTACCCGTAAGGGGTTTTCCGCAGACGGAACACAAATACGAACCGTCCGGCTGCTTGCGAGTCCGGTAGACGCTGCTGACTATGGCGTGTCGCTTTCTACTCATTTTCGTTCTCGTATCACCTTAGCCAGTATCCGGTAGGCTATGAATTCTCGCATCTTCATGGAACCTGTTCGTTTGATAGCCCACTTGACAACCTTCCGGCGCTGTGCCTTGTTGTGCTTGGACATCAATTTTCCAGCAAACGCCCTGTCTGCCTTGTTGTCGGCCTTCTGGCGTTCAGGCTCGTATCGCACGTCGGATGTTTTGACGATCGGGCGGGTGAAAGCATTTGTCGCGGTGTCCCGATTCTTCACCCTCGACGCCTTGTATGCCGCCAGTCTCTGCTTTTGCAGCACGCCAGTCAGATGCCACGGCGCCCAAGCCACTCCGGCGTCTACCGCCACATTAATCGACTCCATAATATCATCCAAGGTTGCGCCCATAATCTCAGGCATTTCCAGATATTGCATTAGGATCGCAGCCTGCTTGTAGGATATCGACTTGGCGAACGGCGAGCCCTTATCACGAACCGACTGCTTGAATAGCGGGTTCAGGTGCTTCAGCACCTTGGCGTATCGTTCCGCGTTGCTCATGGATGGGAAAAGTTCGCTCATTTCTTCTCCACTTGCCTGTCACTCGGGAGCCAGGGCGGGCAGTTGTCGGCGCTGGCCTTCAGTATCCACGAATCGCCGAGTGTATCAATATCCTCCCACCGGATAAACTGCCCCACGCCCACGCGGTGTATTCCATGATCTGTCACTATAGCATAATCGGACTCAGGACCGGAACAGCATCGGATGAATGTTCTGTCAGGCAGGCTCTTCAGGTAGGCATGGCCAGTGATGGGCAGGGGAACCTTATCCTTCAGCCAGATACGCAGGAATTCAGGACCACCTTGCTCCGCATGACCGGGATGGACAACGCCAGCATTGTCGTCGATCTCTTGATCGTCGCGGATCACTTCCATCACCTTCTCCCCTATAGCCAGCGCGGGCGGGTATTCCTCGGGCGGGACAGTGCCGAACATTTCCCAGTGGCTATGCCCGTGAGGTTTTTCCGGTTTCTCCAGTTCCATACGGAATAGCGTCAACTCGCCGTTATCGTCTTGTAGTTGGTAGTGTTTAGCCATCAGTTGCTCCTATTCAAACTCTACGAGGATTGTTATCTTGGTCTTCTTGGGTGTTCCGGCCCGTTCTCTCAGGACACGCTTCAGTTCGGCTAGTTCATGCCAAACAGCGCCTTCGGCTAGACATTTCGCTTCATTGGCTACTTCCGTTTCTGACAGGCTTTCCACTGAATAGCCGCGCATCACTCGCTTAGCCATCAGTGTTCTCCTGTGGTTCCCATAGTTCAAAGTCGGGGGGACTGCATGTCTCGGCGGTTGCTTCATCGTGTCGGCATCCGCAGCACTTGCCATCCTCGAATTCACCCCAACGGCATGTCTTACAGGCTTTCTTGGCATTCCTAAGTCGCTCAACTCCTCCGTTCCAGTCTATCCCAACATTGGGTTCGCTGATGGCTACCGCAAGTTGCTTAGTGAGATGTTCGTGGATTACTTCGATGTGCAACTCGATATTTTCAAGGCGTTCTTCAATCGTCGGCATCAGTTTTCTCCTGTAGTATTAAGGCGTCTGCTGCACGCTGTTTCCAGATAGTGCTTTGGTAGCGCCAGTCGGGGCGGTCTTTCGGTCCATCGCACAGGTTTTGCTGGATAAGATACTCCTCACGCATCTTCCAATTCGCGTACACCTGCGGGAGCCGAGCTTTGAGTAGGTCATTGAACGCCTGAACAGACATCCCGTCTTCTGAATGCGCAGCCAACGGGCCTTTGTGATTGTAGTGGTGCTTCGGACACAGCGGTATCAGGTTGTCGGGATGCCATCGGAAGTAACGAGACTTGCGTCGCGGGATAAGGTGGTGGCCTACGATGTACTTGTGGTCGCCTAACTCCCATTCATAGAGGCCACAGACGAAGCAAGGCTGGGTGTGTGCGTAGGCTTTCTGCGCCTCATCATTCTTCTTATCCCAATACGGAGAGTCCATCTTGTCTATCCGCTTCTGCAGCGCAGTCTTCTTCTTCCGCTTCTTCTTGAAAGCGGTTTTCTTGAGCGGTGTCTTGCGTTGGAGTTCAGTGCGTTTCATGGTTGCTCTCTACTTTCACAGCCATACAGCCGCAGTGTCAGGCAATTGGGCGAACGTGCCGTTGGGTTTCGGCTCAGATGGCACAAAGCCCACGCCCGGTACTACCGCCTCGATTTCAATCGTGTCCCACGAGTCGGTCCCCACTACCCAGATCGGCACGCCCTCAGGGTACATTCGTCTCAGATCCCCAGCGGTGAACCCTAGAACGCCGCCGGAGCCCTCGAATGCACAATCCAGCCCCGCCCTGATGCAACACTCTATCGGCCCACCCCACTGTTCGTCCCATTGAGCGGCGAACAGGTCCTCTACTTCCTCGCACGTGCAATCCTTATCCGAGTCATAATCGAGACACGAAGGGCACTGTGGGGCAGAGCCTCGCCATCCATCGTAGTTGTAGAGGAAATCGGACATCATATCCGTCACACACATCGGCGCATACGGACGGTTCCACAGGCCCGATCCTTTGCACTCTGGGCAATCCGGGTTCGGCGTGTTGGCGTGTTCGTGCCGCCATCCATCGCAACCGCAATAAGACAGATTTGGCTCGCGGTCAGCCGAGGGGTTCCCTGGCGGGTACGGCTTACTGTAATCCCAGTTGACGATACACTCGACCGCGTCTGGTTCAAACTGCATGAACCAGTCCTCGATCACCCTTACTATCCACTCACGACTGGGACGCCTACTGGTCGCGTAACACGTTCGGGCCATTCGCAGCGCAAGATCTCTCCATCTGTCGAACTTGACATCGGGAGGTATCGGCGGACTATATTCGTTTTTCTTGCTCATGGTTTCTCCGTACCGGCTGTTAGATATTATCGGGGATGGGATGGCCATCTTCTGTGAGCGCGGGGGCGGGGAGTGTTGGTTCCGTAAGGGACGCATGCGCCCTTGCCTTCAGGTCGTCGCTGTGGGCCTGCCTGACGCCTTTGTAGTGATCCAGCTTACCCAAGTCGAACTGCGCATTCTCGATATCCAACGCCCGTTCAAGGACCAGTTGAGGCACACCGCCGACGGCCTTGCGCATGTACTTTGCGAGCCTGCGAGTCGGGGCTTTGCGGCACATCTCCGCGAACCAGTTCTTGTATATCACCCCGCTCTTTTGGTTAGAAGCTGCTCGGACCTTATCGAGTTCGGCACGGTCCATCACTTCGATGCTTTTTGGCCCGTTGAGATTGTGGGCAATCGCCCAAGCGTGCGTCAGTTTATCGTCGCTCCTGTTACCATCGAACATCTTGCACTTCAGCCAAGGCTCAGAGCCAAGTTCATAATCAAACTCCTGCCCCTCGTAAACCACGCCAGCCTGAATCGAAGCCACGGTCCCAGATCGCATGATTAGTTCGACAAGCCCTTGGTACATGATCGAAATCGTACATACGTTAGAGTAGGGGATCAACGCTGCGAAGCCGAGCGACTTTATCAGCGGAAGATCCATTGACGCCAACGACATCACGCATTCCGCGATTGATTCAGACACACAAGCAAGAATCTTGTCCCGACTCTGCGCGGTTTCGATATACAGCTTTGCTTGCGACAGGTAGGTCATTGCCTTGCGTCGTCGCTGCTCTGTATCGAGGGAGTCATCTGGGAAGGCGTCGGCGATAGCAAGAATCGACTGTTCTGGAAGATTCGTCAGATGGGCCGAGTAAGTCAGCGGCGCGTTCATTTTTACTATTGATTTTTCTTCAGGCATTATCTTATCTCCAAGTTAAGCCAATCTGGAACTTCCAGTTCGTGGTCCTCGGTCATTCCGCTCGGGCCTATATTGTATGATGGCCAACTGTCGTGCTTCGACCACATCGCCACTTCGCGCAAGAGGAACTTGCACAGGTCGCGCCCCCAGATAAAGAACTGGTAGCTCGCGGCCTCGGGCGTGTCGTAGATGCTGTAGATGGCGGTGTCGTAAGGTTTGGCGTCTTCCACCACAAGCCATTTAAACATCGGGATTTCGGGCAGTTCCAAACCCATGTGCTTGTAGACTGCATCCACGCCGCCGCGGTAGAACGCCGCCTGTCCGTGGTATCCCCAGCCTCGAATATGCCCGCACCATTTCTCCCAAGCAAGTGTCGGGCTATGGCCTGATGCGACTTTCTTGAGGTCGCCAATTTGCCCGTTCTTGAGGATGTCCAGCTTGCACTTGCATGGAAGGCCGGTTTCTTCATCGATCCAGAACGCGCTTATTTCATAACCATCCGCATCTGCGAGTATCAGGCGGGCGTCCGGTAGCGCCCACAGTTCCTTCCTCATCTCTCCAGCGTGACGTATCTGTTGTCTGGTAACAACTTGCAGGCCCTTCGCCTCAGTGTCCCGTTTCCACTTCTGACAATACCCGAACTTGAAAGACCATGCGGTTTCAACGGGCGGAGAATCTTTGGGCTTCCGGGAATCCTTGTACATGAAAGTCTCGTCAGGGACTACCCACTGTTCCCCGAGCAATGAGGGCTCAAGCGTTATCGTATGGAATAGTCGCCCGAACTTTTTGTCGTCCGTATCCTTGTCAGCATTGTCGGCGAACCATCTGTACGTCTTTGGCGTCTTCCCGATCCGCTTGATGTTGCTCCAATTGCAGCCCGGCGCGGCCCGGTAGACATCCTCGGGCAAGTCATAGAACCCAATCTCCGGGCATTCTGGGTTGAATTCGCTTGCTGGCCTGATTAGTTCCATTTTCTTCTCCGCTGTCAGTATACGCGAATTTAAGTGTCCAGTAAAAAGGCGCGACCCGGCCGGTCTCTAGGCCAACCGAGCCGCTTACCCGCGTAGGGGGAGACGCGGGATGTTCAGGTCGCGGTATCGCGCTTGTTCTTGCGCCACACCGCCAGCGGTTCCCGGAACAGCCAGACGTACCGCTTGCTGATTACCTTCATGTGGCTCACGCCCCGCCCGAGTATCCGGCGCAACTCGGTGGCGGCGGATACTCGACCGATAACCAGATCTCCAGTCGATCCGTTCATCACAACTCTTGTCGGGTACTGATTCTTGCTGAATGTCCACTGTTTGTATTTCATTATCTTTCTCCATCAGTTCGATTTCAAAGTTACGGGCGGCGAACGATAGCCTCAGGACCAACTGCCGCCCGGCCTGACCAACATAGGACAGGGCTTTGTTATTCCTGTGCGGCAACATGTTCTTCGGCTGCGTCGATTGCATCCGCCAGCGTTTGATCTCCGCTCAGGAGTTTCAGGTTCTCCCTCGCGTGAACGATATCCGCCAGCAGTTCTTCCGCCCCCTTGGGCGGTTCAGGGGGTGGGGAGAGGATGACGCAAAGATCGTCGCACTGATGGGTTCCTCCTGCTTGATACGCTCTTCCTTGGTGAACATAATGTTCGTGCGCTATTGGTGAATGGCACCCAATTGCCCTACTGTGCAATTCTTCCGGAACAGCCTTCAGCGCGTCCGTGCCCACTCGCCACTCTGCCGGGGTGTCAATTGGAGTGAGGGAGTGACGCCTGCCGGCGAATTCGGTATCGCCTCCGCAGGTATGCATGCACGCTCCGCCTTTTTCAAGGTATGGCTTACCCGTCATTGCTTCAGCGTCCAAAAGTATGCCCACTTCGTACCACTGCCCGTCAATTACTATTTGTGAACTCATTTTTCCTGCTCCCATATCTGTACGGTGATTTCCTGCCTACCAAACGCACGCGCCAAGGCATGTGTCGGGAAAAAGCAGTCGAGTTTGTTTCCTTTGATGTCCCCACCCCTGTCAAGCACGACTACGGGGCCAGAATGATAGCCTGGGACGATCATCACGGTTCCAAAGCTGTATTCCTTGGGTGCGGCTATCCAGTGCGTTACAGGGCCATCTACGGGCATTTTGCTTGCCGTCACGCCATCATCGAACGGGCCACAGCATTTCTTGCATGGGCAGTACGCACTCACGTTCATTACCACGGATCGCCAAGCACCCGGCATAGGCTCCTGTGGCTGATACTTCGCAGGAACCTTTGCCGGGCTTGCTAGCGCGGTTTCGTCTTCCCGCGCGTTCATTTTGATAAACAGGAGGACCGCAAAGATAACGATTATCCCGATTATGATTCCGGCAAATACATCTCTCATGCTGTCACCTTTGGGTACGCATCGTGGATCACGCCGTCGAGGAGGCGACCGCCCTTCTTTGCGTCGGGATTGTAACCCGACACAACGGGGGCGGTGTGCTTGTCGCCCCATTGCTTGAACAGGAACGGAACGCGGGCGTCCTTGCATTGATCGCGGATTGACCTTATCCAATCCGGGTGCATCGGGCGGGCTCCTGGGCCGGTTTCGCCGCCGGCGATTATCCAGTCGAGCGAAGGCGTCCCGTCGCATGATTCGCATGATGGATTTTCGTCTGTGTGGCCGCATTCGTCGCACGGTCCGAGGGCTTGACCGGCCGGCGTACCGTTCAGGTCGATAGGTCCCAATAGCGGTTCGCAACTTACGAATCGGACCGCTGCTGGCGTGTTCAGGAGTAGCGGGATCCGCTTGTCGGCGGCTTCTTGGTTCTCCGCCGTCACGCCGAGCCATACATTGGGAATTGGCCATTGTCCGGGATAGCTTCTCGTTGCGGCCATAAGACTGACCATGACTCGCATTCGTTTTGGGCGTTTAGTCAGGATCTGAAATGTATGGCGAGGGTTCTCCCACGCGGTAGCGAATACGCGGAATATCGCCTCTTGCGGTACGTTCTCATGGAACAAGTCGCCCATCGAACAGACGAATATCCGCCGGGGCTTCCGCCAGTGGAGGGGCTGGGTCCAGATCTTCTCTGGGGCGATGCCGATTTGACCGGTCCATTCGGCCCGCCCGTCAATGCCGCGGACTACGCCTGTTGTGTACAGCTTTTTATCCATGCATGCTAAACGGTACGCCATCCGCTCAGCGTAGCAGTGCTCGCAGCCCGGCGACACCTTGGTGCAGCCGACTACGGGGTTCCATGTCTTGTCTGTCCATTCAATCTTACTCATGCTGTTACCTTCCTTATCGTCCGTATGGGGCAAATCACTCGCTGGCGGTCCTCGAATTCGATCAGGACATTCCGAGGCCCTTTTCTCCGCCAAGTCGTCACAACACGGCATAGGAGCCCGTACAGGTCCGTTCTCGCCGGTGGGCGTCCGCAATATCTACGGTCATAGGTCATCGTCGACCCCCTCCGACGCTTGCTCGAACAAATCTCTCGCGTCACAATCAGGGCATTGGCTCTCGTATTCATCCTCAGAATCGTTATCGGGATGCCCCAAGTGTTGCCCTTTGAGGGTCCGCACCATAAAATCGCGTGCGATTATCCCTCGCGTTGTAGGGTATCCGCAAGTTTCGCATTCCATAAGGTCGTATTCACTCATGGTTTCTCTCCCTTTGGCGAGTGCAGCGGCGACTACAAGATCCCCACTGCTCGACCAGTGCCAGTCTTTGACATCTTCGTCCCACACCATGTAATCCATATCGATCAGAAATGTGGTGAGGGAGTCGATGATATGCCCTTGGATTTTTACGTCCATCAGTAATTCATCCGCCGCTGCGTTGTTGCGGGAAACAGTGTTATGGGCGGCGATGGCTTCGGCTTCGGTGTCCTGTCTTTGCGAGATGTATGAACAGCAGGTACACTCCAACACCCAATCGTGAACGTATCGTTCAGTCCAACATTCCTCGCCGCAGAACGGGCACGGTTCTATCTTCTGGTCAGCCATTATCCTTCTCCTTGCGCCCGCTTGGCATTGACATCAGACATTATCGCGCCCAAGCGGAGCATAACATCGTCGATGCTTCCCGGCTCAGGCTCGGGCTTGGGGCGCGGCGCCCAGTTGTGGAAATCAATCTTGCATTCGGGCGTACAGGCTGGCGCGCCCTGATCCCCGCCAGTGCTGCCGCAGTTGGCGCAGGACTTCTCGGGCTGGGCGGTGAGCAGCTTTTGCATCACACAGAGATTTTCGAGGGCTTCCTCGGCGCGGACCTGCCACATGCCGCCATGAAGTTCGACTATTTCCCCAAGCAGAATCGCAACATTCTCTGTCGTCTTGTCTACCAGCACCCTGAACCCCTCCAGATCGAACGAGGATGCCCCCAGATCGCCTATCCCGAGGCTATCAGTGCTATCCGACTCCCAAAGACTATAGAACACCTTGTACTCATACCCAGCAGCGCGGCACTCTTTGCACCGATCTGATGTGCTGAACTTGTCCTTGTGCTTACAGGTACTGCAATTGGTACCCATTTTGGGCTCCCAATTGCTAGGTGATTCGCTTTTGTATTCTGGCGTGCATGTGTCGCATTCGTCAGGCGGGGTAGTTTCCGCGGCGTGGGTATATTTACGATCGAAGCAGTCGGGTCTCATGTGTTCGATCCTTTCGTAGGTGTCAGTATACTATACTTGACAGAGTGTCCACCTGCGCCTTCTTCGCGCATTGCACGCATGTTTCCATGAATGATATATCAATATCGTCGCTAACGCCGCGATAATTGGCTATTTGAGCATCAGCATAATATTCCATTTCCTCGGGGACTCGGGCGAGAAGGGTGCGGAATTTATCGTTTTCCGCCCGTAGTTCTTTGGCGTACTGTAGAAGTTGGACGGCGTAATCGGCCACCTGAGCAAGATTGCCCGCCTGGATAACCTCTTCGACTTCTGTAAGCCATTCTGTGTCAGTCATTGTCATCGGTAGTCTCCTTATGGGGCTACTCGTCCATTCCGCAAGCTGGGCACGCCGTCTCTCCGCAATCGTTGCAGTACTCAGTTCCGCAACATTCGCACTCTTTTATGTCGCCTTCATGGATCGAGACAATACCGCACCAGTCACATTGGTACTCCTCGTCAGCGTCCGCATCTTCAAATCTGTCGGTTCGCTCTGCCATGTTCGTTCTCCTGTAGGGGCTACCAGCATTCAATCTCAGTCCCGGCTTCTACAACCTTGATGACCTTGTAAATCGTGCTATTGAATTCCCTTTTCCTATCTCTGGCCTTTTCGCGGGTCATAAATGGGAATGCACCGCAGGGGAAATGGCAATCTCTTGTCACGATTATCCACCAGTGTTTACGCTTTGCCATCGTTCAGTTCCTTTACTGTTAGTGGGTTGAAAGCCTACTTGCTCGGGGGTGTCCATTCGCCTCGCGCGTCGAATACGCGGACCTTGCCCGTCTTGGTGACGTATATCTGCATACCACCGTTTTTGGCTATTTTGGGTGTCCTGAGGAGCATAGTAACCCACCCCTTCTTCTCGTCAGAGAAGCCTCGGGTTAATTCCGCCGCGCCCCAATAGAAGCCGTATTGTGTTTCTTCGTATCGCATCGTTCTGCCTTTCGTGTTGAATTTCTGGACAGCACCTCATTTACCGTGGCTACCCACAAGCTGGTGCTGCTTACTCTAAACGCTCTGATACTTGGACAGTTGGCTTTTGTACTTCACGCCACATCTTGGAGTCGAGGGCTGTTTGCTCGTTGCTCCGGTGTCGATTGTGTGTCCGTCCCCGCCCGTTTTGCTTCTTTACGGGGCACAATCTTAAAACGCTCTTTCGATCCTTGATTAGTGGGTGCCTTATTTTCAGGCTTCACCCGCGCAGGCCACTTTCCGGGCGTGACCTTGGTTGCCCTTGGAGCTATGTTAAAAGTTCGGTTATTCATAATACAAGGGCGTTCGCAGCCCGCTTCCTTGCCTTGAGTATTTTGAGGAGACGGGCTACTCTGTCGCGGTCGAAGTGAAGCTCAAGGCGGTCAATCGCCATACCCTCGTATACAAAAGGCAAATTCCTTGATATCTGCTCTCCACCCTTCGAGGCGCAAACGCCCGCGTTGTGTGGTGTGTGCTTGTCGATCCGCCAAGAGTAAGTATCGTCTCGCAGATATCCATTGACGAGGGCAAGCCCGTCGAATTGTGATTGTTCCTTCCACCCATCTTGCCCGGCCACCTGCCTGTGGTCTATAAACCAGATTTCCATACCATCTCGGAATTGAATGCCATCTTTTGTTCTTGGAATATTAAGCATTATCTTCTCCCTGAGTTGGCAAAAAAAGACCCGCCAGAACCCAGAGGCCGTGGCGGGCCGAAGTTTTCGGGGCGGGTCGTTCGTATTCGAGTATTGTTCATTGCCACGTTTCCTGAGTTCTCATCGTCACCAGTATATTACGCATCGGAAGCCTCGGAGTCAAGTAAAAAATCGGATTGTTTGTTTCGGTTATTCATTGGAGGCCCCCTTGTCGTATTGAGCCTTCCACAGCAAATCGTTCAGTTTTTTGGCTTGTTCTTCGATATCGGAAGGGTTATCAGTCACGTC
>SDBT01015459.1_pt1 | contig 12129 bp, 9 predicted proteins | sample 2277101 | NCBI WGS metagenome assembly SDBT01 (sample SAMN10404973, study PRJNA504765) | marine sediment metagenome | isolation source: marine sediment core GS10_PC15, 103 cmbsf | place: Arctic Ocean: Southern Knipovich Ridge | collected 2010
CAACAAACAAGCGAGAATCGAAATGAAACCAAATACCTGGATAATCTCGGTGATTTGTATCGCGATCGTCGCATGCGGGGCCTTTTCTGCATCCGCCGCCGACCCCGCGGCGGACAAGGCGGCGATTGAAAAAGCGATTGGCTCTTACGTGGCGGCGTTCAATGCGGGCGACGCAAAAGCGTTGGCTGCGCTCTGGTCGCCGGAAGGTGTTTATACGAGCCGCCTCAGTGGGGACCAAGTCGTTGGCCGCGAGGCGCTGGAGAAGGATTTTGCTGCCCTTTTCGTCGAACTCAAAGGTGCAAAACTCAAAGTGTCCACCGAGTCGATCGAGTTTGTCTCCCCGAACGTGGCCATCGAACAAGGCAGAGCCACCGTGCTTCGACCGAACGATTCACCGCTTGACAGCAGCTACCGCGTTGTCTACGTGAAGCGCGACGGCAAGTGGCTGATCGACCGCATCAGCGAGGATGAAGAGGTGGCGGCACGCCCGTCGCACCACGAACACCTCAAGGACCTGGAGTGGTTGGTCGGTAACTGGGTTGACCGGGACGGTGGAAACGCGATCAAGACGGAGTGCAACTGGACGCGCAATAAGAACTTCCTAACTCGTTCCTTCACCGTGTCCATCAAAGACCGCATCGACATGGCCGGAATGCAGGTCATCGGTTGGGACGCGGCCCGCAAGCAGATCCGCTCCTGGGTCTTCGATTCGGACGGCGGTTTCGTCGAAGGTGTGTGGAAGAAGGACGGCGATCGCTGGATCGTCAGATCAACCGCCACGTTAGCCGACGGCAGAACCGGGTCCTTTACGAGCATATCGCGTCCCTTGGACAAAAACAGCTTCGGTTGGCAGAAGGTGAGCCGAACTATAGACGGCGAAATTCTGCCGAACATCGACGAAGTTGTCATCGTGCGCCAAGATGTGCGCCAATAGCGGGGTTTTCGTTTCACAGGCAAATCACTCAACTCAAAGGTGCTGATATGAAAAACGTGATAAAACTAGCTGCGTGCTTATTGTGCTTGGGCCTTGTCGCCATCTGGGCGTCCGAAGAACTAATGGCTCGCGGTGGCGGTCGCGGCGGTGGAGGCGGTGGCGGCGGTCGCGGTGGCGGCGGTGGCAGTCGCGGCGGTGGAGGTGCCTCGCGATCCTCAATGAGCCGGTCACCATCGATGAGCCGGTCACCATCGATGAGCCGGCCCTCTACTCGTCCGTCGACACCGTCGGCTCGACCGTCTACACGACCGTCAACGCGACCGTCAACACCGGCGGCTCGACCTTCTACACGACCGTCGACACGACCTAGTGCCGGTACACGACCTGGTGCCGGTACACGACCCTCGGCAGGCACACGTCCTTCGCAAGGTCAACTGCAGAACTTTCTCGACCTGGGATCATCCCCGGGTGTCGGCACTCGACCGAGCACTCGCCCGAGTCCTGGCGCCGGGGGGGCTGCCGGGCAATTCTTGCAGAATCGGCCCGCCGCGGGTCAGCGGCCTGCAACGCCCCGACCGGGCATCGCCGACAGACCCGGAGCGGGAACTCGGCCCGGAGTAGGAACTCGGCCCGGAGCGGGAACTCGGCCCGGAGCGGGAACTCGGCCCGGAGCAGGAACTCGGCCCGGGGCGGGAACTCGGCCGGGCGACAGACCGCTTGCAGGCAACCGACCGGACCGCGTCCAAAATCGACAACAGCTCTCCGATAACCGTCACCAACGTCGCGATCAGGTGCGCGATCAGTTCAGGCACCATCACCCTCGCTACGACTTCTGGAGAGGCCACCCAAACGCGGCCCGGTGGCGCTGGAATCGACCCTATCGCTGGGCCACATGGGGCTTGATCACAGGATGGTTCCCCTGGAGTTGGGGCCAAGCGACCTATTACAGTTACGGCGAGAACGTTTACTACGAAGGCGACTCGGTCTATTACGGTTCCGAGGTGATAGCATCGTCTGAAGAATATGCCCAGCAAGCGCAGGCGATTGCCACCAGTGCTCCGGAACCGGCGGCCGACTCCGAGTGGCTTCCGCTGGGTGTCTTCGCGCTGACGCAGGACGACGAAGCGTCTGGACCGGCGCCGACGATTTTCCTTCAACTGACCGTCAACAAGGAAGGCGTGATCGCAGGAACCGTCACGAACACCGAAACCGACAAAACCCAGCCAATTGAAGGCATGGTCGACAAAAAGACCCAGCGATCCGCCTGGGTGATTCAAGGAAAAGACTCGCCGATCATGGAGACCGGCATCGCCAACCTCACCAAGGACGAGGCCCCGGCATTGCTGCACTTCGCCGACGGCCAAACCCAGCAGTGGCTGTTGGTGAGGCTTGAAGATCCGCAAGCTGAAACAGCGGGCCAATAGCGGGGTTCGCGGCAGGCTCGGCCAGCGGCTTGAGCCGTCGGCAAACAGGTCGAAATCGGTCCTTAACCGCGGGTGGACTCGCCCCCATGCGGCCTGCGCTCCCCCCAACCAGCAAAGAGAGGCAATATACGGCGGCCCGGAAGGCTGGGGCGGCCCCGACTTTGACGACTTTGACGATTGTGACGAAGAAGGGAGATATGCGGGCAACTTCTGCCGATCAGAAAGAAGAGGTGTAGGAACGTTGCCTTCCAAGCTCGGGGCTCCCCGGCCGCAAACTCATGAAGCGACATCTTCTATGGATTGGTGTACTGCTGGCGGCAGTGGCGTCGGGATGCTCCCTTCAACGGTCGAAATCTGCCAGCTTCCACGGCGACGAGGATTTCTCGCACTACGAAACCGTGGCTACCGAGATCGAGTACCCCAACGTCCTTACGACCTTCGACGAGACGGTCATTAGCTCGCAACAACCGCGGACTATCCGCCGGCAGGATCCGGTGGAATACGAGCCGATGACCCTGCAGCAGGTCGTCCAGTTGGCGCTGGCCAATTCGAGCATCTTGCGCGATCTGGGTGGCACGATCCTGACCAGACCGGAAGCCGTTCAGACGCCATACGGCCCGGCCCTGCGAGAGTCCGATCCGCAGTTCGGCGTGGAGGCCGCGCTGAGCGCCTTCGACGCACACTTCTCGACCGAGTTGTTCTTCGAGAAGAACGACCGCCGGCTGAACAACGAATCGCTGGGCCGAAACGGTTTCTTCCAGCAGGATCTCGGCGTCTTCCAAGCGGAGTTGACCAAACGGACGGCCACGGGCAGCCAGTTTAGCCTGCGGAAGAACATCGATTTCGACAAAGACAGTTTCGTGGCAAACACGTTTCCCGACGGCGCCTGGAACGTTTCGCTGGAGGGCGAGATCCGCCATCCCGTCTTGCAGGGCAGCGGCCTGTTGTTCAACCGGATCGCCGGTCCCGGCGCCCGGCCCGGGCTTGCCAACGGCGTGTTGATCGCGCGGGTCAGAACGGACATCAGCCTGACCGAGTTCGAAATTGGGTTGCGCGATTTCATCAGCAACGTCGAGAACGCCTACTGGGATCTCTACTTCGCCTACCGCGATCTCGACGCCAAGATCAGAGCCCGCGACACCAGCCTGGAGACCTGGCGGACGGTCAAGGCCTGGCACGATGCGCAGCGCGCGGGCGGCGAGGCCGAGAAGGAAGCACAGGCAAGAGAACAGTATTTCCGCTTCGAGCAGGAGGTCCAGGACGCCTTGACCGGGCGACTGCAGGAAGGCACGCGAACGCACAACGGGAGCAGGGCCGGCACGTTCCGCGGCTTCCCGGGTGTCTACGTCCACGAGCGGAAGCTGCGGCTGTTGACCGGTTTGCCGATTAACGATCTGAAGCTGATCCGTCCGATCGACGAGCCTCCCAAGGCTCCCGTGTCGTTCGACTGGCACGCGATCAACGTAGACGCGCTGACCCGCCGGGCCGAATTGCGCCGGCAGCGATGGAAGGTGAAGCGGCACGAACTGGAACTGATCGCCGCCCGCAACCACCTGCTGCCCAGTCTCGATCTGGTCGGCCGCTACCGATGGCGGGGCTTCGGCGAGGATTTGCTCGACGGCCAGCGGGGCGGCAAACCGCGGTTCGACAACGCCTTCATGGACCTCACCTCCGGAGATTTCCAGGAGTGGACCCTGGGGGCCGAGCTTTCCGTGCCGATCGGTTTTCGCCAGGCACACGCCGGCGTACGAAACGCCCAACTTCGCGTGACCCGGGCCACCGTCGTGCTCCGGGAGCAGGAGCGCCAGGTGATCCACGATCTGAGCAACGCGGTGGCCGAGATGGACCGGGCTTACGCCAGCCTGACGACGAGTTTCAACCGCAACGCGGCCGCCCAACAACAACGGGATATCCTCTACCGCAACTTCGTCAATCCGCCCAACGAAGGCGCCCGGCCGCAGTTCTTCGTCGTGCTCGACGCTCAACGCCGCGCCGCCGACGCCGAGATCCGTTACTTCCAGGCACGAGTCGAGTACGCCCTATCGCTGCGCAACATCCACTTCGAGCGGGGCACGTTGCTGGACGCTTGCGGAGTAGTCTTGTCCGAAGGCCCCTGGCCGGACAAGGCCTACCTCGACGCCGCCCGTCTCGACCGTCTCCGCGGCCCAGCCCGGCCGATCAACTACGCCCTGCGAAGAGCGCCGATTATCAGCGGCGGCACCTACCCGCAGTTGTCGATGGATCCGCATCAGGCAATGCCCTCGCAGGAACCGGCGCCGCCGCGGCATCTCCCGCCCCCATCGATGCCGCCGCTACAGACGCCACCGCCGATAGCCGTCCCTCCACCGCAACCGGCGCCGGTCGATCTGCCAAGTCAACCATAGAATCGTAGGCTGGGTCGAGCGAACCAACAGGGCAGAATTCTCCGTGGGCAGTGGTGTTGCCGGAGCGAGCCGCCCGAAATCACCGTTTCGTCGAGCGAGGCCCACCTTTTGCAACGCCTCGAACGCTTGAGGCCACCACCGGATGAGGGTAGGCTACAGGCTGCAACGAGTCTGGATTCCCCGGAAGCGGTAATTGGGTTAGAATATCGCCGAGAAAGGTAAGCAATGAACTCCATACCCATTTCAGAGACTGTATCGCTCAAATCCGTCGGCTTGAATGAGTCCTGGCTTCAAGACCAGATATGGGAAAACCCTACCTGCCTTGGCCTGGGCGAACTTGAAACGGTCACAAAAGAACATGTTGTAAGCTCGGGTGGACGGCTAGACATTCTACTCAAAAGCCCGATCGATGATTCGATGTACGAAGTTGAGACAATGCTCGGCAAGACCAACCCCGACCACATCGTAAGAACGATCGAGTACTGGGACCTTGTCAAGCGAAAATGGCCTCAACGGGAGCACTACGCCGTTCTCGTTGCAGAGCGTGTTACCAAGCGTTTCTTCAACGTCATCCATATTCTCAGTGGAGCCGTACCGCTGATTGCCATTCAGGCCAACATTGTCCGGAGTCCGCATGGCCAAAGTCTACACTTCACCAAGATCCTCGACGTGTACGAGGAACCCGGCGACGACATTTCCACAAAGAATGGAGATTTCGACGAAGCCTACTGGGCAAAGCGCTCGGCCGAAACGCTTGAAACTGCCAAATTCCTTCAGGAACTCACAAAAGACGTCTACGTTGATTGTGAGTTGCGTTTCAATAAATACTCGATTTGCATTGCGTCGTCTAGCGGCTATATCCAGATGCGGGTGATACGACGTATCGGCAAGAGTGTACTCGTCGGGTTTCGCCACGGCGGAAAGCGGGATGAGATCTTGGAATTGCTCGAATCAAACGGCGTACAGTATACTGAACAGCATCGTCGTTTTAGATTCCAAATGCCGCCTGAGATGTTCAAAGAGAAGTCCGACATGTTCCTGCAAATCGCACAGCTTAACAATCAGTGGTGGGCCGACTAAGCAGGGCGTCATCTCTGCCGTAGGATGTTCCGTACCCGGGTGGCGCAGCCACGGGAGGCACTTACGGAGTCCTCTTGTTGCTTCGCAACCCCGACACATTTTCCGACAGAGCGGGAGAGGTGGCTACGCCTATTGCGGAAAAGTGTCGGGGCCACCCGCGGAAAAGTGTCGGGGCCACCCGCGAAAAACTGTCGGCATCACCCACGGCAGACAAGCCGACTACACCACGAACAACCATCTTTGTCAACAAACGCCAAATGCCACCCAAATTCACGGCAAACACCGCATTAGTTTGGGTGGCGTTAACTTGACTTAGGGCAATCGATCAGAAGCGAGACTCGACGCAACGTGTTTATGTCAAACGAGTTCTGGCTTTCCTTTTGCATCGGCCGTCGTCGTAAGTAATTAAGTGCGATTTGCGAAAAACGGGGGTCTGTACTAATGTGCATAAAGCATTGTGGCACAAGACGTTGCGCCAGAATCTCGATCTATTGTTGCCATCGAGCCAAAATCCGATCAATGATTCCAGGCTGATTCTAATCGACGTAACTCCTTATTTCAAGCCTACTTATTGGTCACTCGACCGAGTTGCGACAGCGATCTCAAAATCAAAAGCTTGTGCAAATTCGGTTTATCGCGAATTCTCGCACAACGGCCCCCCGCGGAAGTGCGGTTTTCTCGGCGATTTGCCCAGCCGCGCAACAATCTAATTATTTGACTATCACCGTCATTCTAGCCATAATAGTGCTCGCGCGGTCGGATCTTGGCCGTGAACGCATATTAGACTTTCGCAAGGCGGTTTCGGCAGCGCTATATTATATTGGCATTGCCCGGCATCCGCGAGCGTCGCATTGATGAACGCCTCCATCCCAAAACGCCTTTCACTCGCCGGTCTGGTTCTGATCGTCCTGTCTCTGCCGGTCGTCATTTATGGGGCCTGGCAGTTCGTTCATACCGGGGCAAACGACGTGGCCCAGTGGGTCCATCCAGCCTTTCCGGCCAGGCAAGCTTACGACCGGTTCTGCAACCTCTTCGGATCGGGTGACATTGCCGTCATCTCGTGGACGGGATGCACGATCGACAACGCCAGACTCGACCGCCTCCACGCGGCACTTCAGAGCGAGGATCGGGCACCCTACATCGACCAGGTGGTGACCGGGCGGCAAGCATTCGAGCAACTCGTATCGCCGCCGCTGAATCTCGAGCGATCCGAAGCAGTCAAGCGGCTCCGCGGATCGCTCGTCGGCCCGGATGGTGTCACGACGTGCGTTTTTGTGAGTTTGTCTGAAGCCGGCAAAGCCGACCGCGAGAAAACGATCGCCAAGATCCTCGAAACAATCTCCCATGAGTGCCAGGTTGACCGGCGGGAGCTTCACCTCGCCGGACCGGCATTCGACGCATACTATCTCGACCGTGCGACAGACGATTCCTTGAAACGGTTCGGCGGTCTCTCGGCGCTGATAACCTTTGTGATGTCAATTCTCTTCCTGCGTTCGATAAGGATGGGATTGATCGTATTTTGCACCGCCCTCTTTTGCCAGGCCGTCGTGTTGTCGCTACTTTATGCCTGCGGCGACGAAATGAACGCCGTGTTGATCATCCTGCCGACGCTGCTGCTGGTGCTCGGCGTCTCGGGCGGGGTCCATCTGGTCAACTACTACGTCGAAGGTGCGGACCGGGTGGAAACGCACGGCGCCGCCGCACGGGCACTGGCCCAAGGATGGCTGCCGTGTGCGTTATCTGCCGGAACCACCGCCATTGGGCTGGGCTCGCTGCTGGTCAGCGGGATCGCTCCGATCCGCAATTTCGGGTGGTATGGGGCCGTGGGCATGGCCGTCATCCTGGTGGCGATCCTAGCCATCGTTCCCGGTGCTTGTGAATGGTCGGCCCTCTTCCCGTATAGGTTGGGCTCGCGGGTAATACGGTTGCCCGCCAATATGACGGGGCGCTCCGGCCGCCTTCGGCTTCCGACGTTTCTACTCCGTCGGCCGCGCACAGTGCTGGCCGTGTTCGTTGTGGCGATGGTGGTCGCCGCCTTCGGTCTGCCCGCCTTACGCACGTCGGTCAGGATCGATACGCTCTTCCACCGAGAATCTCCCCTGATCCGCGACTACGCGTGGATCGAGAGAAACGTGGGACCGCTGGTGCCGGTGGAGGTCCTGCTGCGTTTCGATGCAGACTGTCCGCTGCATCTGTGTACCCGACTTCAAATCGTCCGCGACCTGGAACACTCGCTGAAAACGATCCCCCAAGTCGCAGCGACCGTGTCGGCAGCGACGTTTCTGCCCCCCCCGTCCAAAGGGGCCGACGTCCGATCGGTCGTCAGACGCAGGCTCGCCGAACGATACATCGAGCGACGAAAACACGAACTAGTCAAGGCCGGCCGCCTGAGAGAGACGGACGACGGGGAATTGTGGCGCATTACGGCCAGGGTGAGCCTCTTCCACGATCGGCCCTACGACGAACTCGTCGAAGACATCCACCGCAGGGCCGCGAAAGTTCTCGCTGAAATCAAGGACAAGCCGACCGCCGGTATCCGCGTGACCGTTACCGGCATGGCACCCTTGTCGCACGAAGTCCAACAAGCGTTGATGAACGATCTGGTGAAGAGCTTCCTTTGCGCGCTGACACTCATCGCGCTGGTGATGATCGTCTCGCTGCGGAGCATCGTGCTCGGTCTGGCCGCGATGGTGCCCAACGTGTTCCCCGTCGTGGTCCTGTTCGGTACGTTGGGCTGGATCGGTGTTCCGGTGGACATTGCGTCGGTAATGACCGCCAGCCTGGCGCTGGGAATGGCCATCGACGGAACGCAGCACTTCGTAGCTTTCTTCCGCCAGAGCCTGAACAGCGGCCACTCGGTCGAGCGGGCCGTCACGGCCGCCTACCGCCACTGCTCCAGAGCGATTCTGGTGAGCGCCCTGATCTGCGGGCTGGGATTGGCAGCTTTCGCCGCCAGTAGCTTCGCCACGGTGAGCCGCTGCTCGATCATCATCTGTAGCGCCCTGGTCGTCATGACGCTTGGCGACCTAATCCTCCTGCCCGCCATTCTACTGCTCACCGGCAGGCGATTTCTGAGCCGTCGCGAGTCCGCGCCCGAGGCGGATGAGTCCGCGCGCCGAATCCGGGGTCAAGCCGAACGCCGAATCCGAGGGCAGCGCCGAATCCGGCGAATCCTGGGGCAGGCCGGGATTTGGGATTGAGGCGGTCGCCCACGCCAGCGGCGGCGACGTAAATCGTAGCCACACAACGCCTTATGGAAATCCGCCGAACAAATATGCCGACTTCTATTGCATTTCGACCGCAAAACAATAAACTCCGCTTTCCGCTTTCCGCTTTCCGCTTTCCGCTTTCCGCGAAACTTTGTCCCCCGAGCCAAAACCCCCCTTGACTATGCACGGGCGTACAATATACGATTGTCCATGGAACCGTGTTGACCGACCGCAAACCCCATCTTAGGAGGGATATCATGGAGTGGATTGAGAGTCTGACCAAGCGTCAAAAGGCCGTTTACGAGTTCATTCGCGACCTGATCCAGAACCGAGGCTACGGGCCGACGGTCCGAGAAATCGGCAGGAAGTTCAAGATCGCCTCACCCAATGGGGTGGTGTGCCACCTCAAGGCCCTCGAGAAAAAAGGGATGATTACCCGGGAGCCGAACCTCTCCCGGGCGATCCAGCTTACCAACGAGCCGGCCGAGCTGCGGGGGCTGCCGATGGTCGGGATGATCGCCGCCGGCGTGATGCACGAAGCGATCGAGCAGGACGAACGGGTCGATTTCAACGCGATGTTCGATCCGACCAACAAGAAGCTGTTCGCCCTGGAGGTCAGCGGCGAATCGATGGTCGGTGCCCATATCGCCGACGGCGACTACGTGATCGTCCGCAAGCAGCGAACCGCCCGGAAGGGCCAGATCGTCGTGGCGTTGACCGAAGACGGCGAAGCCACGCTGAAATACTGGTTTCCAGAGAAACGCCGCATCCGGCTGCAACCGGCCAACAAACGGATGAAGCCGATCTACGTCAAGAACGCCCGAGTGCTGGGTGTGGTGGTCGGCGTGGTGCGGAAGGTGTAGTGAGAGGTTTGCGTGAGTGCCAGCGTGCCCTGTGGGGGAGATTGCGCAATGAGACTGCGTTACTTGGTACCGTTATGCGTATTGGGCGCCATGACCCTTGGATCGGTTGTCTTTCTCTCGGTTTGTCCGTTGTGCAAAGAGCAAAATAGCCGTGTGGCAAACGCCGTTCAAGTGCTGGGTATCGGGGTCGCCTTGTTTACTGCTGTCGTCGCGTTGGCCGTAGCAGACCCGAAGCAGAGACGAATCGGGATGCAGGTACAACCATTCATTCTCGATCGATCGTCGGACGAAGGCACCACTGACAGGACTACCAAGCCTGACGGCGGTCGTTCGCATGCACCCGAGACGTACAGAGTCCACTTCGAAATCAAGAACACTTCGGGCTTCACTTTGCGAAAGCCCGTACTGATCTTTCGAGTGCCGTTAGACAAGAGGTATGAGCACGAGGAATATGGGCTAACCTTCACTTCCGATCTGTTCAGTTCGGAGGGACAGTTGAAGTTTCTGACGTTCGCGGGCTCGGCAATGTTGTCAAGTGACAGTCTGCCCTACTGGAACGATAATGAGGCCATTTCTGTTTGGATAAGGATGGCATTGGACTCCAAGACGAAGCCGTTCAACGTGGAGGTCTCGCTCACCGGTGAGAACGCGGAAGGAATTACCAAATCGATTTGCATTGATCCGGCGGAGTTGCTGAGCAATCCAGCAACGGCAGAACACACTCTTGCAGACGACTCGTGAGGTCCCGGCCATGACACCATAGGTTTAGAGAGTCCCCCGGAAGGAGCTGTCCGTGGTACCAAGAATTTACATCGACACATCCGTCATCGGCGGCTGCCTGGACGAAGAATTCGCAGATGCGAGTGGTGCCATGCTGGAAATGGCACATGCCGGGGACGTGGTCCTTCTCGTTTCCGACCTGTTGTTGGAGGAGGTTGCAGGAGCCCCCGAGGATGTGCAGTCTCTGCTCGATGCTCTGCCGAACGAATGCACGGAAACGGTTGCGTCTACCGGGGAAAGCATACTCCTGCGGGACCTGTATCTTGCGAGCAAGGTTGTCGGTCCCGCCTCGGAGAGAGACGCCCACCACGTTGCGATTGCCACGATTGCCAAGGCCGACTTGATTGTGAGTTGGAACTTCAAGCACATCGTACATGTCGACAAGATTAGGGCGTTCAATTCCGTCAACCTTGTGCAGGGCTACTCGATGATCGATATCCGAAGTCCCCTGGAGGTCGTCTAGATGAAGAAGAAAAAGTCATTCGACTGCGTTGAAATGAAGAACGCAATCCAAGAAAGGCTCCGGAAGGAATCCGAAGGCCTGGACGAAGAAGAAATCGCTCGCCGTCGTCAACAATGGCTGGCGACGTCCGACTCAACCCCGGCAAAATGGTGGCGGGCCGTCAAGGCCAAGCAAGAATCAAAAAACGCGTAGTGGCCTGTCTCTGCAATTGTGCCTACTCGACCTATGTATTGGTTCACCGGGAATTGGAAGGAACCCGTACTTGTCTGCCACTGCACACAAGAAACGCGGTTTGTCGTCTTCCATTTCCGACTGAACCAATACACCTTGCCGTTGCCGTATCTGCGAAGCCGCAAGCGGCTAGGCCGACTTATTCAGCGACGCCGCCTGGTTCAGCTTGTTGTAGAGTGTTTTCAGGCTAACGCCCAATTCCTCGGCGGTTTGCGATTTATTGCCGTCGTGACGGTTCAGGGCGTCGTGGATCGCTTGCATTTCGATCTGTCGAAGCGTGAGCCCGGCCGATGCGCCCGGCGTGGCGATGGACAACGGACGAGTGCCGAACCGTTGCGGCAGGTGCTCGGGTGCGATCGGGCCGTCGTCGCGGAGGATCATGGCGTGCTCGATCACGTTGGCCAGTTCGCGGACGTTGCCCGGCCATACGTGCTGCTGCAACGCGTCGAGCGTGTCCGGCGAGAAAATCTCGTCGTCCTCCCCGGCCGGGGCACCGAAGTGGACGGCCAGATGCCGGGCCAACGCCACGACGTCCCCGGCCCGATCGCGCAGCGGTGGCACGGCGATCTCGAACGTGTTGACCCGATACCAAAGGTCCTCGCGGAACTCGCCGTCGGCCACCATCCGGTCGAGCTGCCGGTGCGTGGCGCAAATCACCCGGACGTCGCAGGTGAACGAATCGTTATCGCCGACGCGCCGGATTTCGCCGCTTTAGAGGAACCGCAGCAGCTCGGCGTGCAGTGCCCTGGGCAGTTCGACGA
>SDBT01015460.1_pt1 | contig 12129 bp, 11 predicted proteins | sample 2277101 | NCBI WGS metagenome assembly SDBT01 (sample SAMN10404973, study PRJNA504765) | marine sediment metagenome | isolation source: marine sediment core GS10_PC15, 103 cmbsf | place: Arctic Ocean: Southern Knipovich Ridge | collected 2010
CCAAGGATAATATCTCGCTTAGAGGAGATAAGAATATCCAGCATTTCCTTTCTGGTTATACTCTTCTCCTTTCCCCTATGAGTCATAGAGAGTTCAGAACCATCTCGAGCTATAACCTTATTCTGGAACATAGAACGAAGACCTTTATAGATCCCGTCCCAGGCGTCGATAGCCCTTATCTTTGATCTACCAGAAGCACCAGCTTGTAAGTTCTTAAGATCAATAGCTGCTACAGCTTCCTCAGACATGAGATTGAAGAGTGCCTTTTCCGCAACATATCCTGGTTGGACGGTTTCTTCTATGAGTTCTTTAGTAAGGGATTGTACAGCTTGCCTTGTTTCTCCCGGACCCATCTCTCTCAGACCTTCCATGCGATCGAAGGCTCGTTGAGCTGCGACAGCTTCTCCAGGTATTGGAGGACCAACTTCATCAATGAACTTTATAGGTACATCTGCTATTCTAGCACTTCCACTTGTATTCAGTCTCTCCATTGCAATCAGAGCTGCCTGGCCACCAATTATCTCAGTTGGTACTCCATCAACCCTTAAGACTGTCACAGTAGGCTTTAGCTTACCAGTAGCTATATCCCTCACATCATTGGCGATTTCTGCAAGACGTACATTATCAATACCTGTTGTACCACCTTTCATCTTGGCCAGGTCATCAAAAGCCATTGTGGCATCAACTAAGCCTGGTTCCTTATGAGGGAGTATTCCTTTCTCTTGTAACTTTATCTTCCCTGCCTTACCTGCTTGGATAAGCTTGATAGGGGCAATCATTAGAATGGCGTCTGGTAGAGTCCTTAGGGCAGAGGCGAACATAGCTCGTTCTTCTATCTTACCCTGTGTTAACTTCTCACCTGCTTGTATTCTTTCCCTGGTGTCTTCTTGAACCAGTTCACCTAGATACTCTCCCGCTTCCTCTACCTTACCGAAGGTATTCTCTACAACTGTATTTGTCCAAAGCTGAGCTCTCTCTGTCTCAGGTATATGAGTAACCCACCCCTGAGCTTTGAGGAAGGCATCTTCGGTCATGTCAATAAAGGTTTCATCGCTATCAGTGTAGATTGAACGTAGAGCGTTGATTGGAGACATAATACCTGCGGCCGCACCACCAGCCATAAAGCCTACTACACCTGAAGCTACAAACTGAGTAACTTCACTTACATCAGCAAAGCTTCTATCCAGTAAAGTAAGCGCGGTAAGGGATTTCTCTAGGATAGTAGTAGTACGTAGACCATCAGGTTCAGCAATAACACCAGCAGGCACTTCAGTAGGTAATTGTTCGCTAACACTCCCTGCTTCTCCTGTGAAGGAAAGTGGAGAAGGCGCAAGAGGTACTGCTCCTAGATCAATAGTAGGAACAATATTAACTTCTCTTTCATCTTCCTCTAACTGATTAAGGGATATTGCACCTAGGTCAAGTTCATTAGGTTCTGCCATATTATGATTTCTCTAGGATTAACGGTACCCAACGATTTCCAACACGACGAGCTGTAAGTCTCATACCTGGCAGTTCGGGATGGGTAAGTACTTGAATCTCACCACCTACTGATCCTGGATCACCAGAGTGTATCTTTTCAGCAATACCTATGAGCTTTATAATATCTGGTATATCCTGAACAGTTGCTCCATCAATAAGACTTGCTAATGCTTCAGCAGATGGTGCCTTCTCTACGTCACCTTGTGATATCTGACCTTTTGTCTCAGCTTTAGCTACTTCTACTAAACCTCTAGTTAGAACATCCGAGCTGGCACCAGAGACCGATTGGTTAGCTAGTAGAGCATCATCTACCATACCACCTGCTCGGGTGAAACCAGCTAATTTAGTCTCATCAATCTGGATGTTAAACTCACTAGATAGATTACCCATCATAGCTTTTATATTGCTAGTTACAAGTGCTCTATTTCCTTCAACAAGTCCAGCTCTAGCTCTCAGAGAAGGATCAGCCGTCTCCGGATCTATATTACGAGCCCGTAGAATGGCATCACCTTTTTCTGCAAAGGCACTAGGTGAACCACTAGCAGCCGCTGTCTGTGCTGCCTGTTCTGCCCTAATCTCCGCTACTCGAATAGCAGTATTAGATCCTAATACAGCCCTAGCGTTTCTACCACCTTCCTTTGATGTTTCCAATTCACCTTGTAACTTCAATTGAGCAGCATCAGACTCAGCACGTTGTTCAGTTATAGTCTCAGTACGTTCCTGAGCACCTTCTATAACCTCAGTAGTTTTATCTGCATCAGCTTCTCTATCTAACGCACCTTCTGCTCTATTTGCCTCTATTCTTGCCATAACCTCTATTAAAGAGGCGGCTAATGCCTCAGATTGATTAAGGTCTGGCGGACCACCAAAGGTACTGTTGATAAAGTCAGTAGTAGATTTTAGGTAGTCTTGATCTTGTAACTGCTGAGGAGATGAATTCTCAATTAAAAAAGCCATAGCCTCAACATGATCTTGTGTCTTTACAGCGCCTGATAAAACTTTTTGAGTCTCTTCGGCTCTTTGAACCTTCATTTTAGCATTTATAATCTGACCTATAGAATCAGCTATAGCACTCCCAATCTCTGCTCCTCGTTCATCTCTAGGTAGTTGAATTACAGTTGCCATTTAGGAACCCTCTTTCATCATCAAACTTTGATTAACTATCTTAAGATCACCAAGGAAGCTGTAATCTACCATCAGAAATCCTGCTGCCCCCATAGATACTGCCTCAGGAACATCGTGTACAATATCCTGTGCTATCACACCTCTAGTAGGCTGACCAAATGTAATCTCTTCATTACCAGGCATCCACTTCCAGGTAAAGACCTTATAGCCTTCCTTAGTAAGACCCTGGAATTGAATATTAGTTTTAAGTCTAACATCACTACCAAATGCAAAGTATGCTGCTGCTGCCGTACCTGCCGCCTGAATTAGATCAGGAAGTATACTACTCTCCCCTCCGCTCCCAACAGCAATATTCTCGAATCGTTTCGTAGTAATAGATGAGAGTAAGGAATTAATCTGATCCTGCTTCACACCTGCTTCAGCAAGGAATCTAGCTAGTTCCTGATTTATATCTTGTTGATCAGTCCTTCTCACATCAAGGGCAGTATTACTTATACCTCTCAACTGTCCAGTTGTACTCTCACCAGCAAGCCTACTCTGGTTAATGGCTTGGAGCAGTCTATCAGATGCAGCACCTCTCTCCTGGAAGGCCAAATTAGCCCTGCTACCTACAACAGAGTCTAGGAAATCCTCATCAGCCCTTATATCAGCTTCCTGCCTCTCTCCACCAAACAGTGTGTTCCCGCTAAACCTTCTTGTTCTCTGATCAAACTCCTCATTGAAGAATTCAGTGCTTGGGTCTACTACGTTAGTTTTAAAGAAGTCTTCAAATACCTGTCCACCAACGTCCCCACCACCACTAGATATAAGATCCAACAAAGCCTGGTTAGCAGCCTGTTCTGTCTGGTTTCCACCAGATCCTATATCAAGACTCCTTTGTTCTAGCGCAGCGAGTGACATAGTTTCAAGATCTGTAGGCTCACTGAAGGCGCTACCAGGAACACTTTGATCAGGTCCACCAGGAGAGATACCAGTACTCTGGAATAAGCTTCTCTCTAATCTCTGAAGATCAGCTTGTTGTTTACTAGTTAAGGTACTCTTTGTGAATACCTCAGCTTTTGGGGCACTTCCGCCTAATAATCCCATATCAGTCCTCGTATTCTATAATGCTCTTAAAAGCAATACCTTGAAGTTGTGTAACATTAGCAGGTGATGTGATTCGAAACCTTATGGTTCTGAAAACCTTCTGTTGCCAATATCTATATCTTCTGATAACACTAGAAAGTGTCTGACTCCCCAATGAAGTCCAGCTAGCACCTTTATCTATGCTACATAACACCTCTACTGAATTACCAGAAGCTAGGATATCAATATAGTCCATTCGGCTCTCCATATGCGGGAGTCCAAAATCCTTAGTATCAATAGTGGTAACAATAGCTGTTCCATCATCATCGCTGGTTGTTCCATCATATTGATAGACGAAAGAAGGATCTGTTGAGATACTAGCACCAGGATGACAGAGAAGTAAGATTGGTCTATCCGTACTAGCTACACTACCACCCCAGGTAAAGGTTTGATCTAACCAAGATCCAATAAGATCATTCCAGGTTAGAATACTTGTATCACTAGCTGATCCACCACCTGAGAACTCTAGTCCGAAATCTCTTTCAGTCCAGACCTTAGTCTTCAGGTTGTAAATCATAAGGCGATTAGGATGATCTGTAGAGAATGCATCAGGATAGAATATATATGCTAATTCCCTTATTTCATCAAGTAGCGCAAATGTACGAGCTTTAAGTGAATGTTCCATTCTAGGGGCAGGACCAGTGAAAACATCATAAGTAATATCATCCCCTATCTCCTTAAGTTCAAAGCCTCCTTCATAGGTATAGATATTCTGATTTCCAACTATTAGATGCTCGTCACCAAGATCTATTACACAATTAGTTGAAAAGATACCTTCACCTGTTATTACCACAGGAAAGTCAAATCTCCTTACTACGCTGTTCTCAGCAATACCTCTATTGATACTTTTAGTCCGGTATATGGCTAGATAAGGACCAATATCCTTACCGTACATGATATCGTCTTCGTTGTCGAATAGGTCTACAAAGCTAGCATTATCACCTGTCCAGTCAGTTGTATCACCAGGCTCACACCATCTAACTCTACTTGGTTTAGCTGTACCACCTTCTATCGTATTTAACAGAATTAGACTATTATCAAAGAGAGCAACAGCCTTACACTTGGTATCACCAGAAGATGGGAGGTTAGAAACGTCTGCTAGAGTTGCACCAGATGATACATATCTCTGTACGTTATCCACTCCATTAGTGAATACCATAGCATCTTCAAAGGGGATAGTAACTGCTACTACTGGATTTGCTGCTGTACCTGCTAACTTCTTAGACTCAAAACAAGCTTGACCACTAGCAGCCGCTGTAGGTATACCATCAGCTATTGTAACACTAACTCCACCTGTTACAACAGTTATTTCAGAGACATGCCAGTTGTTATTATCTAGCTTGATAGAAAACAGTTGTCCTACTGTAAAGCCTGTAGTGGCGGTAACTCCAATAACTGTTGCATCTGCTATCTCAGCTGTATCAGTAGTAGTAGTTGCATCACCATTATCAATAGGTTCCCATATATCACCAGTAGCCTTTCTATAGAGTACCTTATCAGTGATAAGCATTGTCTCTACTGAACCGGTAGTCAGTTCAAGACGCCATACAGCTCTTGGATCTCCATAAACTATATGCTGATACGTCTTAACTCCAAAATCAGTCTGAAGTAGACCTTGCTTAGATATTACATTTATAGCCTGGAGAAGTGACTCCTCAGGTATCTGCTCACTATCTAGGGCTAAGTTAAGGCCGTTGAAACGTGCAACAGATATACTGAACCATTCTTCACTTTCTTGAACTTTTAGAATACTAACCATTTAATTCACTGACCTAGAGACTTCTTTCCATACGTTTGTAGAGAACTGTTTCAAGACAAGTACGTCAGTATTCGCCATAACAAAATTTACTCCACCTGCTAGAAAAATACTGACGTTGTCGGTAATCGTAATAGCAGCTGTTGCTTGAAGAGTGATCACATCATTTACCTGGCCATCATCAAAATCGGTTATGGTCGTGGTTCCGATGAGCAAGAATGAATGCCCGATCGCAACTGATGGCGTAGCATCTGCGGAAGTCGTACTATAGACCTTCTCATCATGAGGAAGCTCATCGGTATACGAAGGACGTGGTGAACAATCTATTACACGATATGCTGGAGTATTTGAATCAATCTCAACTTGTCCTATATCTCTAAAGAAACAATTTCTAAATGTAAGATATGCCTCCTCATCCACTGGAATATCAGTTGCCGAATTAATTTTAATATCCTGACTACTTGAACTCGACATATACATCGAATCAATCTCAAGATGTCTCATATACTGAGAATATTCAAATATCATATTCCAAGCATGAGTAGCCCTTCCGTCCGCAACAGCGTCGGCCATATTAGCTTCATAATATCCACCAATAAACTTATTAGGGCCACCAGGGTTTTCTGAATCATTAAGAAAGTAATGACCAGCACCATCATTAAGTTCAACAACAGCATTTAGAATAATATTACCTCGATTTAATCTCCAGAAGATTCCATGACCTTCTTCTTCTTCAACTCCCTCATCATAAGTTTCACCAGTTCCATTACCACGACCATGTGGACTAATAAATAGATTTGCATTAACAGCTACTTCATTTTCACTCCAACTTGCAAATCTATTTCTACCAATTTCAATACCATTCTTTTCATTATTCCAACCTATTAAGTTTGTAAAAGTATTTGTAAAACAACCGATGATAAATATACCAACTTCTTTACAGCCCGTAGCTGATAGTGGTCCAATGTTTGTAAAAGATACACGATAAAGATAAAAACCGAACTCAGCCTTTGCATTTCCATCTATAATAATATTTCTACACTGAACACCAAATAAATCATCTGAGGGTTCTCCTGAAAGATCTCCCGCTGCTGTTCCTACAGCTGTTGCTGACATCCTAGCAACACATGAAAGTGCTCCGCCTGCCCCATCATAGAAAATTACTGCCTGAGTTGCGGTATTATAGTTTGCATCACGTCTACCGGAGGTCATTACAGGACCAAATAAATTAGAATTATCTTTCCAGATCAATTCTCCAGTAGTTCTATATTTCCCTGGTGGAACATATATAGGAAGTTCCATATCTATTGCTGCCTGTAATCCTACAGTATCATCTGCTATTCCATCTCCTACCGGCCCATACCGATGAACAATACCTGGAAAATAGTTTGGGTTAACTATAGTTACACCTGCTGCAATCTCACCGGCAGTTTTTGGATATTCTTCTTTTATTTGCTCTGCTAATCTATCAAGTTGATAGTTTTGATCCATATCTCCAGTATCAAAAGGAGGTACTTTTCTAACACCTTGAGGATCTGTCATGCTTGTTCACTTCCTACGTAAACAACAGAACCTTCCTTTGTCAAGGTAAAACCTTGTTTAGCAACTGTGAAACCATTGCTACCTGCCGCACCTCCAGCATGAGTTGGTGATGTTTCTCCGGCAGTTGATGCTACACCATCAGAAGCACCCTGACCACCATCGTGGTTTGTCGTACCACCAGCACCACCTACACTAGCTGTAGCATTATCACCAGCACCACCAGCAGATGGACCACTACCTGCTGCCCCACCTGTACCATCTGGAGCACCTCCACCACCGCCAGATCCAGCTATACCACTACCAGTAGCGTGGCCTGCACCACCCCCGCCGCCCCCGTAACCACCTCTTATTGTACCACTACCTTTTATAGTAGTATCACATCCTAATCGGATAGCACTACCACCATTCTGCGCACCGGCACCTGCATTAGCACTTACTAAAGGAGGAGGAGGTGAGGCATTACCACCTTTACCACCATTACCACCTAATGCTTTTATATCAGCTGATAAGGTCATAATCAAGATAGCATCATCATCCAGCGAATTACCATCTATAGCAAACTCAGTTATACTAAGAATACTTGCTTCACCAGTAACGTTTAGTAGGATAGTTACACCTGGACCGCTGCCAACACCGTGTGTTGCAATAAGTTGACTTTCTATCACATAGGTAGATGTTCCACCGGCATACGTTAGTTCCAGTATAATACCGCCAGTAGTAAGCATAGCTTGATTAAACATAATTCTTAGACAACTGTGCCATCCAGATATCGAAGTCAGAGTTATACCAGGCTGATAAGGTATCTACCTCATTAGCACCTGTTGAAAGAGTCTTAATAGATGCAGTTGGAAACTTCCACTTGCTTCCATAGGTAATAATTCTACTCCCTGTACCATCTTGTTTAAATCCAATAGTTATTACAAAACCATCCTGTGTATTAGCTGGATCAGCTAGTGTAAAGTTCTGTGCTGGAGTTAACCTAAACAAGTTTCCATCATCACAATCTGGAGTTACAGTAGTGCCAGGAGTTAAAACTACAGTTTTTACCCTTTGACCTGCTGACCACTCATTAATACCTGACCTTATTCTTAAACCACCACCACTAGTTATCCTCTGTCCATTACCACCACTATCTTTATAATGAAGTTCAGTTACACCATTAACGTCTAAGGTATAGAATCTACCTGCATTAGCCTTGCCCGCAGGAGCAGAACTTTGCTCTAGGAGAGTAACCATCTCATGATAACCATCATTAGCGTCATCAGCAGCAGCAGGGTCCCATGAGTGATCTAAGTTAAGTCTTTCACTCAGATCTAACTTTAAATCCTGGATCCTTTGAGCACCATCCCGGGCATCATCACCTACGGCCGGTATAGCTTCATAAGCTGTATTCCAAGTTCTTGTTACCATCTTACTCTACCTGTGATCCGATATGTGTACTGCCTCTATGAAATGGATTAGCCCAAGAATCACCACTTCCTAGATTATCCCCACCAGCTGTAATTGCTACTTGTTCCATCTCACCCTGGTCATCATCTGATTTTGTAATTTCTAAGGATAGAGTGTCATATTCATTCTTATTTAAGAGATAACCTTCTCTATTCTTTAACCTTAGAAATATCCTATACATACTACATGCAAAGATAGCATCTTCCATATTAGGTAAATCAAGAGCATTACCCTTACCAGATTCTGTTACAATCGTAGGAAGTTTATAACCTCTAACTCTATACTGATAACCCCTGTCTGGTCGAGGATGAACTTCTATCTGTGCATCATATTCGGAGAAGAGATAGTGTGTTGGCTCATCTAGCTCTGTTCTACCTCTCTGCTCTATCAAACGCTCCCAATGAGCTCTTGTAGTAATCTTCTTAAGTTTTCGAACACCATCTTCTTCACTGGTCCTAGCCAATGTAGAATCTAATAAGGCTACAGTTTCAATCATCCGTATTTCACTTCTAAGCGTGAAGTTTGGAGTCTGACCTGTTAGAGAGATAAGCGCGTCATTTTCAGGATCAGTATTGAATGTAGGATTAACTGTAAATGTAAAGCGTAGTGCTTCCCATCTTTTCAGGCGTGAAACACGTAACTGAGCTAGGTGAATCTGCCGATATAAGTATTCCTCAGTAAGGTCTGTACGATTACCAAGTGCACCTATTATATCGTCTCTTATACTCTCAGCTGTTAGTGCCATATAAGTAGAATAGGGGCCGTTACCGACCCCCTTCCATACCTCCTAGAACGGGCAACCAATTAACAGAACTTTGTTGGCACTGTCGTCAATACCTATCGCAGCTATCACGTCAGTAACCAAAGCGGATACGTCAAGCGTACCGTCAGCGGCCCCAACCATAGTATAGGCATTACCATCAGCACCAGCTGTCAAAGCAACCGACATGGTGACCTTACCACGGATTTGAACCCATCCGTGATTCGCTGCCGTAACAGCGGCCATCATAGCTCCAGCAAAAACCACACCATCGGTATAATCACAAGTTACTTCGTTGTCATCATACCCATCGTCACCGTGATACGCAGCACCTTTCTGTGCCGCAGCTACTACAGGACCAGAACCTCCGCTATATAAGATATACTTATAAGCAGCTCCCTGAGGTTCCAGACGAATAGTACCAAGCGCCTCCGTCGGTGTCAGTTCATTGACCGTCAGTTCGGAGACGAATACTGCCTTAATTCCATCAGACATTTGAGCCTCCTAAGCTGTGTCTATTCCAAAGATAACACCCTGTACTCGACGCCGATTCGTGGTGAAGGCCATTGCAGACATAATCTGTGCTGCCCTATCATTCACCTGATTCGGAATGTCTTTCCAAGGAGTCATATCAAACCACAGACCTGGATCACGGATCATCTTGATATACCGTGTATTCAGGAAGTACATACGATCACCGCAAGCTGGAGACCAAGTCATGGGAATGCGCTTGAACGTTTGGGATTCGAAACCCAGGTCCGCTAAAGCTTTATTCTCAAACTGGAATTTACCCAGGATTGCATCTTCATAGTACTCAAAAGGATCTTGTCCCGAGATAATAATATCAGGGGAGTCATTCCTCTTATTCTGTGAAGTGTTGTTCAACATCGATCGCATCTCATTTACGCCGTTTGTGGCGAAAGATGAGGATGCCATGTCTTTGAACTTGTTCCTCCAAAAGGAGTCAAGGTTTTGGTCGATATTACCGACCACAGTAGATGAAGTAGGATCGTCCTGAACAAGGTGTTGAAGACCATCGAACTCGTCGCCAGATGCCGCACCTGCAAACAGGGTAGTTTCCAGCGTATCCTCAAGGGACAGCTGGGCATTCTCCAGTTTAGCGGCGGTGTAGTTTATCAACTGCATTCTGCCACGATTTCTCTGATCGTCAATTCCGAACCGTACGATTGGCGCAACCAAGTATTTCCATTGCCAAGTTGTCTCGGTCATGAATTCTTGATCTGCCAAACTTACAGTTCCACCCCGGCCAATGAACTTCACCCGTTCATTTTTCCGGTATACTACCGGCATCTCGATGGACCTACCGCCGATTTGATCTTCAATCTTGCCCTTCATTCGCAGCCAAGCGAGCAGGGGAGTTGAATCGAAGATGTTATCCGCAACTGACGTCTTGATATGTTTCCAAGTCGTAGTATATAGGTTATCGAGAGTCTCACTTAAACTCTGTGGGACCGCTGCCATTTTTGGCGTCTCCTATTAAGACTCAATACACGCTAACCATATTCGCTGAGAGTACCCGCCGGAACAACTTCTGCTAACGCGGCTTCAACACCTTCTTTAATCCCAACTCTATTATCAGGATCAGTGTCTGTGCTTATACCCTCATTAGTTGACGTAGGAGTTAAGCTGAGGAAAGTTGGATGGTCTGCATCGTCTTTCTCCTGCTTCTCTAACGCCTTCTGTTCTTCCGTCTTATACTTCTCAACAAGGTCAGCAACCTTTTGAGGATTCTCGGCTTTGGCTAGTAAGAAAAGTCGTTCAACAGTGAGACCCTTATTCGTTTCTGCAAGGGCTTTCATTTCAGGTAGCCAATCGTCGAAATCTTCGTTACCCTTTGCGCTTCGCACGCTTGCAAGGGCATCAGAACTGTCCTTCCGTCCAATCTCACTCCGCAGGCTATTAACCTGTTCTGTTACTTGCTCAGCTGTCTTCTCAGACGCGCTGGTTACAGCATTCAGAATGTGACTGAATAGAGCCTTGGAATCCATGTTCTCGAAGTCGAGTGGTTCTTCCTTATTTGGAGCAGGTTGAACACCCTTCTCGATAGCCTGGGCAAGATTCGTAACAGTCTGTTCAAGGTTTGAGTGCGATTGAGCCTGACCAGCCAGCATAGTAGTTAGCTGACCCATCTGCTCAGATTGCACCTTCATCCCCTCTATTAGTTTATCCAACTCGGTGGATTCTTTCTTCTCGTCTGGCATAGCAAATCTCCGCTATTTCGTAGTTAAAGTTACTGTGTCTCCGTTTCGTCGGTTTCGCCCGACTCAGTTGGAGTATCCCCCACAGGTGGTTCTTCAACAGATGTGTCACCACCACCATTAACTGCTGCTATAACCCCTTCAGGTGTATTAGCAGCTAAGGCAGCAATACCGATAGCTTCTTTCTCTTCCTGCTCCTCTTGTAAGGAGAGGATTTCAGCTATCTCAGCATCCTTTTTCTCTTGTTTAATCTGTTCAAGTTTAGCTTCTATCTCGTTTTCGTCCATTTCACGAAGTTCAGCTTCAGCTTCTTCTCGGATTTCAGCCCGATGTCGGCCTATAACCTGAGCTTCCTGTTCGGCTAAACGTGTAGCAGCTTCCTCAGCGGCTGTATCTACTTCAGCTGCCTTAGCTTCAGCTGCCCGTCGCTCTCGAGTTGCGTGCCCTCGAAGTTCTAGGTAGCGTTTCATAACTGCCGCAAAAGCTAATTCAAGACCTCTAGGAGAGACTCCGTCAATTCCACCATCAAACTGTACATTGAAATCCCTCAGTCCTCGAAAGTCAATCTTTATCAAACTCATGGTACATCTCCATCTTCCAGTAGTCTACTCCTAATACCTACTTCTTCACAATGGTCTAGGAGGTGATATTTATCTCTGAACACTTTCGGG
>SDBT01015461.1_pt1 | contig 12129 bp, 12 predicted proteins | sample 2277101 | NCBI WGS metagenome assembly SDBT01 (sample SAMN10404973, study PRJNA504765) | marine sediment metagenome | isolation source: marine sediment core GS10_PC15, 103 cmbsf | place: Arctic Ocean: Southern Knipovich Ridge | collected 2010
GAACCGCAACAGCAAGTCAGCTACCTCGACGACCTTCGGTGGGATGCTCGTCTCGTCAAGCCCGTACTTGCGCCAATCCAACCCGGCGCGCTTGAGATCTTCAAGGATGCGGTACGTTCGCAGACTGAAGTCGGGCATGGCTTCATGAAACTGCTCCAAGAACACAATGATCTCGGCGTCATCGGCAAACGCCTTGATCTTGGCCAGAATCTCCGCCGCCGGTGGCGTGAAGTGAACAACCATCGCCCGCGTCTTTAGGGCCGCTACATTGGCGCTGAGGGCTTTGAACGAGTTGCACAGCATGAGAACGTGACTGGCGGTGTAGAAGTACCCCACGCCGCCATCGATCTCTGCGGCGCGACGGTCGCCGGAGGCCCACATAATCTTCTTGGTCTTACGAGTTTCGCATAGCTGCTTCAGAAGGCCGACGTGCTTGGGATCTGTCAGCAGGCCGTCAATCTCGTCGAAGACCACCTTCCGGTCACGGCCCTTGTAGAGCAGTTCATACAGTTTCAGCGGGGTGACGTGGCCCCCGATGGCCACGATGTCGTCGCCGTCGAGTGTCCGGCGCGCTTCCTCGCTCTTGCCCAGGCCGCCCCGCGAGCAGATCACCAGCATGTTCAGATGGCTCTGCTGGAAGGCCGCCACAAAATCAGTGAGTTCCTGGTATGTGTTGATTTGGATCATCATGCTTCTCCTTGCACTTTTGCACTAATCCTTGCACTGAAGTCCGGTTACGCGGCGGACGGCTGGAGGGCCGTCGCCTGGGCGGGGCCGCCGCCGGTCGCGGCGGCCCCTTCACAATCACCCGTGGGCGGATCGTAGTTCATGATTACCAACTCCTTGCGGCACATGTTGGCGCGGTGATCGGCTTCGTACTGAACGTCAATCGTAGCAATGCGCCAGCCGAACTCCTCCCGATACAAAGACCGGATGAACCCATCCGGGTCGTCATCGTAGCTCAGCATCACCTTGATGTTCCGAGATGCGCCGTTGTTCAGCTCGTTGATGTGGGATAACGTCCGAGCGAGCATGATGTGTTCCACCGGATCGAAGTTGAACCGATAGTGTTTCTTGGTATCGGCAACAACATACGGAGGGTCTGCATAGACAAAGAGTGTGACCTCCTTTGGCTTGAACACGAACCGATCCAACGCCTCTTTCCAGTGGAGGTTCTCGAAAGTGACTCCCTCGAACTTCGCGGCGTAGGGCATCAGGTCGAAGTGCGGGTTAAACGCGCTGCGTGTCTTGGTGCTATTCGAGAAATACCGCATTACACCGTTGATGCTGTTTTTGGCGAGATAGATGAACGCGGCCGCACGTTTGGCCGGTGCCAACTCGTTCCAAGTGGCGGTAAGCCTGAGGTCACGCAGTTGCTCGAACGTCCTCCTGCTCGGACGTAGAAGCTCCAGTTCAGTCATGACCACCTCAGGCATGGCGGCCACCGCCTCATGGGTGTCCATTACATTGGCATCGATGTCGTTGAGGATGTTCACCTTGGCCTTGGGCAGACTGTAGAAAAATCCACCTCCTCCGAAGAACAGTTCCAAGCGAGCAACAAACGCCTCAATTGGCAAGAGTGAACCCAGTTTGGAACCGAACCCGGCTTTGGAGCCGATGTACCCGTAATAGGCTGGTAGGATTTGATCGTTCTGAGTCATTGATATCTCCTTCTATATAGAGTCACGCCGCAATCCGATTAGCGACGTTCTGAACACAATGCAATCCACACTTCGACAACCGCCCGGTTATCGCCTGCTTCTGCTCCGAACTTGCTGAGGCAAGGAAGAAGTTGATCGCATCGACAACCTCTTCGTTCTCGCCATGCGTCAGGGCGATGCGCCGGTTGGCGATCTCAGCAATCTCGGGGACGAGTTCCGATCCGACGTAGGAACATCCACGCCGAAGGGCGGCGATACCGGCAGCACCGGACCCGGCGAACGGATCGACCACGAGACCGTTCACCGTTGAGATCCTGATCAGCAAATCCATTATCGCAATGGGTTTCTGATGAATGTGAACCGCCTCAAGCTGCCTGCCAGAAACGGCGTTCGTCGGCGACGCCCACTTCGGCGTCACGGAGTTCGCGCCGCCGTTCACTGGCTTCGGCGAATGGTCGGCGTGACAGAGAATATGAACCTCTTCGTGCGCGACTCGAAGCATGGTGTCGGCGTCCTGGAACGCTCCTGAAGTTTTCTGCCAGATGATCTTGCCAGCGTGCTTCAGACCGACCCGTTCGCAGGTCTGCGCGATGCGTGGATCGAGGAACCCCACGGAGGTGTAGAATACGAAGATCGACCCGTCCCGCGAGAGCTTTTCCTTCAAGACCGCCAGACATTCACACAGGTTGCCTGCCGGATCGGGTGGCGTGTAGACCTCGGGGTAATCGAAGTTACGACCCCAGGTGCTGCCAGACCATTGCCAATCCAAGATCGCACACTCAATCGAACCATCCTCCTGCTCACGAAGGAGACTGATCGCATCCACCACCTTCACCTTTGCCTCCGTTGCGACAACATCAACCAGTCGCCGGGCCTGAAGACGTTCGGCATGCAAGCGTTGCGCCATGGGGCGAATCTGCCGAACAGTAGCCTTCTTGGCATCCGCCCGCTGGGCGAGTTCAATCCGTTCTTCGTCCGACTCACAGTGAGCGTCGGCAACTTGAGCCAGATGGCTCACGCTCAGATTTGGGCAAGCAGCCCCCGCCGTTTGGAGCATCTCTTGGACCCGGTGCGCGTTCATGTAGTTGCGGACGAGCCGGGCCGAAAGATCCTTTCCCGTCGTGGTCTTGATCTGGTCTGCGAAGACGCTCGCATTCAGTATTCGGTGGTATCGACGGTCACCGATCCAGTGCCGAGCGATGCGCCCGATTTCAAGACCAGATCCCTTTTCCTTATCCAAGAGGTCTGCAACGTGTTGCAGGTCGTCCGTGAACTCTTTGGAGGAAGTGAGATTGGCAAACAGGGCATCCTTGCCGGGGCGCTTGCCGTTGCCTGCTGCCTCATATGATTTGCCTTTGTTGTTCTCTTTACACATTTCATTTCTCCTTCCGCCCGTAGGCGAGGCGCTGGATTCTGTTCACACGAATCCGCGATTAGTTATGAATGGACAATCGATTGTCGGTCACTGCGTCCCGAGTCGGCAACGCACCGTTCGGAACCACCAACGAGATGAAATGTATAGTCGTCTAACTTCTTGTTTCGAAAATTCGTCTCGGTACTTATTTATGCAACTTCGCCACCGAGCGTGATCCACTTTTTGAGGTTTTTCTCAGGTTTTCTTTGATCTGCTCGGTGCTACCCTAATTATACCCGTTCGATATGCATATGATCAGAAAAACACGGTGTTGCACAATAAAACTTCCTGTGTGCGCTCCGTCGCACAAAGTTCATCAAGCAGACCTGGCGCTGTCTTCGTGCTCGGCCAAGGCCAGCGCTACGGATCGGTTTGCCATGCGAACATAGTCTCGCTGCAACTCGGCCCCCAGGTACGGGCAACCGAGCCGGACGGCCGCCACACCGGCTGCACCGGAACCGGCGAAGGCGTCGAAGATCTGCCCATGCGGGGTTCCCATCTGAACGAGTTGCTCGAACAACTCTACGGACTTCTGGTAAGGATGCCGTTCCGTGCCGACGCCAAGCTGAGAGATGTGATTGGGTGACGTGGTTGGAGTTCCGACCGAGGTGGCAAACTCGACCGGGCTGTGATCGAATCCCTCCTTCACGAAGGGGTGCAGGGGCAGATGCTTGATCGCCAGAAATGTGTTCTTGCTGCGATACCCGGCCACCGTATGCGGCGCGACAAACTCAGAGCAGTAGCGCAGTCCGAGGTCAAAGGCTGCCTTCTGAACGACGTGTGGCAGCCCGATCTCTCCATTTGGAAAGGCCGTAGTCTTGCTGAAGATCCAGACGATTCCCTGCTGATCGAGGTACGGGGCGACGGCCTCCAAGAACCGGCACAGATGCTCGATGGGGTCTTCGGGCCGGTGGACGGGCGTTGCCTTGAATGACTCCCGCCAGATCCCAGTGTTCTCCCACTGCCAATCGCAGAAACAATGGTGAATGCTCTCCGGCTTGAGGCGTGTGACGACATCGATGCAGTCGCCATGAACGACACGCGGATCAGTTGGCCGGAGGCGGACGGCACGCCGGGACCGATTGTGCTCCATCTCCTTCTTGCGGGCTTGGCCGGTCGTCTCCTTGACCGTGAGGCAGTCACGCTCCACCACGTCCAGCAAGTCGAGTTTCTTTGATTCGGGGAGCTTCGCCCCGGCAACGACCCGGAGGTGGCCGGGGCCGACGTGGCGAATCTTGAAATGATTTCGAGATTTGGCCCGGCACCCACGTTTGCTGTCTCGCCAGGATTTATCAAGCAGGTAGATGTCGCGGTAGTAACTGATCGACCGCCCGGTGATCCGCAGGCCGGTCACAGAGCAGAGGGCATCCGCCAGGCGTTCCGCGTTGCGGGATCGGGAGTAATGCTCCAGCCAGCCGGAGGCGATCCTGCCGATCTCGAACGCCGCCTTCCGCTCCAGCCCGTACCACTTCGCGAAGGCGCGGGCCTCATTCCTAAACTCCGGGCTCTTGATCAGTTCATGCACTGGGGTCATTCTCGTTTCTCCGCTTGCCTGCCGTTGAGCTTGAGCATACGCCATGCCCAACGACGTGAACAGACTGTCACTGCTACCTGACTCGATCACGAGGAGGTTTCTATCCGCGCTCTCGTGCGCGGCGCGTCTTCCATGCTTCGTGTGCCGCATTCCTACGGATCTCGATCTGACTGCGGGTGCGCCATGCGGGAGGGTGTGGCTTTCGCAGGTCTCTGCTCAAATCGAGACCGTCAAGTGACCGCGCGCAGTTGCCCCCAAACGGTCCCACCTCATCAGATTGAAGTGGTTGATCGCAGGCAGCGCAAATATCGACCCGGTAGTGACCGACAGCGCGGAACAGACACCGAGGACACAGAAGACGACCCTCATGGACACCCCAACCGTAACTCGTCATCTTCTCTGCCACGGACTCCACTTGCTCGCGGTTGATGACAACTTCGTGACCGCAGTCCTTGCCCCGGCAACGGATTGGGATCCCGACCTCGTTGAGGAATTCCTCCACTGCTTGACGTACCAGTCCGTCCACTACCACTTGTCGATCCGGCATCGGGGATGCCTCCTTTCGATCTACGGGCGCAATGCGCCCACCAAAGGTCAACCGCGCCCGGTGCGCGGATACTGCCCGAATGCAACTCGACTCCTTGGTTGCCACGACAGACGATGTGAGGATCCTGGAAACTACACTCCACCAGATCGGGCAAACCGATCCACATCGTGACCACAACAAGATACACCAACTCAGATCACTTGTCAAGGGTAATTCGACAACGCCATCACGGTGTCGCAGGGCAGTGGGCTAAAGTTCTCCAACTGTCTGTTTGAGATTTCTCACTCACAAACGGCCGATGGTGGCGTGGATGTTGTATAAACTAATGTTGAGAAGATGAAGACCATTCCCTTGGGCGCTGCGAGCCCAGACGACTCCCAAGTTCGACACGTTGATTGGAGAGCAGACACTGCGACCGACGACCGGCGTCGGTTCCGAGGTGCGGAATGCGCTACGAGCCCGAACAACTGGATCGCCTCATCGCCTCCGTCGAACGGCAAGCGGCGGCGACGGAAAGGCAGGCGCAGGCAACCGAGCAGCTGGTCCGCGTAATGTCCGCAGCTTTGAAGAAATCCGGCCTTGGCGGGGCGACCGAGACGCTGTACACCCGCCCGCCCGAGGCATCAGACATGGTGGACGAGAAGACCATGGCCGCGGCACTGGCGATACCGCGTCGCACGTTGGCCTATCACCGCGACCGGGGGAAGCTGCCTGGTTGTTGGGTCAAGAACGGACGGCGGATTCTCTGGCACGTCGAGGCAACGAAGGAAGCGTGGAAGAAGGGAATCTCCTAGATGGCCAAGCCACTCGAAACGCGAAAGCTCCAGCGCGGCCTGGGTCGGCTGAATCGATTCTCCGCCAACGGACCTTGGACTTGGCAACGGTGGGATCGACGCAGAAACAAATGGGCATCGAAGTGTACCGGCGAAGTCAACCTGTCGGCGGCGCAGCAGTGGGTGATCCAGCAGGCCGCCTTGCTGGCGGCAGGCGAGAAGGGAGGCAAACTCCCCCCTGTCCTGTTCGTCGTGGTAGTAGAGGCATATCTGGAATCCCGGCGTGACGGCGACCGTTGCACCCGTCTCAGGTCATCTACGCTGGAGTCCTACCAGACCGCGATCAATGCAATCGAGCAGTTCGTCACGCCTTCCCGGTATGAGAAGATGCCTGTCCATCACGTTGATGCCCGGATGTTGACGAGGTTCCTCGATGCGGAAATCGAGCGTGGCGTCGGCGTGAACACCGCCAACGGCCACTTCGACGTGATCGCCCAAGTTCTGAAATTCGCGTGGAAGAAGAAGATCATCGCGACGAATCCAGCAGCCGAAGTCGAGCGTCTGCACAACAACGGAGACGACGAGCCTGACGACGAGATGATCAAGGGTTGGGCGTGTCCGACGGCGGACGAGCTTCGGCGGATCATCGCCGCGTGCAACGTGAAACTGACACCTACCGGCAACCGTGCCTTCAACGGCAGCGACACAGGCCGCCCTGTCTACAAGGGAATCAACCGCAACGACTTCAGCAAGCTCTACACGGCGCTGTCGCTCACCGGCTTGCGGATTGGCGAAGCTCGTTTCCTGACGTGGGAGGACGTTGATTTCGACAACTCCGTCATTCTGATTCGCCCCGGCCGGAAGAACGGTACGTTCTGGCAACCGAAAACACGATCGTCCATCCGACGCATTCCCATCGTGCCCGACTTGAAGACCATCCTGACTCAGCAGCGCGAGATCAACCGCAGGAACCGCTGGGTGTTCGAAACCAGGCGTGGCACGCAGTTGAGCCCGAACAGCGCAACCGCCCGATTCCGCGAAATCTGCGACGGCCTCGGTTTCGAGAAGCGCTTCGTAGTCCACTCGCTTCGGAAGTTCTGGGCCAGCACGGTCGCCGCTCAGGGCATGGACGCCATGATGATGATCAAGGCGTTCGGCCACACCGACTTCAAGTTGGTCATGAGCACATACTACGCACAGATCGACGATGTACGCATGGTCGAGGCAGCGAGCAAGATCGACTTCGGGCTGGGCCCGCCCAAGTCTGCTTGAAAGCTTGGCACATCCCGCCGAACATTCACCACGCCGATCTGGACACCAGCGACACCGACCTGTGCCTTCCCATGTCCATTTAGAACCACCGTCATCGCTCTCGTTGTTTGCAGATGCGTGACAGCCCCGCTATGAATGCCACGATCATCATTTGCAGACAAGTGGGCCGATCACGATTTCTCCTGGTCAGCCACTCTTCGATAGCGCGTTCGGAGCAACATGGCATGAACGACGAATCCATAGCACGAGATCAACTCTACGAGAAGGTCTGGACGACGCCGATCTCCCGACTGGCGAAGGAGTTCGGAATCTCGAATGTAGGTCTGGCGAAAGCATGTGACAAGCATCAGATTCCGCGCCCGCCATGCGGCTACTGGGCCAAGAAAGAGCACGGCAAGAAGGTCAAGAACGTGCCACTACCCGCCTGCAACGATCCCCAGTTGCAGACGATTCGCTTCGAGTACGCCGGATCAGGTTCCACGCGCCAACTGAATGGAAGTGAGACGGCAGCCAAGCACGAAGAACGAGGACAGGTCACCGTTGCCGAGCAGCTACGGTCACCGCACCCCGTCGTGGCGGCGACAAAACGCAGGCTCGAATACATGAAGCCGGGTGCAAACGGTATCGTTGACGCGTCGAGCCGCAACACTCTCGGCGTGCTGGTCAGCCGCAAATCGATAGGCCGGGCCATGCGAATCCTCGACGCAGTTCTACAGCGCTGGGAGAGCATCGGTGGAACCGTGGAGGGCAATCGACTGCTTCTTGGCAAAGACAGCATCAGTGTTGAGCTAACCGAGAGGACAGAGGCGGCTCGTGCCCGCCGGGAGAGCGAATCGTGGCAGAATGTCCGCAGGAAGCCAGCAGGAAAGCTCAAGCTGTCGGTTGATGGCGCGAGTCACTGGGGCCTGCGAAGCAATTGGTCAGACGGGAAACGCAAGCCTCTCGAAGACGTTTTGACCTCTTTCGTTGGTGGCATGATCCGGCATGTCGAGTTCTTGAAGCAACGACGACTCGACGACGAGTGCGAGGCTCGCCAGGAGCAACGGGCGGAAGAAACCCGTGAAGCGAGACAGCGAATTCGGGATGCAGAGTCATCACGACGCAAGGAGCTACTCGCTATGGTTCGTCGATTCCGGCAGGCGGCTGAAATCCGGTACTTTCTCAACCAGGTCTCAAACGGCGCATCGTCGATCAGCCAATCCGACGAGGAAGCCCGCGAAAGGGAGACGTGGCCTGCGTGGGCCGGGTGGTACGCTGATCTCATTGATCCCACCACCGAGGCAGGGTGCTCACCGATTAGCAGCGAACCACCGCCACCTGAGAACACCCCCTTAGACCATCTCGATTTGACGAGCGATGCACGGCAGGTGCTCGCCAGGCTCTCGATTCGAGATTCGGATGCCCTCTTCAAACTCAGCAAAGAGGAGGTCAACGCCGCCCAGACCGATCGGCAATGGGGAACGTGGTGTGAGATCGGGCGGGTGCTGAGGGGCTTGGGTTACGACGTGTCCGACCGGAAGTATCGTTGGTACTGAGCGATGATGCGTCTGGCACCGCCTGTGAACGTCCCTCAACTGCTGGCCGGTCGGGCTGTTGGACGAGCGGGTTCAACGGTCAGCCGAGGAGGTTGATCCCGCTCAGAATCTGGCGGTTTTCTGGCGGTTCGACTGTCACGTACTGCCCCAGAGCGTTGCCAGTTGCCTGAAATCGCCTCCGCAGCCCCTTGACCTGGAGCCACAACCTTCGATAATGACGGCAGATACGCGATTTTCGCTCATGCGGGCGTAATTCAGTGGTAGAATGCCAGCAAGCACCTCTTTAGCTCCTAACCTATTGTAAATAAAGGACTTACGAAACCGCTACTGGCGGTTTACTGGCGGTTGGATTGGTTTGAGCATCGCTTGACGGAGGTTGCAGAGAGCCCGCCACCCGAAAGTCAGGTTCCGTTGATGGCAATCAGCGTCTACAATGGGGACAGGCGATGCATGCCGCAGGTCGGCGGGAGGTTTGGACATGTCTCCTGATCGATTCGCTCGCTGGGTCGGACTGAGGTTGCTCGGTCCCATACTGGATCCAACTCGATCCTGACCAGGTAGCTGGTACCCTGACCCAGGGCGAGCAACGCTCCCCCTTTGTCGAGGAGGCAATCGGCATCATGGCCGAGAGCGACATCATCCACAGTCCCCACATCGGGGACGATTGGTTCCTTCCTGAAGAGACCTCTCTCGACTGGTTCGCCAAGAGCGGAACCAAAGACCATCGTCTCTTTGCCTGAAAGGACACAGTGATGCAACGCAAACGCGTCTTCGTCAGCTTCGATTATGACAATGATCGGCGCTACAAATATCTTCTCGAAGCTTGGGATGCCAACCCTGGTTTCGACTTTGTTTTTGCTGATGCCACACCACGGGAGATCGACAGCACAAACGTGGGCCGTATAAAGGCGGGGCTAACCGTGAAAATCAAAGAGGCGACCCATACGCTGGTGATCGTGGGCAAGGAAGCGAACAGGCGACATAGGAACTCATCGTTGATCGGGTTTCGCAATTGGATCAACTTCGAGATTTACCAGAGCAAGCAACTCAGTAACAGCCTCTGTGCTATCCGCCTGGACGCCACTTGCGAATGGCCTGAGCAACTTGGGGGTGGCGTTCCGTTTGCTACTGGATATACCGAGGACAACGTGATCGGCGTGCTAAATCGGGCGAAGGTCGTGTGATCACATGGAAGCGCCGACTAACGATACGAAGCTTGAACTCCTGTGCGACCACTACAAGGACTCGTTTGCAAACATCCAATCAACGCTCAAAGTGCGTGGCCGATTGTTTGCGCTCCTGCTAGCTGTCGTCATGTTAATGATGTTGCAGATGCACAGTCCCCAACAAACGGCAGGGGCGGTTTCGGAACTGATCGCTGCGCAACTCGGCATCACGGGAAGTCTCGACTTTTCTTTCGTTCCAAGCGTCGTGTGGTTCTTGCTGCTCGCCATTGTCGTAAGGTACTGCCAAGTCGTGGTTCACATAGACCGAGAATACACCTATCTTCATGCTCTCGAAGAGCAACTCAACGCCCAGTTTGGTGGCAGTCTCTTTACCCGCGAGGGCAAGTCATATTTGCAGGCTTATCCTGCGCTATCCAAGTGGACTCATTTTGTATACACGGGCCTTTTTCCGATTGTCCTGACGGCGGTTGCAGTAGCAAAGATACTGAGCGAGTGGAACGGGTGGAGCAAGTTGTTCGTATTCAATGTCGCCATCTGCCTGTTCCTACTCGTGACCGTGTTGCTCTACCTGCTAGCGCTCCGTGGGTGGGTAAGGGGAACGGTGATTGTAGTCCTCGGCGTGATTGTCGGCATCGTCGCCGTCATCGCCTGATTCCGAGCGAGCCTGTGATCCCGGCACCAGCCAAGTGGTTTGGGGCGACGGAAAGTGCCTGCAAGCAGCGCCGGTGCGGCCGGACTCTCCAACTCCGGCTGAGGCAGCACAGCGGTTTGTTGGCGGTTCCCCTCACGATCACGCCCTATTTCGGGTTGGGCACGTTTCACCAGAGACGACGAAGCTGTATACTCATTTCAACCTGACAGATAGCAAGGAGCGGATGGAGTCGTTGGAGATTCGGTTCTGACGTGAAGCCCCCGCTTTCGAACCGCGTGAGAATACGTTCCGCCGTCCTCCATTTGGCTGGATCCACTTCTGCGGTGCGGCCGGAGAATGTCTCGCGGTCACACAATACCTCTTCCCTTGCAGCGAGGGCAGGTCCCGCCACGGAGCCGTCTTCGTCTTGGAGCAAGTATGCGATAAATGCGTTTCCGTCTCTCGCGCCAACAAACGAACCGGTAGATTGCCCATGTCGGATCTTTCCCGAAAGTCTTAGTTCGCTCGACCACGGTGAGCGTTCCTGCCTGTCTTTCTCGGCTCCAATAGATGATGTAATAGCGGCCATCCGGCAGTGGACGACGTTTCAGCCCACCACCCTGGCCATCGCTGGTCACGGTGACCTGCTGGCCGTCGATTTCCACGATGGGGACGCCGCCGTAGGGGCGGCGAGACGGTTTCTTGCTCATGCGATCCTCAAGAAAAAGAAGGCAGCAAAACTCTTGTCAACGATTCTGGCATTCTATCATGATTCGCCAGTAGATCAAGCTTTCCGTGCCGCAACTCTTGTCACCTTATCGATGTTCATGTTCCTATGAGCGCCATAACCCCTTTGATAACAGATAGTTACGTCGATTTGCACTTGACAAGTTTGATGGCATCCTATAGACTCCGAGCAGTTAGTGAGTGTGCCCGAGGGTGAAAGCGCGCGGTTGCCATCGGACACTCCGTCGGGTCACCCGAGGCATCGGGCCTGGCGCATTTCCTTCCAGGTCTCGTTTCTGAGAGCAACGAGAAGACGGTCGGATTCCGCGCCCCCGGTGCGCGGTGATAGCAACTAAGAACGGCGTGCTTTTCGGGAGCGCGGGTCAGAGCATTTGGCAATTTGCCGGAGGAACCAACAATGCAAGTGTATGAGACGGCGATGAAGGGCGGCATCAAACGAAACAAGGAATTCGCCCGCAAGAAACTGGCCGCCTTCGCCGTAAACGTCGGCACCAAGTGTGGTCACCCTGAGCAGTGGTCCGCACTTCAGGAAGCGTTGTATGACTCGCCGGTCGCGGGAATGGAAGGTGCCAAATGAAGATCTTGAAAGCAGATGTTGAGGCTAGCGGCAGGCCGCGCTACATGAAGTGGTCAGACGTGCCTGAAGGGCTCAAGACCATAACGCAGTGGAAGCAGGAGGGGATGCGACTCCGGGCGGAGGCGGAACCAACAGGCTACGTATGGAGCCCAGGCCACAACACGCACCATGCCCTGTACGCCTCCGGCTCCGTGGAGCCGGTGAAGAAGCAGTCCCCTGGCGAGCCACATGCGCTGACCCCGGAGAACATC
>SDBT01015462.1_pt1 | contig 12127 bp, 14 predicted proteins | sample 2277101 | NCBI WGS metagenome assembly SDBT01 (sample SAMN10404973, study PRJNA504765) | marine sediment metagenome | isolation source: marine sediment core GS10_PC15, 103 cmbsf | place: Arctic Ocean: Southern Knipovich Ridge | collected 2010
CTTGTTAAGTGATACTAAAAAAAAGGTTCGAAAATTATATGGAGTACCATCAACTTTCGGGATTATCCCGGGACGAGTAACATACTTAATAGATAAAAAAGGGATCGTAAGATATGTTTTTTCTTCACAATTTCAACCTAAAAAACACATCCCTGAATCATTATCTGCGCTTAAAAAGCTAAATTAGCACACAATCAATTTTCTATGCAAGTATGAAATCACCCCATCTCTTTTTGGGTTTGGGGTTAAAATTTAACCCATACACAAGCACCCAGCTAACAAGCCTAAAACATCCCTAAACTATCATCAAACCATAAACAGGGGGAATACCAAGCTATTTTTAGGCTCTTCTGGGAATATGCGGAGGAGTGAAATAAGCCCAAAATGAGCTTGTTTTGTTGTAACTTACTTACAGGTTCAAACTTTTAGTTTGATTTTTATTAAATAACTTTATAACATCCCTAGATATGCGCCTGAACAGAGAAAGGCTCCGCTCTCAATGGTTGTTAAACCTGTTGGCTGTCCATTTTTTACATTTTATTGTTAGTTTTTGGATGTTTATTAGTTTTTTATTATAAAAATTAGTCTTATTTATGTAAAATTGGTTATGTTGAAATTGAGAAAAAATGAGTGTTTTAGGTTTTATGTATGCACATACTCAACACAAAGAAGGAAAAACAAAGGCTATGCGTGCGCGGGGTCAAAATTTAACCCTTAACGGACTCAATGACGACGACAGCCTCGAAGCTCGCTTAGGGCTTTAGTTGCTTCAATACGCACTTTAAGATCTTTATTATTCAGCTCTTTTATTAACCCCTCAATATGCCCTTTCTCTTTAATTTTCCTTATATTAGTACCAAAAACTAGTCTATTTTCATTCTAACTCTGTTTATTTTAAGTAATTTTTCTCCTGCGGACGCTAAAGCTATTGAAGTAGTGGTTGTTGTTGGAAGCAACAACAAATAATCTACTGAAGGAAATGTGTGATGAATTAATAAGTTAATGTATAGAACAATCACAACAAAAGAAAGAAAAGCATAAAATGATTTGCCTACTAACGGTTTGTAACTAAAAACTGCCCTACCAGCAAACACAACAAAAGCGGCTATGCCTATATCCAATATTTCGATAATTACACTTTCTTCAAGAAGCGTAGTTCTAGCAAATCCAATAGCGGGAACTAAGAGAACTATCGCAATAAAATACGAAAAGGCCAGCACCTGAATTTCATTTCTTGAAACCTTAACAAACTCTTTTAGGTTATTGTCTTTAATTAATTGAAAAACACCAAATTCGCCAAGAGGTCTTAGAATAACCATTGAAAAAAAAGCCGCAATCATTAAAGATAAACTTAACAAGAACGCCCATGTTAGATAAACTTGAAATTGATTGAGTTGCTCTGGTGAGATTTCTAACAGGTAAACGTTAATAATTATGGCTATAATTGCAAATACCAAATTAAGTAACATGAATTTTTTTCGTTTCTTTTTCCTCTTCGCATCCTCTTCTGTTTTAATTGATTCTTCGTCTAACTCTGATTTTATTTTTTTGGATTTTTCTTCAATTCTTTTTCCTATGTTTAAAATTTTTAATTCCAAAAGTTCACTTATACGCATTCTCTCTTGTTCGATTATACGTAGTTCTTCATCGGAAAAACCGCGTTTTTTTTCCCCCTTTTCATCTTTTGACATCTTATGTCCTCAGATTTATAAACTAACAAATATCAACCAAGTTAATCTACTATTTGCTATCGATTCAGTTTTAACTTTTTTCACCTTTTTCACATTTAGAAACTTGAGATTTTCCAGAAATAAGAGTTGCCATATAATCTAAATTAGTTAATGTAAGAAAAAGCATTCTTTTGCCCAGATAATCTAAAACTATTTTTAAATACAGAGAAAAAAAGCCCCTTATGTAGCTGTGTTGGACAATTGAATGGAAAAGTTTAACTTGAAGAAACTCTCATAAATAGTTTCACACAGTATGTATTCCAAATTCATAAGGGTGCGAAGGGTAGTATGTTAAATAATATGGTACTGCTCGATGGACAACATCATCGTCTATCACGAACATACTAATTAAAGGGATAAAACATGAGTAACTCATCAGTTTTTAACAATATAATGGATATGCGCTCTGATCTCAATCAAATGGAAAACCAAGGTGTTGTTGACGATGCGTTTATCCCAAAAATTGAAACGCTGGATTCAGAATTTACAAAAATGAAACAGTATTGGATAAACCAAAAAATGGTTTCGGTTAGGTCTGCATTTATATTCTATTCTGCAATGCATAACACTAATCTTGTTTTAAGTAATATGAAGAAGAGATTCAAAAAAGCTAAAAAAATTGGCGATAACCCTAAAATTGCATGCGATTCACGACTAGTGATGCCTATTATCTCTGAAGTATATCAAAATACAGCTCGGGCTATTGCAGAAAAAAAGAGCCTGAATCCATTTCTACCAACCAAGATGTTGAATTTAGTAGCTACACTAAGAACTACTGCTAAATTAGTTGGTTTGCTCCCCACAATTGATGAAGAAGTAAAGAAAACAGATAATGATCAACTCAAAAAAACGGCAATGGAGCTGGACAAGAAGTTTGTCGCTTTCAACATCCTCAATGTCATCTAAAGTATTTTTGGATACATGTGTTCTAGTGTCAGCATCAGTTTATGGTACTTGCATTGATTTGGGCATTGAAATTCAGCACCAATTTTATGAAAAAACTGTCCCGCTCTTGGATATTATTAAGAAACACATTAACAAACGAATTGGAATAATTACGGTTACAATTGAAAAACAATCGATTGGCGTTATAGCCAGTGCTGTTGCGAGCGAACTTGAGCAAAGAGCGAAGAAACTTGATGATATAGAATTAAGAGCCAAGTTATTCGAGAGTCATGCAGTTTTCTTTGATCAATGTTTAAGTCATCTGGAGAAAATTATTTCAATTTTGCAAAGGGAACCTGTTGTTTCTCCGATTGAACAAGAACAATGTTATGTAGATGTTTGCAAAATGTATATTGATCTGCAAACTAAAGCTAATAACCTTGACATTGACGCGATTATTTCTGCAAACGTTACTAGAAGATACCGACCTGCAATATATCGTGAACTCCGTAAGCAGTTAATGGATCAGTTTAAACAGCTTCGCAACCTCAAAACTAAACCCGTCGAAGAGTCTGATAAAAAAATTCTTTGTGAAGTTATAACTTTATTGCAACTTTATAAGAAAACCAACCCAAATATTCGAATGTTTCTTGCGTCTACAGACTACCATTTCTCTCCAAGTGAATCTGGAGGAGAAATAGCGAAGCAAATAGAACAAAGATTTCAAATAACTTGCGATTGGCCAGACAAAGTCGCAAATTACCTATGTAAATTACAGAACGCGAAGGGAATGCTATAAAAAAGTTAAATTTGGATAACTTGACCAACAATTTTTATGTTCTATCAAAATGAGAAACCAATATTTAGTTACTGTTTAGTTAAGTCGTGTTTACCAAATCACAAGGCAGGTTGACATTCTACCGGCAGAGCAGAAGTTTCAATAGCTTAACTGCTTTTAATAATACTTAGAAATATCTACATTGTAGACGTGTGGGGAGAAGTTTTGAGCCCTTTATTCGGAAAAAAACAAGAGGACAACCTAAAACAGAAAATAAATGAAATTCTATCTTCAGAAAAAGTTCTGAAAAAAGGTGAATATAAACTTGGATATATGTATTTAACAACAAATCATCTAATTTGGGATCGTAAAAAGTGGAAGAGCGGCCGTACGGAAGTGATTCCTTTGGAGTCAATTAAACTGGTAGAGCCGAAACACAAGTTAGGACGTGACTGGTTTCTGAAAGTGACATTTTATCAATCAGGTGAATTGGAAGACAAATTATTTCATATGACTTTGCTAAATAAGGTTAATGAATGGGTCAGCATACTAAGTGGATTGCATGTTGGAAAATCTGTTTCTATTATGGCAGCGTTCGACGATATAATTTATGCAGGTGACCATAGTGCTTTTCCACGAAAGCATAATGGTGAACTGTACTTGGAAGAAAAAGACCTGATTTTTGAAGGGGATAAACGCGACGATTTAGAGCTTATAATCCCGTTTCAAAAAATCGAAAATCTTTCTATAAAAACAACTTCAGAAATTAACCTATTAAGAACTATTCTGGCTGGACCACTTTGGAGCATGGCATACCAGGATAAAAACAAATTTGTCTTAGTTGAATATGTTGACAAAGTGGGAATGAAACAAACTCCTTTGTTTGATTTTCCAGGGGATTCTGGAGATGAGAAAAAGGAAGCGTTTATGCAAATCCTATACGAAAAAATAAAGAAAAACAAAGTGGACAAAACGGAAACACAGACTCTTGAAGAAGACCCAACGAAGGTGTTAAAACTACGATATGTAAAAGGTGAAATCTCAAAAGAAGAATATGAAGAAATGAAGAAAGTCTTAGAAAAGTGAAAAGTCCAGTATTTGTCGCTTATTTTGTCCCTTATCAACATAGTTTATTGTTGAAATCAATTTTGCGCGCGCAAATAATCCTGAGCAAGCTTCGAGGCTGCCGTTGTCACCAATTCTAATAAGGGTTAAATTTTAACCCCAAACCCAAAAGCTGAAATATTATGTAAAGACGATTGTCTGATGGATGTTATTAAATTATGGAAGATGTTAAGATAAAACTTTCAGTGTTGTGGCTATTTGGGGAAGTTACTTTGTTGACCTTCTTAGTGCTCGAGTTATTGGAGCAAGGTGTAATACAAGGAATAATTGCTGGAGACATGAAGGGGCTGCTACTAGGACCTGAAACATTACTGTTCTATGCAGTTTCGCTTTTGATTCCATTAGTCATGGCTTTCCTGTCTCTGACTTTGAAGGATTCAATGAACCGCTGGACGAATATCATCTTGGGCGTAGTTTTCGCTGGACTCTATCTTAGTGACCTAATTGCTCATCTAGTAAATCCATACGCTCATGCGATTCTAATGGGTAGCGCGGCAGTTGTGGCTCAAGTATTGATTGTATGGTATGCATGGAAGTGGAAATGAGTCCCTGAGAAGCCTAACTGCTCTCCTTCTTTTCAAACTTTTGAACACATAATATCAGTGGAAAAAATGTCTTGAAATTGAAATATGGAAAAAGTTTAAATTTTAACCCTTATCTGCAACGTTTGTTAGATTTTGTTATTATGATCTATAGTGATTACTACATACCCCTTTTTCTGCCCTGTTTCGACATACCTGTGAGCTTCAGCAGCCTGTTCTAACGGATATCTCCTATCTATGATTGCTTTTAGCTTCCCCGCCTCAATAAGCTCTCTGAGGAAAATTAGATCCTCAGGTGTTTCTTTTAAGAGCCCAATTATTGCTTTCTTACTACTTGTCAGTTTGAGCCATAGTATTTGAAAAAGCCGTGGCAGTCCAAAAGTAGTAAAAATATAGAATCCTTCTTTCTTTAACGATCTTTTACTACCTGAAAACGGACTCTTACCTACAGTGTCAAAAATAATATCATAGGTCTCACCTTGTTTGGTAAAATCCTCTTTAGTGTAATCAATTACCTTATCGGCTCCTAGGGATTTCACTAATTCTATTTTTTGGGTACTACAGACCCCGATAACTTCTGCGCCGAAGTACTTGGAAAGTTGTACCGCAAAAAGACCCACACCTCCAGAAGCACCAAAAACAAGGATTTTTTGTCCACTCTGAATTTTTCCTTTTCTTAGGAAGTATAATGCGGTCAAAGCCCCTTGAGGGACAGTGGCGGCTTGGTCATAGGTCATATTGGCCGGTTTTATTGCTAGAGCCCCTTTTTCTGGTAGACATATGTACTCGGCATAAGCACCTAAACTAATAGTAATTCCAAAGATCTGATCACCCTTTTTGAATAGTTTTACGTCTTTACCTACGGTTTCAATTTCTCCGGCTATGTCTAGTCCAAGTATAGGTTGCTTTGGCTTTCTGATGCCGGATGCTATTCGACTCAGGAGTCCGAACCCTGTAGGGGCTGTGCTGCTTCTTTGCCAACAGTCGTATTTCGTTGCCGTTGTCGCAAAAATTCTTATTAGTAATTCGTTGGCCTTGGGCGTAGGTTTTTCTACTTCTGTGAGTTCAAGAACATCCGGTGATCCGTATTTTTTGTATACAATCGCTTTCATTTTCATAAATAACCATCTTTTCTTTTTAGATGAATGAAGAAAATATTAACCAGCCTCCCAAGACTGCTTCAAAAAGGAAAATTAACAGACCCCCCAAGTAGGCTAGGATTTTGAAGTTAGGTTTGACAAGTATTATCCCATTACCTAGGCCATAGATGACGCTGGCAACCATTCCAAACCATCCAAAAATTGCTGGTACGACTTCATGGGTAATAAACAGCATTGAGTATGCGAGCGTACCAATGGAGAATAAGATTTGAGCAAATGAGAAACTGGAGCTTTTTGTTTTGAGAATACTACGACCAAACTCAATTAAAGAATTTTTTTCGGCATCGCTAGTACCTGGGTATTGTTTTGCTATATTGAGAAGTCCCCAGTAGTTCTTTTTGAAGTAGAGTTGGATCAAACCTTCTCCTATTCGAAATGTGATCCAAACAATTCCAAGTATTAGGCTATATGATCCAAAAGCAATAAACAACATTATGGCAAGTGCAATTATGTTTATATGCTCCATTAGAATCAATCCGAAGCCGATTTTAAATTTCTTTGGATCATCGTGAATCTTTGGCAGTTTAGCGTCTGCGTCCAAATCATTAAATGTTATATAACCGAATCTCTCACTTGTGAATACCAATATTATATCCAACCAAAAGAGAAAACCAACTAATACCATTTCGATCATTTTTTGCACTCTCTTTAGAAAAGCATTGAATGTTAACCCTTAGTTTTCACTAATAATATATGCTTTTTGGGTTTGGGGTTAAAATTAAAAAACCTCTTTTTTAGAGACTACTAGGGCAAATCTTAAAACAGACTTTACTTGGAAATATGTGACAGGAGAGATGCTGTTGGATTTAGTAAATACTCTAATCAACATGGATTTAGTAAGCATTCTAATCAACGTCGTTATAGCTACAATAATAGTCGCTCCTTTCCTTTGGCTTGCGGGAAGATGGCTAGTTGGCAAAGAAAACGCCAAATTCTTTGATGCAGTGTGGATCATTCTTCTAGGAACTGGCATAAATGCAGTCTTTGGCGCTTTCTTACCGGGTTTAATCGGTGCGATCATATTGTACATACTTTGGCTAGCTCTGATTAAACATTTCTTTGATTGTGGCTGGGTAATGGCTTTTGCTATAGCATTGATTGCAGTGATAATTAACGTAATAGTCGCTGTAATATTGGGTTTGATCGGGTTTGCATTATTTGTTACAATAATTTAAACTCAACCTAAAATCTCCCCCTTTTTGTTTCTTATGATTTTCTGCATTTCTTGCTTGATAAGATTTTTAGCCCTTGAACTAACTCTTTTGAGGTTCTAACTTTTTCTCTAGCTTGTAAATCAAGACGGTACAAATCAAAAATGTGACACCTAACCCTATCAAGAATATCAACGCATAAGATATACTAAAGACCTAGGGATTTATCATAAACCAACCATTTGACGTTATAGTTGCAAATATGACTTTTTGGGTTTGGGGCTAAAATTTAACCCTTAAAAAAAGGGGAATTTTGTGGGATAGATCGGGTAATAGATATTATTGATTATGCAGAAGTCGAAAAGGATGCTGAAGATTTAAGGGACTGGTTGGACAGAAAAAGTAAGGAAAGAGTTGCAGAAGAGCACCAACGGAAGATATAGAAGGAAAAAAAGGTGAAAGAAGAAAATAGCTCACCATCTAAGATCACTCGAAGATGCCCAGAATGTGGAAGTAGTCGTCTAATGAAAGACTATGAATCTGCTGAAATAGTGTGCATGGGTTGTGGTTATGTAGTTGTCGCAGAAATGACAAATCAAGGTCCAGAATGGAGAGCCTTTGATGATGAGCAACGTGCAAAACGTGCGCGAGCTGGTGCTCCAGCCACATTTACAATTCACGATAAAGGACTTTCCACCACGATAGATTGGCATGATCGAGATGTCTATGGTAAAAGACTCCCTCAAGGTCAGAAGGCTCAAATTTATAGGTTAAGGAAGTGGCAAAGACGCATTAGAGTTTCCGATGCAAGGGAAAGAAACCTTGCAGTTGCACTTTCGGAAATATCAAAGATTGCAAATAATCTCAATTTACCTGAAAACATTCTGGAAACCGCTTCAGTTATTTATCGAAAAGCAGTCAAGGAAGGTCTCATACGTGGAAGGTCTATTCAAGGAGTAACAACAGCCTCTATTTATGTGGCTTGCCGACAATGTGGAGTAACAAGAACTTTAGAAGACATTTCTCAGGCTTCACCAGTAGACAAAAAAGAGGTTGCGCGAAGCTATCGTTTCCTATTAAAACAACTTGACTATTTCATTAAACCAGTAAAACCTGGGCAATATATTACTAAATTCTGTAATCAGCTAACAATGCAAGGTAAAGTTGAAGAGATTGCCCATAAGATTCTTTTTGTAGCCAAAGAACTGAAGCTTACTTCAGGAAAAGGACCTACAGGTATTGCTGCAGCAGCTAGCTATATTGCCTCTGTATTAGCTGGAGAAAGAAAAACACAAAGAGAGATCGCAGAGATTGCTCAAGTAACAGAAGTAACCATAAGAAACCGCTACAAAGAACTAGCTGAACGTCTTCAATTTATAATATATCTCTAACGCCACGCTTTGGGTTTGGTTTGGGTTTGGGGTTAAAATTTAACCCTTATTTGAATTGATGGCGACGGCAGCTCCTTTTACCCCAAAAATTAACTAAGTATAATCGGTATATCTTGTGTTTATGCCCAACCATGAAATGCAAAGTTTCTTAAACCAAAAAAAACTATTAATACACTGGGAAATCAAATGGGAGAATCAAAAAACATAATCGAGACACTTTCAAAAATGAAAATTGTCGGTTACTTTCTGGCTCTAATGGGCGTAGCCTTATTTTTCATGCCTCTAGCCTACCTAACCAGCTACCTTTACACTGGCAGCTCAGAACCCCTCGCGGCAATAGTATTTTACATCATAGCCGACATAGCGGAAATAGCCGCTGCAGTAGTGCTTTGGGTAATCAGCGCAAAAATTCTGCAAGCCAAAAGCTAATCAGCTGCTTGAAAAACCGCCAACCAAAGCAAAAACTCCCCTTCTTTTTCTAATGCCGAGTTGTTGCAGTAACTCTGTAATGGCTTTCACTTCCAGAAGATTAGAAGTGTTGAAACCCTGCCGATTCATGCGTGTCTGGCTGGGGTAATTAGCCGAAAAACGTGATACAGTTTCATGAACCCGTGTAAACAGAACCGTTTTTATTGAAAAAAGGGGGGAATTTGCGGGAGTTGTGGCGATGTCTCCACCTTTTTGGTAATTTCTTATTTGACAATATTTTACTAGTAAATTAGGTTGTGAATCCCATCCCCAGCTCCATTTGGGTTTGGGGTTAAAATTTAACCCTATTAGACTCGTCGTGAAATGTGCCATTTTAACAGCAAAAACAAATCAGCAGATATGTTTAAGATTTAACGAGTCTCTAATGGCAAACGGATAAATACTTTTAATGTGGTATGGTATTTTTGTTAATTCAAGGGGATACACTACTCATGAAACGACTTGTAGTATCAACCGCATTATTGTTAATTTGCATTATGACGTTGCCAATGATTGTGGGAATACTCACCATAAAGAGCACAAATGGCGCTCCTACAACCGATTGGTGGTCATCCTTCCGCCACGACCCGGCGCATAGTGGCTATTCAACTTCAACAGCGCCCAGAACCAACCAAACCCTATGGAGCTACACAACAGGTGATGATGTGTGGTCGTCTCCTGCGGTTGTTGATGGCGTAGTTTTTGTAAGCTCAGGTGATGGTAAGGTATATGCTTTGAATGCGACCACTGGTGCTAAGATTTGGGAATACGTCATTGGTTATTATGTGTCTTCGTCTCCTGCGGTTGTTGATGGCGTAGTTTTTGTAGGCTCAGGTGATGATAAGGTGTATGCTTTGAATGCGACCACTGGTGCTTGGATTTGGGAATACGAAACAGGTGATGATGTGTCTTCGTCTCCTGCGGTTGTTGATGGCGTAGTTTTTGTAGGCTCAGATGATGATAAGGTGTATGCTTTGAATGCGACCACTGGTGCTAAGATTTGGGAATACGAAACAGGTGATGATGTGTCTTCGTCTCCTGCGGTTGTTGATGGCGTAGTTTTTGTAGGCTCAGATGATGGTAAGGTATATGCTTTGAATGCGACCACTGGTGCTAAGATTTGGGAATACGCAACAGGATCTTATGTGGATTCGTCTCTTGCGGTTGCGGGTGGTGTTGGTTTTGTAGCCTCATATGATGGTAAGGTGTATGCTTTGAATGCGGCCACTGGTGTTTGGATTTGGGAATACGAAACAGGTGATAGTGTGGGGTCGTCTCCTGCGGTTGCGGGTGGTGTAGTTTTTGTAACCTCATATGATGGTAAGGTGTATGCGTTGAATGCAGCCACTGGTGTTTGGATTTGGGAATACGACACAGGTGATCACGTGGGGTCGTCTCCTGCGATTGCTGATGGTCGTGTTTTTGTAGGCTCATATGATGGAAAAGTGTATGCTTTTGGTAACCCTTATACTACTACGGTTGGGGGAGAAATAGTCCAAACAAGTTTCATAACAAGGTTAATTGTGCCCGCTGTGGCAATAGTTGGCATTTTCGTAGCCATTATTGTATTAGCATTTGTTCGTATCAAACCTTCAAAACAAACACAAACAGAACCGCATAAAACTTAAGACAAAAACCATCCAAAAATAGCTAACAAACAAAAGAACGGGCGAGTTTTCACATCCACAATATTTAATTAATAAATTAGGGTTGGGTTCCCACTCCCCGCACCATTTTACTTTTCTGAAAAAAATCCGTGTCTTGCTAACCGTGTTAGAAGGTTTTTGAACGGCGAAACACCTAAAGACCAATAACTCTTTTTTGGGGGCTACGCTCCAGAGTTGATTTTGTTGTTAGTTTTTCTGACTGAACTGTAATATAGTTTTTAACAATAAACCTAAAGCTAGAGATTAAGTAAACACTCGTTTTGCATTCACACTTTTTCGATAGCAATCAATCGTTCAAATCTGTAACTCCTTAACTGGAGTTTACCGTTGTAGGATTTAACATAGGCGTCCTCAATTTGGATATTGTCTCCCACAGCAAATGTGTCTATTTGATTGTTCCACAAAGGAAGTTGAATACTTCCAGTTTCATCTGCGATTTTTACGTTCGCTATTCTGTTTACGTCTTTTAACCTATTGGAGACGATTCTCTCCTTTGAAATCTCAATTACCTTTGCCTTTAATTTAATTCGCTTCATTCCAAGCTTCAAATCTTTAATCCGTGGGATTTTTACTTCAATTCTCTTGACTATTTTTTTTCTCAACTCCTCTGATAGAACAAACTCTTTGAGTGGGTGGTTTTTTTCAAGGATGTGTTTAGATATGGGTAATTGTGCGACAACTTTGGAACCTTTGGTTATGAGAAAATTGGCATTATCTCGTGTTTTTTTACGGCATTTAATTGAAAGGCTTTCACAGGTAGATTCTTGACATTCCCAAGCTTCAACGAAGCTATTAATAAAACCGTTCAAATCAATTCCATACTTCATTGAAATAAGAGCAAGAGACTCAAGAACTTTATAGTCAGCAGTGCTCCAACCCTTGGAACTGGAACGACCTCGGTGCTTAGACATTTTAATTATCATTTGACGTGCCACATTTCCGAGCTTACATGAACCTATTTAAGGGTGCCTAGAATGTTCTGTCAAATCTCTGTCGGATTTTCTTTCTGTCAAAAATCGTCGGGTGTCCGGACGAAGCAGTAAATGATCTCAAATAGTTTGGGTTTGGGGTTAAAATTTAGCCCCTGAAAAAGGGGTAGTTTGTGGCGATGTCTCCGCAGTTTTTGTAAGTTCTCAGTCACTAAACTATTCACCATAACCTGAAGTTGACGGTTTAGTTAAGGCAACATTCATTTTTTATAGTTCTTATTAAGAAAATTCAATAATGTAA
>SDBT01015463.1_pt1 | contig 12127 bp, 15 predicted proteins | sample 2277101 | NCBI WGS metagenome assembly SDBT01 (sample SAMN10404973, study PRJNA504765) | marine sediment metagenome | isolation source: marine sediment core GS10_PC15, 103 cmbsf | place: Arctic Ocean: Southern Knipovich Ridge | collected 2010
TTTAGTCATAGCAACAGTTAGATTTTCGACATTTTTCTTCAGATCTTCATTTTCTTTTTTTACAGCAGTAAATTCTGTTTTAGCGATAGTGTCGTTTTCTTTTTCAGACTTTTCAACAACGTTTTCTTCTTTTTTAGTAATCTTCTCTTCTCCCTCTGTAAACAGAGTTTTCTTGAGTGATTTGTAATGAGCTTCGGCTTCAGCCTTGCCCATAGAAGAATAAAGTTTATCCATTTCTACAAAATCCTCTTCCTCATAATCGAATTCAGCTTTTTCAATAGTATCTTCTTCAGATGTTTCTACCTTATCTTCAGCAACAATCTCTGTTTCTGATTTTTGTAGAGTTGTCTCCTCTTTTTCAGATTTGGTTAGATAGTCAGCGAACTGAGTCTCTACCTCACTTATTAGAGTAGCCATATCCTTTTCTGAATATTTCATACTTAACTCCTTAATTGTTAATCGATTACATTCCCTTATTTGGCCAAATAACGTCATTAGAAATAGTTTCAGTTACGGTAGCTGCATTAAGACTGGTTTCATCTACGGCAGTAGCGTCTGTAATTTCTTTGATTTCATATTTGTCGATGCCAAGTTTAAAGAATTCTTGGGAAGTGATTAAAAGTTCTACTCTCGATGGTTCCATTCCTGTACCATCTAGCTCATAGGCAATTTCAGCAACATGAGGTGTAAAAGCCTCAAGTGAATTTCCGAATATGTCTTTAGACACCGCATCAATACCCTTAATTCTTAATAGAATAACAGGATTTGAAGCAGTTTCCGTTCCACCATCGGAAAGAAATAACATCGGCCACCCATTGGCGTCAAGCTCTTCTCGAACGGTATCAATAGTAGAGCTACCGTTAAATCGAAACTCCAGCTTATCCTTCAGATCTCGCATGAACGCGATCGATTTTGCTGTACTTTTCATAATTTTTTTCTCCTTACGAAATGTTAATATTAATAACACAAAGTTTATTGTGTCTGTGACAGTTCATAATTAAAGTGTTAGTATTATTGACTAAAAATCAATTATTACAAATGGTTATGAGTCAACATCTTTCAAAAACAGTACGTCATTTCAATTACTTGCATTTTTTATGCAATTATAATTTATAATAGTAATCTTTAAGGTATGGAAAGCATGAAAAAATGTAGTAAATGTAAGGCAGTGAAAGAATTGTCGGATTTTTATCCACATAGATCCAATAAAGATGGTTTATGTGGTATTTGTAAAGTTTGTTGTTCTAAAGAGAGCCGTGAGCGTTATGTTAAAAATAAAGACTATATTTTAAAACAAAATAAACGATATAGACAACAACACCGTAACCAAATAAAAGAGCGTAGAAAAATATATAGAACGCATAAAATGAACACCGACGTTATCTATAAATTATCTTACGGATTAAGGCGTAGATTAAATAACGCCCTCAATAAAAATTTTAAAGAAGGTTAAGCGGTCCGAGACCTGACCTGTTCCATCCAAAAACTTAAACAACACTTAGAATCTTTATTTCAAACTGGAATGGATTGGAACAATTGGTCAATAGATGGATGGCATATTGACCACGTAAAACCATTATCTAGTTTTGATCTAACAAATAGAGAAGAGCTACTAAAAGCCTGTAACTACAATAATTTACAACCCTTATGGGCTGTTGATAACTTAAAGAAAGGTGATAAAATGCCCGGAGAATATTATGGACAATAAAGATTTAGGCACTTATTTGCATGGAATTTCTAGCACTGAAGATTTGGACTCTGCTGGAGAACGTATAAAAATAGACGGTATAGATATATCTTCACTTCCTCTAGATGGTTTATTTAATTGGGAGCATAAGGACCAAACATCTTCTCAGATTATTGGTAAGGTATTGTATTCTAAGAAAATTCTAAAAGAATCTGACTGTGATAATGAACATCATAAGTATTTTTGGAAAAAAGCTGGAGAAAAACCGTATTTATATGTACTTGGAGTTCTTTTCGATAAATTTAATCATTCTGGAGCTATGGATGTTGCCGCGATGCTTCGTTTCGACAAGGCGATAGACACTTCCGAAACGAAACAAACTATAGGATTTTCAATAGAAGGGTCTAAATTAGATAAAAAAGGTAACATAATTACCAAATGTATTGCTAGAAAAGTTACCGTCACTAACTTACCATGCAACAAGGTCTGTATCGCCGAACTACTAGAAGATCCTGAAGACGTCAAATCAATCTCTAAAGAATCTTTTTTCGACATTTTCAAAAAAGCTGAAAAAATGGAGACAGATCTAAGGAAAAATGAAAAGACATATAAAGTGGCAAGCAAAAAGAAGAAAAAATTAAGTAAATTCTATAGCTCTAATGTTCAGAAAGCCTTAACTGCTAGTTGTGGAACTGGAGGAGCACCTTCTGCAAGAACTGGAATGTCTGCATTATCAAAAGAATATATGAAAAAAACTATGAAAAAAATATCTAACGAATCTTTTAATAGAATGGGCAAAAAAGAAGAGTTAATTAAATTTTTAACATATAAAATGCCTAAATTAAGCAAAAAAGAGATATTGGCTATAGCAAAAACAGTAGCTTACGTGAGAGAAAAGAAGTTAGAAAAAGCACTAAAGGGGTTAAGTAATCCAGATAAGCCATACAAACAAACCCTATTTACTGGCAAAAAACCAGTTGTCTCCGGTGGTTCTAAAATTAAACCTAAAAGAACCTTTAGTAGTAAAGAAACTCCAGAAAATTTAAAGATTGGGGATAGAATCAAATACGATGCTAAAAAACCTAAAACCGGTAAGAAAATATACAGCGACCCCAAGACTTTTAAATCAGATAAAGAAAAGAAAAATAAACTATTAAAAAAGAAAAATAATGAGTAGATTAGGTAATAATTTCTATGTATATGGACACTATGCACTAGACACCGATGAGCTTTTTTATATCGGCAAGGGTATTGGCAATAGGTACATAAGCAAGCACGGAAGGAGTGAGTACTGGAATAGAATTGTCAATAAACATGGATATAAAGGTGTAATATTTAAAGACGGTCTTAAAGAAACAGAGGCTTTTGAAAAAGAAATATTGGCAATTAAAAAGCACCAACCTAGGGCTAATTTTACCGCTGGTGGTAGTGGAGGAAATACCGGTCCTAACAGCGGTAATTTTACTAAAAACCACATACCTTGGAATAAAGGATTAAAATGTCCCGATATATCAGAAAGACAGGTGGGCAATAAAAATCATATGTATGGTAAAAAATCCGTAAGAAGAAGATCCATTGTATGTCAAAATGATCAAAAAATATTTAATTGTATATCAGATGCAGCTAGTTTTTACAATATTTCTCGAAGACACCTGTCTGATCATTTGAGGGGCAGACTAGACCACGTCAGCTATAATATTTTTCAATACATTAACGATGGATGTTCTAACATATCTGCTCTAAAGAAAAGACTCAAAAGAAAATACAACCAAAAACAACCTAAAAGGATTAAATGTATAGAAACAAACCAAGTATTTTCATCCATAGGCAAATGCGCAAAGTATTTTAATATACATCCGTCCAATATCTGTAAAGTATTAAAAAAACAAAGAAAAAGCACTAATAAGTGTAGGTTTGAGTATGTATAATAGACATTCTATAATAATGGTGTGTAATAAACAAAACCAAATTTTCATGGGCCGTAGAAATGATTCTAATTTATACACAAATCCAGGGGGTGGGGCTGAAAAAAACGAATGTCCGTTTCACTGTGCTGCTAGAGAATTTTTGGAAGAAACAGGTATATCTATAGGGTCTTTAAAACTTTTGGAAGTGTCGTTTACAGAAGATAAAAACTTAATATATCTTTTTCAGGGGTTTTTTACTGAAGAATTGGATATTAGTACTACTTCAGATCCAGACAAAGAGGTGACTTTGTGGGAATGGGTTGAGCCATACGATATCAAAGACGAACTTCACATCCCTCTAGATAAAAATATATTAATTAAGTATTGGGTCAACAATTAAAGATTAAACCCATTCGCAATAGCTTCTTTTTTGCTTAAAGCACCGCTTCTTTCTTCGACTTTTTTGGTTCTATCATAATCAATTGCATCAAAATAGGTAAATCTTCCAGTAGGAACCGTCACCTTATATACAATTTGTGTACCAGGATCTTGAAAATAAGTACCTACTCCAACTTCTTCAAGTAATTCAAGTAGTTGAGGCTTAAGTTCTTTCATTTGTTGCTTAAGATTTTCAAAATTTTTCATTACTTCTAATAGTTTTTCTTGTTTGTCCGTTAACATAATTTTCTCCTTTTTTAGCAGTTCCTGTCTAATATACACTTTGTAATACCGTCTGAAGCTCCTTTAAAATCAAGTTTAGAGAATTCATAAGCCACTGTAATTGCGATAACAACGATAGTTGCGACTAATAGGGAATCAAAAAATTTATTTTTCACGAAACTCTCCTTTGACTAATTATACCACATTTTTAATAAAAAGTAAAGGCAATACCAATCTTTAAATTACGGTAATAACACGATAGTCCAGATTGTAGTGATCTGCGTACATTTTTTACAAAGGAGTAAATATGAGTCTATCAAACGATGCGAAGAAAATTTTAGTAGTCGCTATGGCAAATGCTGGTAAAGCAGCAGAGGTATCGACAGCAATTGATGCAAACACAGTTGCCAATACAGCAAGTACCGCCCACGCTGCCGCTGATGGTAAAAGCCATTCCGACGTAGTGTTAAACAACACCCACCGTGGTTCTAATGGTACAAATCATGCAAATGTAGTTCTAAACGATACCCACAGAGCTTCTGCTGGTACGGATCATTCAGATGTTGTATTAAACAGTGCTGCTAGAAATGTTGGTTATAGGATTGCTGCAATTATGATTGCCACAACTGGCGATGCAACTACCGATGCAACTACATTAGGTGTGTTGATTGGTGATTTCGTAGTTGAAGTAAGTGTTGCTGGAAATGCAGTTACTGGTTCTGGAATTGCAATAGCAGATAATACCTTTGTTGGTATTGTTACGGTTAGTAGTATGTTAGTACACTACAGACCTATAGTATAATCGATAATGATTAAAGGAGATAAAGATGAGCTTATCAAACGATGCGAAGAAAATTTTAGTAGTTGCAATGACAAATGCTAGTAAAGCGGCAGAAGTGTCTGCTGCAATTGATACAAATACAGTGGCTAATACGGCAAGTACAGCCCACACCTCTGCCGATGGCAAGAGCCACTCAGATGTGTTATTAAATAATACCCACAGAGCTTCTGTTGGTACAAATCATGCAAATGTAGTTCTAAACGATACCCACAGAGCTTCTGCTGGTATAAATCACTCGGATGTAGTACTAAATAGTGCTGCTAGAAATACAAATTGGAAGGTTGCTGCAATTATGCTGGCAACAGCCACTGACAATACCGATGCAGCTACTATGAGTGTAGTTGTTGGAGATTTTGTAATTGAAATCGATCAAGCCGGTAACGCTACTACGGCTTCCGGTGTAATTACATATAATGATGAATTTTTAGGGGATGTAGCGGAAATTACTCAAGTTATTGCCGACTCTAGAACTAATAGTACTGATGGTGATTATTTTGACATTGATGCCAAAAGTGGAAATCTTTACAGAGTATATCTAGACACAACTGGTGGTAGTTCTACAATTCCAGCCGCTGGTGGACGAACTTTAGTAGAAGTTGATATTTCTGGTGTTGCTGATTCAGCCGCTGGAAGTGGAGACGCTTTAGCTGTTGTCATGGCTGCTCTTGACGGTACTGCTGAATTTACAGCTCCAGCTACCGGTACTGGAACAATTTTGATTACAGATAACAATACCGGTCTAGTTACCGACGCTGTTGAGCAAGGTGGTGGTATGGCCAACTTATGGGCTGTATCTAACGACACTCAAGGTGCCGCTGGTCCTGCTGCTACTGATAACGTACTAGTACACTATAAACCTATAGTATAATTAAGAGAGGTATTAAATGAGTGAAGTAATAAAACTAACAAATGAGTATTTAAAGACTAAAGATACGTCTCTAATACCTAAAATAGCTAAAGCCAAGGCTGAAGCTAGTGCTAAAAAACGTAGGGAAAAAGTTAAAATTGTAAAAGCTAAGAAGGTAGTTGAAAAGAAAACATTTAACGCTGATGTAAATGGTGATGGTGTAGTTGATGAAAAAGATCTATCGATAGTCAGTAAAGAGATGAAAAAGAAAAAGAAAGGTAAAAAACAATCCAAGAAGGTAAAAAAAGATTAGGACGATCTAAAAGCCCCTCATTTGAGGGGCTTTTTTATTTCAAAATTTTCTTTTAAATGACTCTTAATTTTATCGTAAATATTTAATATTGTTTCTGTTTCGTATACATCTATGACATGAAATGTCATACTTCTAGAGATAGAATAGTCGTCAAAATCTCGTAATCCTCTAATTACGTATCGAACCAAGGTCCAGTTTTTCAATCCATCACTTTTTTGGCCAATTAATTTGGCTCTTTTGATAATTCTGTCGTGACACATTTGTAAATTATCTGGTATAAGTAATAAATTAGTCATATTGAATCTATGATTTAAAACTTCATATTTTTGTAAAACATCTTTATATTTTTCTTCTAAAGCAGTCATATGAATTCCCTTAGCCATATCAAGAACAATCATCTCTGCAACGGAACCATCAAAAACTACTATCCCGTCTGGACTATCTATTAAAAATTGAGTGGCTTCGTCAATCAACTTCATAGCAGTAGGTATAGTATCGTCTAAGGTATTGATTATAAAGGGAATAGAATTTCTTTTCATATAACTAGATAATAAATTAATTTGGGTTGTTTTTCCAAGGCCCCTTGTCCCATCAATATTTATGATATTTAGTTGCTTTTTCATATCTTATTATACCATAATAATCCCAATCTTTAAATAAGAATGTCAATTTAGGAGATAAATATGCGATTAAGTGCAAAACCCCTCAAAAACGTAGAAAACGTAAATAATTGGCTATATGCCAATCAGGTAAGTGTATACGAAGATCAGATAAATGACCTGTATTTTCAAATAGTTGACTTAAGTAAAAACCCACAAATTACTAGTGTATCTAGTGCCTATCCAGAATGTGCAATGAGATATTTGAGTCAAACTACGGTTGTCAGTGTGTCGATAACATTTCCAGCTATTGATGACGATGAAGAATTTAGTGTTGTTGGAACTCAGCCATATACTGATGATAAATCAATTTGGAAATTTACGTTATCTTCTTCTCAACTTCCTAAAACCGGATATGCTAAATTTACGATAACTGAAGATGGAGTTGCTAAGTCATTTTTAGTAAATAGTGTTATTCGTGCAGAGCTGTTGAACATAGGGAGCTGTTAAATGGTTGATTACACTGTAACAAAATCATTCGGCACCAAAGTTTATCCAGTTGAGGCAAACGAAACCACCAATCTATTTGGTAGGTGCGAACCCATTGTTACGCCAGAACAGCTTATTTCTAGGCATTTAAAAGGTATTGATTTATCTGATTTTAGTAATGATGAGTTAAAGGATCAAATTGAACTAGCTATTAATGACGTTGAGCTTATGTCTAATTTGAATATTTATAAGGTTTCACATAAAGAAAGGATACCTTATGATAGAAATTTATATAAAGCCTTCGTATATACCAAGACAAACCATAAGCCTATTTTGTCTGTTGAAAATATGGCGGTAGTTTCTTCAAATGGAGAGCATATATTTACATTACCAGCAACTTGGCTAGAAATGGGACTAGCGTGGAAGGGTCAGATAAATTTAATACCAATTTTAACAATTTTTGGCGGCACTAATCTCAGTGAAAACCAGGCCTCGAATGCAGGATTGATATTCCTAAGAGCAGTAAATAATTTTAGTTTTATTCCCGCTTTTTGGACGATAGAATATACTGCTGGAATAAGTCATACAGAAGGCCAAGTTCCCAAAAACCTCAATACTATTATTGGGATTACAGCGGCTATCGAAATATTGGGTATAGAGCAGACCAAAATTAAATACAATTCCACTAGTATTAGTCAAGATGGATTGAGCCAGTCAGCCAGCGGAAAAGGGCCAGAAACCTATCAGCCTAGAATCGATGCCTTAGAAGCCAGACGTACAAGGCTATTGGAAAAGACGAAATCAAGATTTATGAATAAGTACTTTCTAACTAATATATAAATGGTTGATTTTATACAAAAAACGTGGTATAATAGGATATGGAAATAAAAACTAAAAAATGCAGCAAGTGTGACGGAATTAAGATATTGGAAGATTTTCCCAAACATAAGTATCGAAATGGTGGCGTTGACAATACTTGTAAAACTTGTAAACATATTTTGGGTAAAAAATGGTATAAAGAGAATAAAACAATAGTATTACAGAAACAGAAAGAGTACTATCAAAAAAATAGAGAAGATAAGATTATTTATCAAAAAAAATACCACGACGAACATAGAAAAGAACGAAACATTAAAATGAAGACGCACTATGATAAAAATAAAGAAAAAATAGCTATTCAGAGTAAGATATATCGAAAAAACAATCAAGAATTAATAGCTTTAAGTAAAAAAACATACAACGATAATAATAGAGATAAGAGATCTATTTATTGCCGAAATAAGAAGAAAACAGACGTGAATTATAAATTACGCTGTACTCTTAGAACCGGTATGCACAGGGCTTTAAAAAATGATGCAAAAGCTGGTTCAGCGGTCCGAGACCTAGGTTGTTCTGTCCAAGAACTAAAACTACATCTAGAATCTCTGTTTACAGAAGGTATGGACTGGAACAATTGGACTATAGATGGTTGGCATATAGACCACATCAAACCATTATCTAAATTCGATCTAACTAAACGTAAAGAGCTTCTAAAAGCTTGTAATTACAGTAATTTACGGCCTTTGTGGGCTATTGATAATTTGAAGAAAGGCAGTAAATACCTTGACTAATAGCTACTTTTATGTTATAATGAGTAAGAGGATTTATGTATAAAAACTTAAAACAACATATAAACAATGACTTACGGAAAAAAGAAGAATATTTCAACGATATATTCAAATATGAGGATAAAAAGCCTCATTCTGTTAAAGACAGGCAGCCACACTTTATATTTAGTGTAGGTAATCCTCTATATCAGGCTAAAAATACTATGGATCACGGTAAGGTTATGGAATTTCTTACAGATAAGGGATACAAAGCTGAATCCATGAGTGGAAAATACGGCAATGAAGAAAGGTCAATACTGGTCCACAATCCCCCACATAAAGCAGTCAAACACTTGCAACAATTTGCCAAAGATCTTGGGGAGGAATCAAGTATATATTCGAATGGCTATGATCATGAGCTGCACTATCACAATGGAGAGAATGCTGGATTGCACGCTAAGGGCCAAGGTACTGCTTTCCACAAACAAGCTCCACAAGATTTTTACAGCACATTACAAGATGGCTCTCATTTTACTCATAATTTTACAGATGAACTTCATGACAGTAAAAAATCCATGATCACCCCTAAGAAAGAAAAAATGAATAAATCTGAATTAAATGGTCGCCCATATAAATTGACACTGGCTAAAGCAGAGAATTTGGAGAAAAAACACCCACTAGTAGGAGCTTCTCCAGATACTAAACTAATCCACTACTCTCCAACAAAAGGCCTTAAAGAATTAGATCCAAAGTTTCATGGCGTTAGAAAAATAGGAGCTGAGGCAAAACAAGGCGCTCCAACCCATGGTATGAATTTTTTCTATCTAGAAGGTACGGAGCCAGAAAGTTTGGTCACAACGGGTTCTAAGTCAAAATATGTAAGTTCTTTGGGAAACAAGAAGGTTTATGACATTGGTACAGATCCAGATGGATTATACGGTAAGGCTAAAGAAATAGCGGATCAAAGACAGATGAACCCAGGTATTGTTCAAAAAGACGACTACCATCAAGCTATTAGAGATGCTGGGTATCATGGGATATATAATTCTAGCTTAGGCGATACCATGAATAGTGTTGTTGGTATGTTTGACAAAATGCATATAAATGAGGAACACGATATGCATCTAAATGATTTCAAAGAAGCCTCAGCAGAAAATCATCACGCAAGCGATAGAAGTAAAGAAAGTGCTGAAAAATTTGCTGCCACAAATGGACACCCACATCCAGAATTTTTACATAATTTAAAAGAAAGTCTTAAACAGGAATAGACATGGCTAAGAAAAAAGTTCAAATTTGGCAGCCAAATCCTAATTTGGGTGAAGATATTAATAGAGATGACATTAGTGACTATGTACTGTCAGATAGTTTCACAGCTAATGACTATGTCGATATTTTAACTGGTAGGTATCCTCATATAGACCCTACACATGGATACGGATATCATCTTAAGCAAGTATTGACTGGAAATATAATCAGAAATATTTATGATTCAGATGAAGATTATGTTAACAAACAAGCAAATTACAAAGGTGCTGGTAAACAGAACACTAAGGTCAATAACGACAAGGTTTTGAATAGATTTAGAGGTTTGGCCCAAACTACCCCTAAACAGACAGACGAATTTGAAACTTTAAAAGATAATTACGAACATTTTATTGAGTACTATAATTTGGGAGATAAAGCCATTAGTTCTATGGTAAGTTTAGAAAATCCAAACGTTAACGTATTAAAAAATAAAAACTTTACTAAATCTCACTTATATAAATTCGTAGAAAATCATCCAGAACATATGGATCGAGCTTTTAAACACGACCATTGGGACGATGCATTAGAAGACAAGGTATTTGCAGATCCAGATAAGCTCCAACACATGCAATTTTCAGATATTCGGAGTATGGTTGGTGACAGGGCTAGGTCTGCTTATAGTGGTAATGCCGATAGTTTAAAAGAAGATTGGAAACAACATACTAAATTAACGGAAAAAAGAAGTAGACAGATACTTGAAAGCTTTAAAGGCAATGATTTAGAAAAACAAGTAAAAACAGTACTTTTAGATCACGTAGATCCTACATATAGGAAACAATTTTTAGATAAAAAACTTGGCCTTCACGGAGCCGAATATTCTGTGACACCAGAAGGTTCGGTAGATGAAGAAGATTTTAATGAAGAAAATTGGCAAAATGTAAGTAAACGTGGAGAAGAGCATAAGAGTAACGAAGGTTGGGGCGACTATTTAGCTGGTTCACGACATATTGACGACGATCAAGCTGAATTTATAAAAAGACATGGAGATTTTCCTGAGAAATATGCATTATATGAGAATAAACACGCCGATCCCAAACATGGGGCTGAAATGTTTAAGAAGTGGTATGATGAAGACGAAGACCACGGATATATAGCTGATGAGCTTAATACTGCTTTGTCTGAAGATTACAGTCAAAACTTTAGTGCAGAAGACCTTCCAGAAGATGCTATAAGCCAAGAGGATGAAGAAGAGTATAGATATAATGCGGCAGAACAATACGCCATAGGAAGCTACAATTTTGAAAATTATATTAATGATAATGTTGAAAATATATGGGAGGGTAAGGATTTAGATAATAACCATCTTCAAGAAATTAACGAAAAATTACACAGAGACTACAATTGGACGGGAGAAAATACTAATTATAATAAAGATATGGGTTCTGCCATTGAATCATTGTTAAAAATAGCTGGAGATGATAAGGAAGGGGACGGTGACGTACATCCAAAACATATTCAAGAATATGATAAACAATGGGGTGCCAACGAAGGCGCTAAGTTAAAAAGTTATTTAGAAGACTATAGTTCTGATAATTTTGATGAAAATGACCCAGATGATTATTATAGCGAAAGTACCTTAATAGATGATTTTATTAAAGTAAATCCTAAAGAAGTTAATTACGCCGACAACAAACAAAAATTAAATATAAGAGATCATCCAGAATATGATAGTAATTTTGAAGAAGCTAAAGAGGAGTGGGGACAAGAAAAGACCAACAACTATGAATATCCAGAAGATTTTTACGAAGACCAACACTATGAAGATTATAGACAATCAGAAGGTCTACAAGAAGATATACAAGCAAATGTAGATGAATGGAAAGAGGAAAAAACTAAAGAGTATTTTAAAGAACATTTTTCTAATGCCGGCCATCAAGATCCTAGGGTTATCCC
>SDBT01015464.1_pt1 | contig 12126 bp, 7 predicted proteins | sample 2277101 | NCBI WGS metagenome assembly SDBT01 (sample SAMN10404973, study PRJNA504765) | marine sediment metagenome | isolation source: marine sediment core GS10_PC15, 103 cmbsf | place: Arctic Ocean: Southern Knipovich Ridge | collected 2010
TAGATAACAAAACCAAAGAAAATATTTTTAACAGAAAAACATCTTAAGTAGTTACACTAATTGGAACTATTTACTGTAAGGCACAATTGTAATTAATCCACAGATTAGAAATTCGCCCGGATGCTGACACTAGAAAAAATGCCTGGGCGTATTAGTCTACCTTTCTATCAAATAGCGCTCCCATCTTGAGATCACAACCTGAAAAAATAAACATGGAAATTAAAATAATTGCTTTCATATGTACCTCCCTAATTCTATACAATACTACAATATTGGATTGGTACGGTTGTCATAAAAATGTCAAAAATTTATAAAAGTTATGTAAATAATATTTTTTTCTCTGTTATAATATTGGTAAATTCGCGGACGCCTATTAATTCTGGCAATCATTAGTCCGAATATTATAGGGCTGAAGGAAGCGGAAAAAAATCAACAATAAAAACAATTAAATTGAAATGTTACAGGAGGTTTCATGCCGAGTGGCAAAAAACGGAAAAGAGCCAAAATGGCTACGCATAAGCGGAAAAAAAGGCTCCGTAAGGACAGGCATAAGAAAAAAGTTCGTTAATTTGAGTTTTATACGGGTAGCGTTTTAGAAATTATAACCCATGGACGTACGAATATTTAGCGTTAGCGAAATAACGCGTCAAATAAAGCTATTGCTTGAGGATAGTTTTCCTGCTCTCTGGGTGGAAGGGGAGATATCAAATTTTAAGCCTCATCACTCAGGACATATGTACTTTACTCTCAAAGATGCCGATGCACAAATTTCATGTGTAATGTGGCGATCGCGTGCTTCAACCTTAAATCTTGAAATAAAAGACGGTCTAAAGATTCGCGTCTATGGTACACTTCGCTTATATGAAAAGTCAGGGCGCTATCAGTTAGATTTATTGCGCGTAGAATCTGCAGGGCTGGGTGAATTACAATTACAATTTGAGAGATTAAAAGAACAACTACACGATGAAGGACTATTTGATCCATCTCAAAAAAAGCCACTACCAAAATTCCCGCTTAAAATCGGAGTAATTACCTCTCCAACCGGCGCCGCCCTCCAGGATATACTTTCTGTGGCAAATCGAAGATCTCCCTCAACTAAAATCGTTCTTTTTGGTGTAAAAGTGCAGGGAGCAGGTGCTGCTGAAGAGATTGTACAGGCAATAAACATCTTTAATGCTCAATATCCTGTTGATCTATTAATTGTTGGAAGAGGGGGGGGCTCGCTGGAGGATCTTTGGTCATTTAATGAAGAAATCGTCGCGCGGGCTATTTTTGATTCAAAGATACCTATCGTATCTGCTGTTGGACATGAAATTGATTTTACAATTGCCGACTTTGTCTCTGATCTCCGTGCGCCCACACCATCTGCTGCCGTGGAAATTGTTCTCCCAAAGGATTATGAAACCTGCGAGTGGTTATTTGAAATACATCAAAGACAACAAAACAGAATCATAGATCACGTTACCCGTTTGAGATCAGAGATTATAAATATAAAGAATAGCTATTCCTTTCGTCGTCCAAAAGATATACTCCAGAGATATATCCTCCAAATTGAAGAAATCACCCAAAGAATTTTTCTGGCGATTAAGAATAAATCAGCAAAAGAAAGGGTGATTATTGAAAATTTTAAGAAACAGTTACAATCCCTGAATCCTTATAATGTCCTTAATCGTGGGTATTCTATGATATTTAAGGATGAAAAACTTGTTTCTTCTGTGGATGTGATTGAAATTGATGATAAATTATCAGTAAAATTAAAAGACGGTAAATTTAGCAGTAAGGTCTTGAGTAAAAAGCATGAATAAAAAAAAGTCCTTTGAAGATGCGGTTCAGCGATTGGAAGAAATCGTAACCGAACTTGAAAACAGTGAAATCAAACTGGATGATATGCTGCGGTTGTATGAGGAGGGTTCTGAGTTGATAAAATTGTGCTTCTTAAAACTGGATGATGTTGAAAAAAAAATAAGCATACTCAGTGTTGATGATGAAACGAACATCAATGAGGTTCCTCTTGAGGATAAATAATTGGATACTGGATGCAAGTTTAATGTTTCCGATGGCTCCCAATCTTTGCTTTGGAACGATATAGGACCCTCCCTCTGGTCCATATCCTCCCTGCAAGCTCTTGCCCGCCTCAGGCGGGTGCGGAGGGGTGTAGAGCGTAGCGAGACGGGGTGGGTCACAATCGAGTATCCAGAAAGTATGAAAGGAATAAATCAATGCCTAAGGTAGGTATTTTAGCAAATACCAAAAAGCCTGTCATTAAAGAAGTATTGCCTGCTTTTTTTAAGGAAGTGAAAAACAGCCCACATGTGTTTCAGGTACCTGAATTTTTTCGGTCTATTTTTTCAAATTTTCCTGACTCTATAAAGGTCGTTGACGAGAAAGAACTGCTTGATACAAGTGAACTGATTATTTCATTTGGAGGCGATGGGACAATACTAAGAAATGCCCGTTTGATTGGTCAGCGCGAAACTCCTATCCTGGGGGTTAATCTTGGCGGCCTGGGATTTTTGACCGCATCTTCTGTCAAAATGGCCAGGTTACATGTTGATGAGTATTTTACGCAACAACTTGACGTTGAAAAACGGACTGTATTAGGAGTAGAAATAGAAGGTGAGAAGGATGTTCATTTTTTTTTAAACGACCTGGTAGTTGATAAAGCAGGTTTTTCGAGATTAATTAAGATAACAACATATATCGATAAAATACTTTTGAATTCCTATATTGCAGATGGTCTGATAATCTCAACACCCACTGGTTCAACCGCATATTCATTAGCTAATGGTGGTCCTATAGTAGTTCCCTTAACGAATACATTTATAATTAATCCAATTTGTCCGCATACATTAAGTAACAGGCCAATCGTTGTATCTGATCATACAAAGATTACATTGAATATTGAGAGTGAAAAAGGGGAATTTAATGTATTTGGCGATGGTCAGATGATCGGAACTTACCCGGAAGGAACATCGGTTTCCTTACAAAGGGCTAAATACCATGTGCATTTAGTCCAGGTTCCGGAACAGGAATTTTATACGATATTGAGGGAAAAACTGGGATGGGGCGAAGATTTCCGCAAAAAAAATAAATCAGAGAAATAGTTTTGAAATGTGGTTGTATATGGTAGAGACGCGATTAATCGTGTCTCTACCATATACAAATCAATAATCATAGTTTGGAGCGCCAAAATTTCCTATTCCAGTGCCAATACGCCGGCGCCAGGTAGGATCTTTAATCTCGTGACGGTAGTTTGAGTGAAGTAATTCAAAACTGCCATGACCGGTAATATCCCCAAATACAAAATGTGACCCCCCTTCAAGGCTGTAATATTGCCAAATCTCATACGGCGAGGTATCCATTGAACTGGGAAAACGTTCTATTTCATCTGGTTTACCATAAATTAATAAAATCCGTCCCTGATCTGTTTTCCAGCCCTCTCTAAAGGCATTGGAAAAACTTGCCTCTGCATACTCTAAATTTTCAAAATATATTCTCTTATATTCATTTACTTCAGTCGTGGGATCAGGATCACGGCGTTTCCAAAATTCGGCCAAAAATCGTCTCATCCCTTCTTCATCTAGCTCACTAAAAATATCTTTTTCCTGAACTATTGCGATATAGGCAGACTTGTTAAATTCATCAATCAATTCCTCTCTGGTAAAATTCAGGTATTCTTCATAACCACCAACGCGGACCTGGACTTGTGCATTTGGAGATTTTCGTGTTGGTTTATCAACAAGAAAATTTTTACGCGCAAAAGTTTTTTCTCTTGTCAGCATGTCTTCAATTTCAACATTTAGAAAATAATTATTGTTCGATAGTGTTATTATGTTAGTCCCGCCTGCCTCTGCTATTGTCATTGAAGAGCTTGATTTAATCTTCTCGGGAAAATCTCTCACTCTTCGACGATCAGTATCCGTTATATAATAGTGATAACTATATCGATTATTTCCATCCTCATTTAACTTTAAATTATAGACCTCAAAATAAAAATAGAGAATTGGCATGCTAATTCCATATGTGCGGGAGGGGTTAGGAAATATCTCCAGATTATTCTTATTACAAAAGTTTGATACTTTCGTCGATTTATTTATTTTGGTTGCCAGTTCGATGTCACTCATGGAAAAATCAGATCCATATCCAGGTATATTAAGTGTCAGAGTATATTCACCTTTTTTTTGCGCAACCTCATCAATAACAGTTACCAGTAAATCATAGGTTCCGGGATCAAATTCAAATGCAAAAACGTCCATAAATTGTCGGAATTTCTGCGTACTTTCTCCCACTTGTTCAGTATTTTTGTAATGTCTTTCAGCATTCTGTATCAGGGAATCGTCTTTTGAAATAATTAAAGTATGTACGAAATGAGCAACCCGAAGTGTATCCTCAATCTGATAGGCAAGATCTGACTGGTAAAGAGCTACATACACCTCTGTATATGTTTTGTTGTTATTACCCGAAAATGTAGCATAATCCGCTTTGAGTGGCAGGAATTTTAATTGGGCATATACAGTCATACCCGAGATTAAAAAACTCACGAAAAAAATAATATTTCTCATGATTTACCTAAACTTGATAAACTAAATCTTTTCAAATCCCAAGTGGGACACGCAAACTCGCTAAACTATATTATTATGTCATCCTATTAAGGATCTTTGCAGTTGCATGCGACAGCTAAACCGACAAATGCAAAGATCCCTTCGGGATGACAAAACAGATAATTGAAATAAACTTAAATATTCTTTGCATCGCTGTGTCGTTGAGATAGATGAATTTTTCAGGTTAGTTGAATTTAACAGAAACTAATTTAGAGAGACCTTCCTCTTCCATCGTGACGCCATAGAGTGTATCAGCTGATTCCATTGTTCTCTTATTATGAGTAACGACTATAAACTGTGTTTCATTTGAAAAATCCTTTAATGCCTGTGTAAATCTCCCAATATTTACATCATCCAGTGGCGCATCAATTTCATCTAATATACAAAATGGGCTGGGCTTTACAAGATATATCGAAAAGAGAAGAGAAATGGCCGTTAATGTTTTTTCTCCGCCAGAGAGCAGGCTAATCGTCTGCATCTGTTTTCCCTTCGGTCTTACTAATATTTCTATATTGGATTCCAGCGGATCGGTATTTTCTTCCATTTTAAGCGTTCCTTCGCCATTGACAAAAAAACTGGCAAAAACACGCTCAAAGTTTTCTTTAATGCTTTGGAAAGTTTCAGTAAACTGTTTTCGGGCGGTAATGTTTATCTTGTTAATCGTTTCTAATAATGTCTTTTCAGCTTCTTTTAAATCATCATACTGTTTCCTGAAAAACTCCAGACGCTCACTTTCACGGTCATATTCACTGACCGCCAGCGGATTTACCTGTCCCATTTGCATTATTTTGTATTTTAGGGATTCAATCTGCTGTTCGCTATCTTCAACCAATAATCCATCAAAAGGGATGCCCACAGAAATATCTTCATTATACTCATCTTTTATTCGATCGCGGATTGCTTCAGATTTCATCTCATTTTCCTGAATTTCCAATTCTAGATGACGAGTACGTTCCAGACTTGAATCGTGCTGTTTCCGATATTTTTTTATCTGATTCTCAAGATTGAATATTTTGTCTTTTATCTCATGATAATCTTGTTCGATTTTTGATTTATCACTTTCAATAAGACCATGATCCTCCCAAATGGTTGCCAGCGTTTTCTCTCTTATACCTGAATCTTCGTCAATCCGGGCCAGTTCTTTTTCCATTTCACTAATTTCAATTTTACGCCTTTTCTGCAGTTGACCAGATTCTGAAATCTCGCTTTTTATACGGGATATATCTGCTATTACATTTTGATGATGATTGGAAGCATTTATCAACTGAACGTGTATTTCTTTGAAAGTTTTTTCTTTTTGCTGAAAAATCTCTTCCTCAGTAGAAAAATCTTTTGAAGTATTCGAAATTTTTTCTTCCAACGATTTTAATTGTAAATTCATATCCTGAAGTGCTCTTTCGTTTTCCTGAAGTTCTTTTTCCAAACGAGAGAGCAGGTTGGAAGTAGATTTTCTGTTATCTTTACGCTTTTCTATTGATTCTTCACTGTTTTGTTTTTGAACCTGATTTTCAGCCTCACTTAGTTCCAGATCTCTTATTCCTTTATTGAGTATTTCGATTTCCTGATCAAGATCAGTGATTTCATTATCAATCGTTTTTTGTTCTTCCAGCTTTTTCTCTCTATCCTGGTTGTTGTTTTGAATTGTCCTTTTCAACTCTGAAAGGGTTTGTTCTATTATATTTATTTGCTCTTTTCGTCCAATCAGGGAAGTCTTTGGATCTCTTTTCTGACCGCCACTTATGGCCTGGTTATCATTTACTATTTCTCCATTTGAAGTGACATACCTAAGTTCCGTATTTTTTTCAGATCTGCTAATAGCTTCATCAAGTGTCTTAACTACAACAACATCGCCGATCAACAATTCAAAAATATTATCATACTGAGAATCATTGGATATATATTCCGCAAGAGAATTACTTTCAGTGGCGTATTTTTTATGTCCCAGGTTCAAGGCTTTAATCCTATCAAGGGGTATAATTGTAACCCTCCCGAGTTTCTTTTCTTCAACCTCTTTTATTATTTCCTGAGCCGTTTTCACAGTGTCAACCACCAGATAATTAATTGCATCGCCCAAAGCGACTTCAAGGGCCAGGGCATAGTGATCCTTAATTTTGACAATTTCTGATATCGGGCCGTGTATGCCCGGAAATTGTTCTTTCTTCAACATCAGGGCCCTGGTACTTTCCAAATGTCCCTGATAGCTGGATATAATATTTTGGAAAAATGAAAGCTGTGTATTCAGGCTTTCAGATTGACTTTCACACTTTCTCAGACTAGTATCGAGTTGTTCGATCTTTTGATTAATTATTGCCTGATTTTCATCCAATTTGACACGTTTTTGCTCATTTTTTGCTTTTAGATCGGTTTTTTCATTCTTAATTCTGGAAATTTCATCGAGTTTTTTTAGCAGACCATTTTTTGATTCTGAGAGTGCTTCATTTTCGCTTTCAAAGATCCGAATCTGTTCCTCATTCCACGAAAGCTGATATTTGGTTTGCTGAGTGATTTCTTTTTGCTGAGAAACAGCGGTCAATTGTTCACGATATTGATGATTCATTGAATCCAGAGTACTTTTCTTTTTCAGCATTTTCTCTGATAAATCATTTATCTCTTTTTCCTGATTCTCATATCCGGAAGTCAGGGCCTGAAGATCCTTTGCAGCAGTCTCAAATGTTTCGGCATTTTTTAATACATTTGATTCCAATATCTTAATTTTTTCGTTCAATTCATCGATTTCATTTTGGTTTCGATGAATATTATCCATCAGATTCTGAGATCGTGTCTCAGCAATTGCTTTTTCCTCTTTTATTTGATGGATTTTTTCATCGTGTTCTCTCAATTGATTTGAATAGTTAGTAATCTGTTGCTCAGACTGGATCAATTCTCTTTTATATTCTTCAAGGATGGCTTCTTCCAAGGTAATCTGCTGACTGGTATCTTCTTTTATTAGACTAATTTCTTCTAATGTCTTACGCAGGGGTTCGATATCGTCAATATAGTGCGTGTAGCGAAATCGGGCGAGGTCCATTTCAAGTTTTTTTAACTCTTCCTGGAATTTTAAGTATCTTCGTGCTTTGCCAACTTGGCGCGAAAGGCTGTTTACATTTCGGGATATTTCTGAAATAATGTCTTCAATTCGACTCATATCCTGTTGGGTTAAATCCATTTTTCGAAGTGCGGATTTCCTTCTGGCTTTATATTTGGTAATACCAGCGGCTTCCTCAAACAGATGGCGCCGATCTGAGGGATTTTCACTGATGATGTTCTCGACCATACCCAATTCAATTACAGAATATGAATTAGCACCCATTCCCGTATCCATAAAAAGATTCTGTATATCTTTAAGGCGACAGGGGCTTTTATTTATAAAATACTGACTTTCACCCGAGCGGTACAATCGGCGTGATATAACTACATCTGTAAATTCACTTGCCAGGACATTCTTGTTGTTATGCACCGTCAAATTTACCTCAGCCATACTCAGGGATTTCCGCTCATTTGTTCCGCTAAAAATTATGCTTTCCATTCTATCGGTACGCAGAGAAGAAACTTTTTGCTCACCCAGCACCCAGCGAATAGCGTCTACAATATTCGATTTGCCGGAGCCATTAGGTCCTATGACACATGAAATTCCATCGGTAAACTTCATCTGGGTCTTTTGGGCAAATGATTTAAATCCTAGTAATTCAAGTTTCGAAAGATACATATTTAGTCCTAATGATCAGAATAATGGATAAGCATCCGTTAATAATTGAAAATAAGTGATTAATCCATAATTAGATTCATATATTGCTCCAAAAGCAAAAATAACACCACCATAAATCACTATTAACAGCACTAATATTTTATAAACGCGCATTGATAATATTACACGTAAGCCGTTCCCAAGCCGAAAATTATACCAGAAGAAAAAGAGAAACAATATCAGAATAATCAGGGGATGTGACATCTCAAAATGCATGAGGTGATGGGACAACATGCTCACAGGTAATAACAAAAATAATGGCGCTCCTGCCCAATTACACACAGCTAAATATTGTTTGAATCGTATTTTTTCGGCAACCAATAAGTTAATAATTTTTAGCAAGATTACAATAGTTAATTGGAGTAAATAAAAAGAAAGCCAGATAATCAGTGATATATAGAGCGGGGATTTAATGAGTTCCAGGTAAATAAATTTAAGATGCAAAGGAACCAGGACTGAACTCAACATTTCTTCCATTAAAACATTATCTCGCATATAATAGATATAGGCTGCTATCAGGATTGAAACAAGAAAATTAGTATATAATCCAATAATCGCAGAATTTAAAATTGAGATAATTCGACGATCCCTTAAATCGACAAAAAAGCCGTAAGGATGTGCCATGGATCTCTTTAGATTTTCTCTAAATCGATAATTACTTTTATATATAAAGAGAATGCCGATTGAAAATACAAATACAGTGATACTAAAGAAATTTGATTTTTTGGACGGTATTTTGTCGACCGGTTTTAGAGGATATTCACCGTTGAGAAGTTGTGGTATTCGATAATAAAGGTCGCGCTTTTTATCATCATGACTGATCAAACCATAAGGGTAAATATATTTCCCGGATGCTCCTTGTTGGCCCAAGCGGGAAGGAATATCTGCCTCCCAGTCCCGATAACTTTCTATGAAGTAACCACCAAAGTTAGATTGGTCTGAGGCGAGTATGAGAAATTCCTGCATACGGGCCGATTGTATATCTTCAGTATCGATATCATCCTTATTCTCTTTAATGTATGCAACCGAGAAACCCACATTACTAAAGATGAGCGATGCTCCCTGTCTGAAAAAATCTGCATTTAAGATCTCGTTAAAATCCGTTAGAACTGACAGATCGTATTTATTACACATATAAAAATCTGTAATTGGTCTCTGAGATATAAGATCTATATTAAGTGGTATCAAATACAGAGGGAGAGGCGACTTTTGTCCAATGTACCCCTTTAAGATAAGCATATATTTTTTTACAGATGGCAAATGAACCGGTATTTCATTACCAATACCCAGGGCTGTAAAGGATGGATGGAGTGAATGAAGCATTATGATCTCCTCGGCCACCTTTTTTGAAATCTGAAGCAATCGATCATCCCGAAAGTACGGTTCTGGAATTCGCCACATTCCAATTTCACAAAATAAATATAAACCCAGAGAATCAGCGAGAAAAAGACAGGCAGGATGGGGAGGGGTGTTTGGAAATCTTATAGCGTTAAAACCAAGATTTTTAATATCAATAAAATCATCTTTGAGTTCTCTGAAAAATTTATCCCGGGAGAAACTATTGTCCTGTTCATTTGAGTTTATTGGAATGTTTAAACGGTAATTAATACCCTTTAATTTAATTGGGTTGTTATTAATAAACATCTTTTGATTATTGAAGGTGATTTGTTTGAGACCGATCTTTTGCTCATGAAAAGCAATCAATCCGGTCCCCGATTTCACAGTGAGACGTAGCTGGTAGAACTCAGGAGAATCAGGTGACCAGTGTGTCGGATTGTTTATATATGTGGATCGATTAAATTTTTTTGTCATGGTTTTCAGATCAAGATATTCAAATCGGCTGAATATTAAATTTCCTTCGGGATCTCTGATCTCTTCTTCACAACGGATTTTCGGATTAATTTCGTTATTTTTACTATATGTATCATCGATCAGCAGCTGATAGCTAATTGAAAGCTTATTCTTTTCGTAGGAATAGTTTAAATCTGTAAAATATACTGCAGGAAGCCATTCAAGATAAATATCGCCAGCAATACCAAGGTTTTGTTGCGGTTTAAAAATTTTCACCAAATTTGGTATACCTTCATCCAGTGATTCCAATCGCCTGATTACAATATCCAGGGTATTTTCTCCACTGATATTAAGTAAGTTCATCGGAATCTGGATCTTAAATCCTGATGGAAAATTGATTCTTTGCAAAATCTGTATGTTGTTTATGTTAATATCTGCTTTGCCGGCAATTCCGGGAAACCAGATAATTAACTTACGTTTTCTCAAAGAATCAGGTATCTGAAATGTCTTACTAAATGTAATCCGATTAATATCCCTGGGAGCAAGTATTGGTAAATTGACAGTTACAGAGAGATTTTGCTCGGGGGTAATTATTTTCCAACCCATACTAATATTCTTTACATTGTGATTATTCCTCGAACCTGAGAATGTATAAAGATTGGGATTTCTTTTTATCTGAGAAGATTGACCAAAGACAGGATTGAGTAAAGGAATAATGAGACAAAATAATAATGTGTATTTATTTAGATATGAGTATTTGATATGCGTCATAATCTCGAATTGTCGATTTGAGTTACTTCTAAATGATATTTACAAAATCGCGCACAGCGTGTTCAAAACCTATGGCCAAAGCTTTTACCAATAGAGAATTTGAGACAATGATATCGTCCAAATAATGGATCTTTGCCAACTCTTTGATGTTTTCCTGGGTAATTCCACCACTTATATTTACACCCATCCCCAGTTTATTAGCAGCAATCACCAAAGAATTTAGTGATTCTAGCTCAGCAACCTGTTGATCCAAATCATTGGCAGTGGTAAATAATTTGACATTTATTTCCAAATAATCAAACTCCAATTTACCTGCCTGTTTTATAATTTGCAGATTTGGTTCAATAAAGACACTGGTGGCAATATTATTTGCACGCGCATCAGCGATATAATCGCTTAAAGTTCCTGCATATTCATCCAGATTTACGGTTGCCGGTAGTATTGATATTTCTTTGTCTTCAGAAACGAAAGTAATCATATCAGGTTTTATTTTTAATAACTTACGAACGGTTTCATCATTGATCGTTGTTCTGATATTGAGATGTGTCTTAACGATTTCTTTTAAGACGCTCACATCCCGTTCATTTATGCTTCTGATATCTTCTCTCAGAAACCCAACAATGGATTCTGCACCACCCATCTCACCCAGTACACTGAGATGAGTGGGATCAGGAATATTTTCGGCAAAAATGTTTCGGATAAGGGCTACCGGATCAATGTCAATACCTAGACGACTCATTTAACCTCCCATTTTTAGAAACTTGATAAATCTTCCCATCTGCTGATTTTCCAGACTTCTGACCGGTTTCGCTCAAAATTGAATAAAGCTTCTCCCTTTACGGTTGGTATGTCTCGACCTCCGTCCAGAGTCAATTGAAACGTTATTTTGATTTCATAGAAAGTTGAATCAGAGATAAATCCTTCAGAAAGTTTTCCACCCCAATTGAGCTCTAACACATCAAAATGACGAAATAACCCGGCGGTTGCTTTAATATCGACATCGCGTCCCCAATTTATGTCTGTGGGTGGAGTGGAACCGTAGTTTTTTGATATAAATAAAAATGAACTATCAAGAACATCACTATATATCAGCGAATCTTTGAAGACATATGCATATCGAAAATTTGTTAATACTTCATCAGGTGTTCTCTGTCCAGTAATTATTGCTGAACGGGGACCCGATTCAATCAGTTCCGGTGCAAATGGATTACAACCTAA
>SDBT01015465.1_pt1 | contig 12125 bp, 10 predicted proteins | sample 2277101 | NCBI WGS metagenome assembly SDBT01 (sample SAMN10404973, study PRJNA504765) | marine sediment metagenome | isolation source: marine sediment core GS10_PC15, 103 cmbsf | place: Arctic Ocean: Southern Knipovich Ridge | collected 2010
GATATAACATAAGGTAATGGTACAGAATGCAACCGAGGTGTTGGATTTCGAAAAGGAAAGGATGATGAGAAGTACTTCTTTAATTAACAGGGTGGTTTTAAGCATTTTGTTGTGCGTTATGGTCCTTGGGCTTTGCGGCTGCTGGGAACAGATGGGCGAGACCGCGGCCGAGGGCAGCAGAAGACATCAGCGCAAATTTCGACTTGAAAGCCAGGGATTGGCCGAGGACATTGACACGCTCTGGCTGATGGATGCGCCAACGAAGCTCAGCGAAAGACGAATACCCTAAAAGTTGCCGGTGGCGGTATCACGGATGAGAAGTGTGACGTAGTTTGACAAAGGGATTTGGCATTTGGAAATGTTGATCGACTATCTTGGTCGGATGACGACATACCAGTGGTGGCGGGTAGTCATAGAACTGGTTCTTATCGGCCTGGTTGTCTACTGGGCGGTGGATTTCCTCGAAGGCACACGTGGGGAGAGATTGTTCAGGGGTGTGGTATTCATCCTTATCGCCGGCGTACTGATTTTGAACCTGGTCAGCGAACGGTTTGGTTTGGCCCGGCTTGAATATCTTTACAAGGGCTTTCTGGTATTCATTTTACTTATCGCGGTTGTTGGGTTTCAGCCTGAGATTCGGCGAGTGCTGATTCGCATAGGACAGCCGAGGTTTCTGGCAAGTTCCTCACAGCAGTTGGCGATAACTGTTGAGGAGATAATTACGGCGGTGACGGAGCTTTCTTCGGCGCGCACCGGAGCGATTATAGTTATCGAGAAGCGCGTGGCGTTAGGGGAATTTATAGAGACAGGTGTCCGGCTTGAGGCACGTGTTACCTCGGAGCTTCTTCGGACGATTTTCAAGCCCGGCAGTCCGCTGCATGATATGGCGATTATCGTGCGTGGCGACAGGGTGGTAGCAGCCAGGGTACAGTTGCCGTTGGCTGAGGCCGGGGCCGTGGACGGAATTGAACTTGGTTCACGACACCGGGCGGCGATGGGGATAGCGGCCGGTTCAGACGCCAGTGTTGTGGTAGTCAGTGAGGAGACGGGGGTAGTTTCGGTTGCCCAGAGCGGCAAACTTATAAGAAATGTCACCGAATCTCAGTTGAGAAGGGAACTGACCACTGCAATGGACGAAATGGTGCCGATTGCTGCGAGATTATGGTCATTTGCCAGGAAAAAAAGCGACAAAAGCGTCGAGAAGAAAACATAAGGTAGACGCATCGGGATGAGAAAGAAAATTAACTACGGAAAATTAGTAGCGGTCATATTTTTGACAGTGCTGATATGGGTCTGGGCGGATTTGCGTCTTGATGAGGAATTTTCTGTTACCAGCGCGACAATAAGCGTGGCCAAATCCACGAACCCGAATTTGTGGGTAAGCTTCGATGACGAATCGAGCGTTTCCATCGAACAGATTGTTCTTAAAGGCTCGGCGTCGCGAGTTGCGGATATAAGGCGCAAATTGAATGCGGGGCTGCTCGTTTTCAACTTTTTTCTCGAACCCGGCCAGGAGTCAATGACGGCTGCCGGCGAACACGTTTTAAATCTGCTGAATTTTCTAAAAGCCAATGACAAGATAAGAGAGCTTGGTCTTACGGTCCAATCGTGCAAGCCAGAGACACTGAACGTGCGGGTAGTTGAGCTTGTTAAGAGGACGCTTGATGTACAGTGTCTGGATGAGGACCAGAATCCGGTAAAGACGGCAACGATTGAGCCAAGGCAGGTTGAAATGTTTGTGCCGGCCAGTTGGGAAGGCGAACTGCTCAAGGCAACGGTTTCGCTGGCACGCGGCGAAATCGACCAGGCCCAGACTTCGGTCATAACAAAGACTCCGCAAATCGAACTGGTGGCAGGCCAGGTTAGAAATGCTCCGCAGGCAGTAAAGATAACAGTCTCGCCTGAGGAGGACCAACTCAGGGCTGGGGTTATAAAAAACGTGACGGTTGGTTTTATTTTCAGCGCTAACCTGCAGGGCAAATACGGGGTGGAAGTGACCAATCTCGGTGAGGTGATGGGGGCGGTGGCGATAAGGGCCACGCCGGCAGCTAAGCGGGCTTATGAGAATATGCGGTACCAGGTGCTGCTGGAGATAGATGATAGCGACAAGGACGCTGACCCGGCAGAGCCGCTGCGCAAAGAGCTTATTTATAATTTTCCGGCCGAGTTCGTTCGCACCGACGAGATTATATTGAAACAGTCGCCCGTTATGGCAAGATTTAAACTCACGCCTCTGGCTTTGGCCCAGGAATAGCAGAAATAATCACCCTTGAAAGAGTTCACGCCAGATTTTTATTCTTACGTTTTACAAAAGCGATTACCGCCTCGACACTCATCCATGCTGCCAGCAGGAAAACCCCTGTACCGATTGTCACCAGAAGCCAGTTTTTGTCTGCAAGGAAAAGCATCTGGTTTTTCACCATAGCCCAGATTGTTATTATCAGCATAATCAGACACGGGACAGCGGTGACGAGAAACTTCAGCCCCCCTTTTCGTTTTAGATAAAGTGTCACTATCAGCAGGGCCAGGGTTGCCAGCAGTTGGTTAGTATTTCCAAACAATGGCCAGAGTTTCATTGCGCCCTTGCCGCCGGCACCTGTGGCAAAAGCCAGCCCGGCTGCTGTAAAGACCGCAAAGCTGGTAGCGGCCCATCTGTTGACCAGCGGTCGGATTTTTAAATCTGTTGCCAACTCGCTTATAATATACCGCTGGATTCGTACCGAGGTATCGAGTGTTGTTCCTGCAAAGGACGCGATAAATACGCCCATCAGCGCGATGCCGACCTTTTCAGGCATACCCAACGTGCCCATCATGTTAGCGGCACCGATGACTATAGGCGCTATTTTGTCAGGCAGGCCCTTGGCCCCCATCCACGAACTGTATTGGTGCTGCCAGGCGGCCTGGCCTGTCAGGACGGTTCCATCGCCGAGCTTCAAGGCCATTCCCAGACCAGCGGCTGCGCAGATAATTACCAGTATCGCCAAGAGTCCTTCCAGAAGCATCGAGCCGTAACCAACAAACAGACAGTCGGTCTCTTTGGCGATCTGTTTGGGGCTGGTGCCGGAAGCGACAAGCGAGTGGAAGCCGCTGATGGCGCCGCAGGCGATAATCACAAACATAAAAGGCCAAATCGAAGGTGTATTTGCCGGCAGAGAAGTGTTGATAGCCGGGGCCACAAGCGGCAACCTGTTTGACACCGAGGCCACTACCACCCCGCCTATCAAAAGCGCCATGGCAACAAAAAGCTGCCATGCGTTGATATAGTCACGAGGCTGAAGCAGCATTGTTACAGGCAGCGTCGAGGCAATCCAGGCATAAATCAGCAGGGCTATCACCCACAGGCCGGTGGGAGGAATCCTGCCAAAGGAACCAAGCTCGAAAGGATACAGACTGCCCAGGGCCACGCATAGATACATTGCCGCTACCGCAATAGCGGTTGCGACCGGGATGTTTGCGCCTTTTTTATAGATGGCCCAGCCGAGGGTCATAGCAATTGGGATTTGCAGCCAGACGGCGATGACAGAGCTGGGGAAGGTGGTAAAGACAGCGGCAATCACAACGCCGAATATCGCGATAACAATCAGCAGACTCAAAAAGACAATAGCAAAGAACAGTAACCGCACGCGCCGATTGATATATTTGGCAGTAATTTCCGAGATGCTTTTGCCTTCGTTTCGCATCGAAACCACAAGCGCTCCAAGGTCGTGCACGCCGCCCATGAAGATACAGCCGAAGAACACCCAAAGCACCGCCGGCAGCCAGCCCCAGATGATACCGATGGCAGGACCTACGATAGGCCCGGTACCTGCGATTGAGGTGTAGTGGTGGCCGAAGATAATACCTTTGCGTGTTGGGACATAATCGATGCCGTCGGCGTGTTTGACAGAGGGGACAAGAGCGTCTTTGTCCAACTTAAATATTTTTTTGGCCAGGAACTTGCCGTATGTATGGTAGGCGATTATGTATCCCGCCCCACAAACCAGCATTAATAACAACGTATCCATTTTTGATTTTCTACTTTTTATTTATTATATTTTTTGGCCGTAATTTTTGAACAGCCAAACTATTTTACTTTCCTCTTTTGGAATTATTTTATTTTCTGTGCGGTCGGGTCAGCAGTCTTATCGGGACTTCATCAATCGCCAGCAGCGACCGAAGTTTTGACCTGAGGAACTGCAGATAGTTTTCATCGAAAAGCTGGGGTTTGTTTACAAACATAAGTATTGTAATCGGATTAACGGTTATCTGGGTGGCATAGTAAATTTTTGGTCGGCCGGTTTTGCCGCGTTTTGAGGGGCCGAGACGCTCGGCTTTAATTATCTCGAAGGCCTTATTCAGTTTGGCGGTGGGAATTTGTGTTGTGGCCTGTTTGAAAATCTCGGCGGCAAGGTCCAGAACGCTTTGGACGTTCTTTGCCTCGGTCGCGGTGGTGAAAGCCAAAGGGGCCGATTTTAAGGCCGGCAGTGTTTTTGTTAAGTAAGTTGCATAATCTTCAGTGACTGCGGTCTCTTTTGCCAGGTCCCATTTGTTGACTACGATTATGCAGCTTTTGTATTCTGTTGATATGAATCGGGCAAGCTTCTTGTCGACCTGCGAGATTGGGACCGCCGAGTCAATTAAAAACAAAACGATGTCGGCACGGGTAATCGAACGGGTCGCGCGGACATAGCCGTAGAACTCTATGCTGTTGGCTATTTTACGTTTCTTTCTTACGCCGGCGGTATCGATGACAACGATGGTTTTGCCGTCCTTTTCAAATCGCACGTCCACAGCATCTCTTGTGGTGCCGGGGGTTTCGCTGACGATTACTCTATCCTCGCCAACCATAGAATTTACGAGCGTGCTTTTGCCGGAGTTTCGTTTGCCGACGATAGCAAGTTTCATTGTCGGCTCGGCAGGTTTGTCCGATTCGAGATGCTTCAATTGGTCAAAGATTCTATCGAGCAGAATTTGTTTGTTGAGGTTGTTGGTTGTTGAGATACATAGAAATTCGCCGAAGCCCAGGGCTGAGAACTCTGCTGCGGCGGGGAACATTTTGACGGTGTCTGCCTTATTGGCTACGCCGATAACGTCAAGATTATGTTTTCGCAGCAGCCGGGTGATTTTTTCATCCAGTGCCACCCGCCCATCGCGGATATCGACCATAAACACCACAAGGTCAGCCGATTCGATGGCCTTGCTTATCTGCTGTTCGATATGTTCGCTGAGGTGGTCGCTGTCCACGATGCCGTATCCGCCGGTATCGACCAGTTCGATGTAGCGGTCGTTCCTCTCGATTATCGTGCTGACGCGGTCTCTTGTGACGCCGGCGGTCGGCTCGACGATACTTATCATCCGGCCTGCGAGGGCGTTTAAGAGGCTGCTTTTGCCCACGTTGGGCCGGCCAATTATGGCAACGGTTGGAATGCCCATAAGTTCTTTCCGAGTATAAGGATTAGAGCACAGTCATACCAAAGCCCTATTATAGCAGAATTACAATTATTTTTTAAGTATCAAGAGTTTTTGCTGTAAAGTGACGATATAAATAAAGAGTATTTTTTTTGAACTTTTTGGCGAAAACGGGTATAATAACCCATAGACGGGTAATAAAGGAGGGACAAGGCAATGCGCAGGTACGCGGCTTTAGCATTAGGGGTTTTGATTTTTTTCTCCAACTGTTTTGCCGACACGTTTGTGAATTCCATTACGGGTGAGGCGTTCAACGGTTATGCGGGCGGCAGGAGAAAGGGCAACAAAACCCAGGTGCGTGTCGACGGAAAAACGCCGCGATATATCGACCTTGGTCAGTATGAGATTCGTCGCAATTACCTCGGCCGCAAAAACAAGGTCTTTATTTTTCCTATCAAAGATTCGATTGACTTTATCGTCGAAGCTGAAACGTTTGAGAAAGAGATAACTTTGGCGGCGGGCCAAGGGCCGTTGTTTGTTCTGCTTGAGATTGATTCGGCGGGCGGCCGGGTTGACCTTGCGCAGCGGGTCTCGTCTGCGGTTGCCGGACTGGATAATTGCACTACGATAGCATATATCAGCGGCGGCAGAGTCGGCGGGGCGTTTTCGACAGAAGCGATAACGGCACTGGCGTGTGACCGGATTTATATGCGCCGAGGTACAAGAATCGGCGGCAGGTCACCGTATACTCCTGCGCCCAGCAGAACAAGGGCGCAGTTGCCGAGTTACGAGGGTGAAATTGCTTCAATATCCCCGGTGGACCCGAACGCGGCCAAAGAGTGGCCGATGTATGCGGCGACTATTGCCGAAGAGAACCAGCGTCCCGTTCTGCTTGTCAACGCGATGGTGGACAGGCGCATCGAAATTCTGGAAGTGATTGAAGGCGACGAAATTATTCTGATTGAACGCAGGAATAAGAAACCAAGACAGGCGATAGTTCGCAATCTCTGTGAAAAAGACGAGGTTTTGACGTTGACGGCCACGCAGGCGGTGCGGTTTGGTGTTGTAGATAAGATAGTTGGCTCGCTGGATGAGGTATTTGCCGAGCTTTCCGCCGGCGAGGCTGCGCGTGCCCGTAATACCAGGGTGGCGCGGGCCAGGCGCAGGTTTCAGCGACCCTTGAACGAGATGAATCAGATACTGGCGATTATCGATGACCTTGAGATTCAGGTTGCCGATACCGTCGAGCAGTTCAATGACCTTGACCAGGACATTCGGCGCGCCGATGGCGTGACATATCGCGGCAATTTTGAGCGGGTAGATAATGTTCGCTATTATTATCGCCTCAGGTACTTTGGTGTCGACAGCATCCAGTGGGAATGGATGCTTCGCAGCCGTGATGCGATGGTGTTTCAGATGATGGGTATTCTTGAGAACCTGGTACCACAATATAATCGGGCCCTTGTGCTGGCTGGAAAGCACGCGGACTTCAGTCATTACATAAGCACTCTTGAAGAGGGGCTTGAGTCGGCGCAGTTTCTCTATAACCAGGCCCTTTCCCGCCGACCCTATAACAGGTAAGCACAGACAATTTGTTAAAGATTAGAGAAGTCGGTCGGGTATTTCCGATATATATTGTTATGGAAGCGACCGAGTCGGAAACCAAGCCGTGCGTTTTTTGTGCTGAGACCATACAGGCCAAAGCGGTCAAATGCCGGTTCTGTAATGAGTTTCTCAATACCGAAAAAGCTAAAGCGCTGGAAGCGGGTCTGGACCAGGAGGGCGAGGATAAAATCCTTTACCAGGGCAGGCCTTCACTTTGGGGGATGGCGGGGGCGGTTATAAAGGGATTGGTTTTTCTTGGTCTGGCTGCAGGCCTTTTTTATTATCCGCTGGAGGAGTTGGAAATCTTTCGGCTTGATGAAGGTTTGGTCGCAGCCGAAGACATCGAAGTAAGCGAAGCCGTATCGGAAACGGAGGTTACCGAGAATATTGCTGAAGAGTCATCGAAGTTCGGCCTGACGGCTGAACAGGCGGTGGCATTCGGCGAGTACAGGGTCCTGGCCGGCGTAGGACTTGCGATTATTGTTGTGCTGATACTCTTGCTGAAAATGATTCGATTGAAGATGATGTATTATGAAGTTACCGCCGAGCAAATTGAATACAGCAGGGGGGTTCTTAACAGGAGGGTTGATAACATCGATATGTTCCGTGTGATTGACCTTCGGCTGCGCCGGAGTCTGCTGGATTGTATCGTGGGGGTGGGGACTGTTGGGTTGATAACGACAGACAAGACAGACCCTGAGTTTACATTTGAAAAAATACGCAGGCCACGCAAGCTTTATGACGTAATCAAGAAGGCCAGCCTGGAGGCCGACCGTCGCAATGGCGTTTTGCATCTGGAATAATCGGCTCAGCGCAGGCGCCTGTCTAAAAATCGCAATTGATGATGTAGACTTCCTGGCCGTCATGCACAAATTTTTTCCCGCCGTTCGCCAGTATCGCTTTTTCGGCGATGTTGGCGATGCGCTCGCCGATGTCAGTTATTTTGGTAACGGCAGGCAGGTTGTCACGGGTGGTGTTAACGTACCTGTCATTGAAAGGCTTCGTCCAGTACGGATATACCTGTTTATACAGGAACTGTTGCGAAGTGAGTTTTTCGGGAATACAATCTTCGCCGTTGATAACCGCCAAAAGCCCCGCTACCGTTGCCGCTGAGCAATCATTATCGTAACCTGCCGCGACGGCGATGCCAACGGTTTTCATAAAGTCACCTTCGCCGTACAACACGCTCATTATCACCGAAAGTGCATTATGAACCGCACAGGCCCTCATTGGGTATCCTTTATAGAAATCTTTTTTGTGATAGCCGACGTACTTTTTGTTAATTTCCTTGCGGGCATCGCGCCAATCGGGGTATTGCTTGTGCCATTTTATCATGTCGCGCACACCTTCTGCAAAGGGACTGTCACCAGGTACCGCGTCAAGTCCCATCTGGACGAGCTTTTCGACGTCTTTTTCAAAGAAAGCTGCGCTGAACATCACGCCAAATGCCATAGACGGATGCGTCCCCCAGTCGTCGTTGGTAATACGCGCACCCCATCGCGACCATTGGGCGGCCTTTTTTGTCATGCCCGGATAGAACGCGCCCCATATCTCATTTTCTATCTGGCAATCAACGTGGCACCAGTTTTTATTATTTTCCTTCTTGCCGGTATCGGGCGCGATCATACCCTGCCTCATGAGTTTGCGCGCGGTGGAATTTGCGCACCAGATTTTACGGTTGATGCACTTCTTCCACATCTCGGTAATCTCGGGGTAGGTAATGTCGAGCCCGTATTTTTCAACCGCGTGCAGGGTGACAAATTCTATGTCGGTATCGTCATCGGTAAAAGCGCCTTCGACGAACTCACATGCCGCTGGTATGAAACCGCGGATGTCATTGAGATTCATTCTAAGCGCCTTGTCGCCGCCATGACCTTGAACATCCCTGTAGCTGTAATAACGGTCGGGAATAATAGGCATCGGTGCGTCCTGATACCTGCCCTCGAACGGCCAGCCCATGTAGTTGCCCACCAATTGGCCTATCCAGAACGCCCGCATCTTGCTGACCAGTTCCTGGCGGGATATGACTCTTTCCTTTGCCGAGCACAATTGACAATTAGCTGCCAGAACCAAAAAGATTAGGCCCAAAAGCAACGCTTTCTTTTTCATTGATTTACTCCTTTTGAAATAATTGAACTTGTGTGATTTTCTGTGTCATCACCTGATATGCAGATTATATACCAACCTGCCTTGTGGTTCACGGATTCCTTTTTCAGCTCGCAGGGGCAGAGGCCAAATTTAAAAATTTTATTGTCGCATTTCAGCCTTGAATTCGCTCTTTATAGTAGAAACAGAAGAGCTTTTGTTTGGAGACCTGAATCAGGTGCAGTCAGATGTTGAACTTGTAAATGCCGTATTAGACGGCCAGAAACAGGGATTTGCTGTCCTTGTGAGGCGGTACGCTCGGCCTGTGCGCGCGGCGGCTTTGAGTGTTACAGGCGATTATCATCTGGCAGCGGATGTTTCGCAGGAGGCTTTTGTAAAGGCCTACGAGAATCTGGCCGGCCTGCGAAAGGCAGAGGCATTCGGGCCATGGCTGTTGAAAATCACCCGCCGCTGCGCCCTGGATACTGCATGCCGAAAGCATAAAGAATCGCCGTTGGAAACGACTGCTGTGATAATTGAAAGTCCTAACGGCGAACTCGATGAGCGAAAGCGAATGTTGCTTGCCGCGGTGCTGGAGCTGCCGAAGGCAGAAAAACAGGTGATTATGCTTCGTTACTTTGCCGGCCACAGCACAAAGGACGTTGCCCGGATTGTTGGAAGAAGTGTTGGTACCATAACGAAGCAGCTTTCGCGGGCACACAGGCGCCTGCGAAAGATAATGAAGGAGGCAGAGAAATGACTGCCGAAAAAAATATCGAACAAAGATTGAATGAATTGGCCCAGGTGATTGGCGCAGATGAAAGTCTGGTCGAGAACGTAATGAATCGCATCGACGCCGCACCGATTGCCCAGGCTGAACAGAAATTTAAGAACAAATTCTTCGTAAGGAGATTTATCATGAACCGTTTTACAAAATTAGCCGCCGCCGCGGTAATCATAATCGCGGCAATATTTTCTGTAACAATTTTCGACAAAACAATGCCGATGGCTTACGCACTTGAACAAACTATCCAGGCCAGCCACTCAGTTCGTTATCTGCATACCAAGAACTATGAGTCTGGCCATGACGAGCCAAAAGAATTCTGGGTGGAATTTGACGAATACGGAGACGTCAAGCATGTCCGGATGGACTTTCCTGAATGGGCGGGAGAAGGCGACGGCGCAAAACTAATAGTCTGGAAAGAAAACAAGGTAGACATCTGGTTTAAGCGAAAAAAGAGTTTGATTAGAATGCCTGACAGGACTGTTGCTGACAATATGCTTCAAATGATGGAAATGTTCGACCCTAAGGGGGTGTTGGAACGATTGCGTGACCAGAACCTCGATGGACTGGTAAAAATAGAGATCGACCAACCTTCAAACAAGTCAAAACCTATCGTCGTAACAGCAACATCTTTGCCTGGAAACACTGTACTGCCTGGAAAGCGAGGTGTGGTATTCATTGACCAAAGTACCAAACTGGTTACACATATAGAGCATTATCAATTAAAAGATGAGGAATATGAATATGATGGCACGATAGAGTTTTATGATTACAACCAGCGAATAGACCCTAAAATGTTTAGCTTAGACGAAGCACCATCCGATCTTATGAAAATTGATTATACAACACAAGAAGTTGGCCTTATTCAGGGAAATCTCACCGACAAAGAAATCGCAGTTAAAGTAGTACGCGAATTTTATGAAGCATTGATCGTCAAGGATTACGCTAAGGCTGGACAGATTTACTCTGGTGTGCCTGTAGCAAAGATGCAGGAACGGTGGCAGGATATAAATGTTCTAAGGATAGTTTCACTCAGCGAGCCAATCCCTCACCCATATCCTGGAGTTGGCGGTTTCCAGGTGCATTGTGAAATTGAAATAGAAAAAGATGGGGCTAAGTCAATTTTGAAACCTTATGGTCCAGGTGTCCGTCCTGTACATGGCCAGTCGCATCGCTGGAACATTCATGGTGGAGTTAGATAAAACAGTAGGCTCTATTTGTTAATGTTTATTACAGGCCGGGCTGGTTTGGCTCGGCCTTTTTTATTGCTTCTTTTTTCATTGACTTTTTTTAAAAATATGGTATAATACCCACCTGTTTGCCAGCAGGCGAACGCACCGCCAGTAGGCACCGACACAACAAACATTTTTTATTAGCCTCTCGACCCGTCGAGGGGTCAGATATTCGCAAAAACAATAGATTCCAATTAAATTGAATTATTAAGAAAGGTTTCCCAATTTGAACATTAGTATTCTGAATGCTTCAAAATGAAGGATTTGCAAAATCAATCAGTTTGAGTAATTTATGCAAAACAAACCCAATTTAAGAAATGAAAAAATGAACATAACTTACTACACAAAAACCAATTACAAACAAAAACGCCTTAGCGGGCAACAAAAAAACAAACCCAATCAAACCCAATTCCTGCCCTCCGAAGCTTTAGCGAAGGACGGTCAAACCCCCAGGCCGGGCAGGCCTTTTTTATTGCTTGGGGTTGGGGGCGCCGGTATCATAGCTTCTATGAGAATACCGTTGACCAAATACGGCTGGCCGCAGGTTGTTACATTTCCAGCAATGATAATCGCGATAATGGCTGTTTGTCTGCTGGCGCCGCTGCCTGTTTGGGTCCTTTGTTGGCTGGAGGCCATCTTTGCGGTTGTTCTTATATGGATATTTTCTTTTTTTCGCGACCCTAAGCGCACGATTCCGCAGGATAAGAATCTTTTGCTTTCGCCGGCTGACGGGACGGTAACAGATATCGAAACGATAGCCGAGAATGACTTTATCGGTGCCCCTGCCGTCAGGATAGGGGTATTTCTTAGTGTTTTCGATGTGCATATAAATCGCGCTCCCTGCGGCGTAAAGGTCGAAAAGATAATATATAAAAAGGGTAAATTCAAAGACGCCAGAGATGCCCAGGCAGGGCGGGTCAATGAATCCAACGACCTGTATCTTGTCAGGACCGAAGGGCCGGCAGATAAGCTGATTGTGCGGCAGATAAGCGGAGCAATTGCCAGGCGGATTGTCTGCGAGGCAAAAGAAG
>SDBT01015466.1_pt1 | contig 12125 bp, 9 predicted proteins | sample 2277101 | NCBI WGS metagenome assembly SDBT01 (sample SAMN10404973, study PRJNA504765) | marine sediment metagenome | isolation source: marine sediment core GS10_PC15, 103 cmbsf | place: Arctic Ocean: Southern Knipovich Ridge | collected 2010
GGGGAAATCAGGGTTCGCTCCGGGAACATGAGGACCACCAGTACCATCTTCAGCAACAGGTCCAACCGCAGCGTCGAAACCATCGGGGTAGAGATCAAGATTCAGTGGTATTGTTTCCCCAGTGTTTCTCAGATCGTCAGTGGTGAGCCAAGTATAAGGAGTGTAGTGCCCGATGAGAGGTATTTCATATGCCTGAAAACGTGTTTCGTGGGGTGCTTCGCTTTCGATGCACCTAAAGATAGTCACTTCACCGAACACTTTCAAACCAGCAGGGTGAATCACTCGCTTGACTGTACCCAACCATTTGTCGATCGTAACTTCGGTCTTGAGAACATAAGAATAATCTTGGTAGAAGAAGCTGTCTTGAATCACTTTGTTCGAACTGATCTTGCCGTCGTTGTTGCCATAGAAACCATCAGCAGTAAAGACCGGGCCCAGCAGTACATCCGCAGTTGCTCCGGTGCCGTTCTCTGATTCGCTGAAGTCGGGGATCGGTTCAATGAGATAGTTGGTTCCAGGATCACGCACCGCAATACGCAAGATGGCTCCCGTCTTTCCATCGACGCGATCAATGACACCCAAACCACCGATGCCCACGTCACCGGGAGCATTGTCTAGTCGCACTACTTCGCCCACACGGAATCCTGTTCCTCCGTTGGTCACGTCGAAACCAATAACCATTGTGAAGATGTTTTCTTCGATCTTCGTTATAGTGCCATCATCTTCTACAAGCTCAAACTCTACACGTTGCGGTGGATTGAACGTACCGAAGATTTCAGTGAGAACAAACTCAGTTACTTCATACAGACCAGACTGGAACTGAATTGCTCTAGTGACTCTTGCAGATGCGGTGATGTCTCCCGTCTCTCTGTCTCTCTGTTGAATCTTCTTACCAACCGCTTGAAAGGTGTCGGGTCCGTTCGAAGAAGTTACACGCATGAATCGTTCGATGATAAACTTACCATCTGAAACACGCAAGATGTCAACCTTCGGGAAGAAGAACTCAACGTTAGTATCGAACAAGATTCGAAACAGGAACTTGTAAGACTTCTCCGAGCCCTTCGCTTTGTAGTATGCTTTGATGTTCTTGATGATTCGTCGCTGGTCGAGAGGTTCGCCCGTTTCATTGTCGATCGCCAACTGCTCTGGGAAATTGAGCATGAAGGTTGCTTTGAACTGTCGAATGAATTCTTGCAGAGTATCGTCAACGTCCGCAATGTCACGCAGACCAAACGAGATGTTTAGAGCCTGGTCTTGTGTTTCCATCCATTCGTAGTACGCTTCCAAGAACGCAACAAACGTTGGATGGTCGGCCCGTACAAACTCAGGTAGCTGCTCGGGCACCTGAGACGAAAGGGTATCGCGGGTTATAAAACGATTGTGTGGCATTATGAGTCGTCAGTTGTGATGGTAACTTTCACGGCACGGGCGTCATCGGGATCGACAGACAGGATTTGATTGAACGACACATTGATGTCCAATTCAGCAGGTAGAACCACGACCGAAATCGAGATGGTGCCTGGTAGAGTTTCGGGTTGAAAGTTGATTAGCTCTACTTTACCCGTATCATATGTGATTCGTCCAACGCACTCATCAACGATTCGCTTCTCAAGGTCAACCAATTTGAACACTCGAATTGCTCCGTTTCCATCGTCATCTAGAAACGCATCTACAACCTCATTTACTTCGGGATCGAAATAACCAAACGTAGTGCTAGATAGCACCGGTTGGAATCCATCTTCGGGGTGCAAGATCGGATTATTGAAAGGCAAAACATACGTCACCGCTCTACCCAGGGATGGTTCGAACCGTTTCTCCATCTTGATCTTTGTTTCATTGCTCAAGATAGAAGGTTCGGCGTCGTCAATCTCACAGACGAGATTTGAATAGCGGAAGTCTTGTTCAAACTTCTCCAATTGCTCATCGCTGAAATTGCGAATGGTCTGAATTATCAACTGTTCGAGACTAGATGGGGATAGTGTTGTGGCGCGGGGGTTGAATTTGACTTCGGTTTCGACCGTCAAGAAAGTAAATTCCGGGTCGATCACGATGGGTGTGATGCTTACCACGTTGCGTCGTTTCAGAATAGTGTTAGCAATGGTTAGCTTCTCGGCATCACTGATAGTCACACCGATCACTGGCTTCAGAGAGATGAATACTTTACCAAACTGCGGAGGATCAATATCCTCACCACCGAACACAAAGATGGATTCGATGTCGGGGAAGTCTCGGGCAACGATTGCCGCATAGTCATCAGAAGTCACAGCACGATCTTGTGCTTGAAAATTCAACGGTGCAAAGAACTTGATCGACTCGATAGACTCTCGCTTGGCGCCACCAGCAGCAGCGTCTAGAACAGCAACATCGAAGTTACCTGTAACTGTGAACGATCGAGCTTCTGGACTATCGTTGATTCCTGCACCGTTCGGTTCGTCAGCATTGCCCGATAACCAGTCTGTAATAACAACGTTGCCGTTTGCAAGGGCTCGACCAACGATTCCATCACCGAAGATCAGCTCAAAGAAACCACCTTCAATTTCTTGCACTTGATACATCGCCGTGTCGCCGTCCGCAGTAATCAAATTTCTCAGCAATACCCAAGGTTCATCAGAACCAGTTACATCGGTGATCGAAGTCTGCACACGAACCGTCAAAGTGGTTATGTCTATGGCAGGATCCGCAATGATAAACTTCTGGTCGGGGTTCAGCTTGTCAACAACGAATGCGGTGTCGAGATGCGAACCCTCTTTGATCGAAACCTCATCAATAACCCACTCACCAGTATCGGTATTTTCGATGAACTCTGCGGGAGCGAGATTGAGAAAATTGTAGGTAACTCCATCAATGGTAGTTTGAAAGGCCGTATCGGGCTGCAAGAACTTGTTGGTTTGTGACGGGAAAGGATCGGTTGCCGAAGTTACGCTCACGCGAGCCGTAGACGAGATCACTGATCTGGGAACATATCCCAGATGCTTTGCCAGAGACACAACAGCATCTCTGGTAACGGCGCTGTCCAAGAACATCTCGTTCGCCACCATGTTGATATAGAACGAATGATAGTGCGTGTTTGCAGCTAGTGCATCCAACAGAATGTTGATGCCCGCACCTGCAAAGTCTAAGTCTCTAAACTGGTCTTGGTCCCGGAGGAACTCTGTCAGGTTGGCTTTGATCTGGTCAAAGTCTAGATCAGTAATCGGAATGTTTGTTTCTGTACCCATTTATCTCAGTCTCGTAAGTGAAAGGTTCACAACAACGCCTTCGTCTCTATTGACAACGCGAAATTGAATGGTGACATCGTATTGGTTTTGATCTATCTCATCAAGCACATCGACCGTCAACAATTCAATTCTTGGTTCGTATTGCTGTATCACTTCAACAATACGTCTTTGCAGCAGAACTGCCGTAGCTGGTGTGACTATCTCAAACAACAAACCTCTAACGCCAGGATCTATTTCGGGGTGAAAGGGTTTCTCGTACCGATTCAATTGAATCAAATTTCTTACCGCACGCTTTACCGCTTCTTCATCTAGCTTTCGTGAGATCGCACCGGTAATGGGATTCGCCGTGAAATCTAAATCAAGATCGCTGAAACGATTCTCTTTCTTCTTGAGTCCTACACCTGATCGTGGTGGTAGAACAGGTGCGACTGCCGGTGGCAATGGCGGGGGTGGTGGAGCGATCACGAAGTACTTGTCGATCAGATAATTTTCTAGATCAACGATCTCGGTTCCCACCAGCTTACGTTTGTACACAACAACTGAGGCAACTACAACATCTGCTGATTCGGTTCCATCTTCAAACGATGCCAAAGACAAACCATTGGGGTCAGCAATGACTGACGAAAATCCATTTCCCTGAGGAATCTGGTCGATTCTCAGATCGAAGAAATCGTTTGGGGCACCCGAAGCATCTACCGTCCACAGCACCACTGCCCATGTATCGAACGCCCACGATGGGGTGCTAACAGGAACCGAAGTTCCCGCTTCGTTCTGAATCTCCAAGTTGCCCGATGGCATGATGCGAAGCACTTCACCGCCTGCACCAAACCCGGTCACATGAGCGAGAGCTATGGGGTTGACCAATGGCAGCGCCGGGGGGAACTTGACCACCATCGCTATCGTGTGAGACGCCAGGAAAAAGAAGTTACCGGTGAGCGTCTTGAGTAAGTCGTCCACCCCGTCGAAACTAACAGCAGGCGACAAATTTGGCGTTCCGACAGACAGAAACGCTGGCATTGTAGTGTCTAGAGATTGAATTAAATTTTGTGGCGGGGATAGCAGCTTTTGGTTGCCCCATAGGCTGACATCCGATGGAGTCCCACCGACACCAGAGTTGTTCTGTGTCGTGATACTCGAATCGGACTCAAAGAGTCCCATCAAGTCATTGATTTCATCGGGATTGTTGATAGCCACGTCAGTCCTCTCAAGACAACTCCATACCAAATATGTATATGGCCTATCCGATCCTTAGCGAGCCAATTGTGACTCAATGACCGTTCGTGTGCTGCGTAGTTGGCTTCGGATATGAGTCTCGGTCTGTGCTTCGTAATCGTCCTGGGTTCCCCACTCGACCAGAACATACCCAATGATCTGGGACTTGCGTGCTTTGGCGTGCCACTTTCTTAGTGGGAGAGCAGCGAATGCGTAGACCGTACCGTTTTCGAGCAGCGATCGGAAGTAACCTTCATCCTGCTCAGCGACCAGACGACCAATAGCTTTGTTGTCGCGTAGCACTGGAACCACGTCCCAGAATAGAGACAGCAAGACGCCCTGCATCTGCGGAGCCATCGGTTGCGAACCTGATCTAAAAGATTCGTAGGAAACGGAGAATCGCTTGACGGGACTACCGTCTAGGTAATCACCACCATTATGGAATTGACCAATCTGGGCCCGCTCGGCACGAAGCACGTTGCGTAGCTCGTTCAAGACTTCATTGATTTCTTGATGGTTCTTTCCGTTCGTCAACAACGCTGTAGAGTCTTCCCCTAATTCTACTTCCCGTGTCTCGACATCTTTTCTTTTAGCAACCCATGTCTTTAGTTTCTTGATGAGGAAGCCTATTGATATTCCTCCCAAGACTGTTCCGACTGTCATGCCGATGTTCAACCAAGCGTTCGATGAGATAGCAGCTAATAGTAGCGTCGTTGTAATCATTGTTCTATCAACTCGCCTTCAGGACCAATTAATGGTAAACTTGTTGTACCTTCGGCTACTTCTTCTTCGAGAAGCAACTCGACAATTTCTTCCTTCAATGCATCGGTAGCATTGACTTCGACAAACAGGAATCTGGAATAGAGATCCTCTTTCGCCAGACTAGAGATGGTCTGTGCCAGACCGAACTTCGTAATGAAATCTAGAGCTTCAAAGTAATTGCTGTCGTCTATATTAGGTAGGGAATTTATGGGTCCAATGAGTGCGGTTACTGCTGTGAAAATAGCGGTGTACGAACTTATTGGTGTTGATGCAGGATTTCTTGGATCGTATGTTGGCTCGGTGACAGTAGCGATTGTCGCGGTTGCTCCTGAGCTTTGTCCTTGAATGCTATCGGTTGCATTGAAGTCACCAGGATCCGTTTGAATGATTACTAGTGTGCTGGTTGCAGGGTTCCATGCGTTGACCACAGCGGATTTCACAGTAGTCAGATCATCAACCGTTTCGCCGATACTGAAGTCACCCACTACACCGGTCAGCGTCAAGGTGAATCGGCCGTCAAGACCACCATTGAGTCGTTCGAAAGTTCGAAACGTTGCATCGAGTGCTTGGTTCATTAAGATTTCAGCAGAACCGAGCAGCGTTTCAAAGATGAAAGAAAAGAAATCTATCTCTGGTGTACCTTCAGGCTCAAGACTGTTCTTGATTAGGTTGTGTGCCACAGCGACACCAAGCAACCCCTGAAACGATGGCGGGTTGGTGCCCACCGGTAACGTGTTACCACTAACCCGATCAGAGTGTGTTCGATATTGAGTGATCTCTACACGCAAACTATTCAACGCTCCGATCAGCGCCGTGATTGCGGAGTCTGAGATACCACCCGATGTCGGGGGTGCTGGGATACCAAACTGTTCGGGTATCACTTGGTTGCCTGTACCACCAGCGAGTGACGATAGCAAAGCAATTTCACGGTCTATGCTGGCGAGAGCTTTTGTGATTGACGGTCGCACCGGGTTGAGAAGTGCATCGTCAGCGAACACCAAGCCGACGACATCACGCTCAGCGTCGGTTAGCTCGATCTTCTGTAGCGGATCGACTATCGCAAATTCATCAACTGGAAATTCAATAATACTAGTCATGATTATCCCGCAAACACATTACCAGAACCGGTAGCCACATGACCACACGATGCACAATCACCTGCTCTACAAACAGCGATGCCCTGGGCGTACACCGTACCCGATGCACAAACCATGACAGGACCAGAGTGCGGCGGTGAACCATGACCAGCTACGCCCGAACCACGAACCGCAACGATCGTACCGTTGGCGAACACTGAGCCGTTCCCACCACTGAGAATCGTCCCACCTGCACTATCTTGTCCTAGTCTAGAAATACCTGGCATCTGTTACCTCAATTCAAGAAAATGCTGGCGCCTCGAATGAACACCGAGCCGCCTGCCCGTACACTGATCGTACCCTTCACATCAAGGAAGTAGCCACCAAGCACGGTGTCCCTTCTGTTTCCTTGAACCTCTGTCGTGAGATCACCCTTCACGAATACGTTTGCGTTGCCCTTCTCCACCTGAACATTTAGATTGCCGTTGCGAACTACAATCTGCAAAGTACCATCAATGACTTCAAGATCACAAGTGTTCTGAACTTTGATCCGAGCTTGATCGTCAACCGTGATATTTAGGTCGCCCTTAACGAGTACGTTGTCATCCTTATGAATGATCGTGTAGTTGGTTCCAACCACCTTCACCATCTTACTACCATCGGGATGAATCTCCTCAAAGGTTCCAGATGTATGGAACGTATGAATGCGTTCGAAGCCCGGGGTGTCGTCAAACTCTTGAACGTGTCCTGACTCACTCTCGAAAACATGGTTGAAAGGATACTCAGTAAAGGGAGCACACGTTGGGGGTTCAAACCACGTTACAAACGAATTCGCTGTGGCAATTTGCCGCAGGTCTTTATCAAGCGGTGCGTTTAGGTTTGCAGCTTCAGACTCGATGGGCACACCCGGGAAGCCAGGAATCTTCAAGGTGTGTGTTTTCTGCACAACAACAGGATGCTCCTCGCTGCTTCTACCAAAGATTACTTTACCATCGGTTCGCGCCAATCTAGATGTGTCTGGTTCACCGATACCCGGTGTCGAGAATGTCAATCCATTGAACTCAATTGTCCCTGCTGCGATAGCTTCTAAATTCTCTACTGCGTTTTCACCGGGCAGTCCATCTAAAATGCTTGACACCGATGCTGACGCTTCTTCAAGAGCTTTCTCTTGAGCAGCTTTGATCGCGTCGATGACTGGCGCTGCTGCAAGTTCGATACCCTTACCAATAACCGCCAGCTTGGCCAACGCACCCGATACCGCACTTGAGATTCCAAGACTAGATGCGAGGCCACCCACACTTGAGATAACCCCTGCTGCGGCCGCTTCGATTTCACCTTGAGCATCGGCAACAATGCTCTCAACGGCTGCGATCTGATTCTCTGTTCCTGAAAGAACGCCGGCTGCTGCCGTGTCGATCTGCCCTTGGGCATTTGCTATGATACTCTTTGTTACGTTTTCAATCTGAGCTGGTGTTGCAGTAACTCCACCCGCAATTACCACAGCAGAGCCCACAGCAGTTTCAATTTGCGATTGAACTCCAGCAGTAATACCCTGTACCGTTTCAACTTTGCCTTGAACACCTTCGGCAATATCAATAGCTTGAATGATAGTATCACGATCGCCACCTAGCAACAACGTACCTACCGCCGCGGCTCCTGGTAATCCTCCTGGCAACTGCGACTCAATAGAAGTTGCTTTGTTGATCGCATCCTGTACCGGGTTGCTGCCAACCAAAGGATAGATACCATTGGGATCGAAGAAACCAAGGCCTCGTAAACAGGGAAGGTCGTGAGGAATTCCTCCGATCGTGCCCAGCATGACAGGCTCTTGAGCGTCCTCTCCATCTCGAAAGAAACCCATCACCCAAGTACCTTCAACAGGCCCAACAGGTGCATGACCGATACCGCTCATCGCAGCAGATGTGATATCTTGTAGCGGATAAGCCCATGGCAATTGCTCGACCGCGACCGCTGTTCTTTCTTGCGGGTGAAACCCTAAGATACGAACGCGACAACGACCAAGCTGCAAGGGATCCTGACGATCCTCTACAACGCCTTGCCACCAAACAAATTGTACTGCATCAAGTGTATCCATTATGCGAACGCCGTTGGTGGGAACTCGGTTGGAAGTGGCTGACTAAGAATCTCAGTACCACCGAAGGTCGAACCCGTCTGGGCATTAGCAATGTCTGCTCTATCTTGACGACTTCCAGCAGGTAAAGATTCCTTCGACAATTCCAATACCATCTTATGATCGTCGAATCCAAGAACATGGTGAATGTTTGTGATGACGTAGTTGCCACTGATCTCAGGATCTCTATCATCGGGGACTGTTCGACCCTTCACGTTTTCAGGACGTGGGACGTTTAGTACTACTACTTGACCGACGCCCACGAAATTCAATCCAGCAGTTTCGATTTTGATTCGCTGAGACTCTATCTGTTTCATATGGCTCAGGCGCTGCAACAACCATTTTTCACTTTCATCATAGTTCTGAATGCCATCATATAGCTGAGTGTGCTTTGGATGAAATTTCACAATCGCGTCAGCATCTCTACCATGACGAACACCACCAGCAAATGGCTTTGCATCTTGCTTTGTAGTATCGAGTTTCGAATCAGCTAGTTTATTTTCAAGATGGTTCTGTTTAGGAAAGTCATCAAGATAACTGAAGGTATCAGTTTTGAATTGTTTGGTCACGATATCATGCGTGATTAGTTTGCTCGCATACATTCCCTGGTCTATGCGTTCCATCATCGCTGCTGATTCTAAGATCGTGTAACTTCGAATGTTTACCAATTCAGGAACCAGTTGTCTCTGATGTGTTCTTGGGGAATTTTTTGTCAACCGCACGTTACCGGGATCATACGCAAAGGCAATAACAGGATCTTGCTGCACGATGCTGTCAAACGATCGAAACTCAAATCCCGCAACCGTCTCAAAAAACAAATAGTTAGCAGCAAAAGGATTGTTGTCAGGTCGGGCCCGAGCCGACAACCAATTAATCGTTCGAAATGGAGTCCAGCCTGGAATGACATACGTTGGGAAACCAGATGTTCGCTCCACCTCAACTTCTTCTCCTAGGAAATTATTGGTGATGCGTTCGATCATCTCATCAATGCTCATGTCAGAGTATGCTTTTCTTACGCGACTTTTCTGGTTGCGAAAGAACGATTTTGAAACAAGTTGCAGAGTGTAGACTTGTGTTACGTCTGTTCCTTCAGCAGTACTTCCTGTGTTGCGATCTGAGATTTGATATACGTCAAAAAGCAATTCGGTTGATCGTCGTTTACCAAATCCTGGAGTCTTGAAAGTCACATGAACTTCTTCTAGACCAACAAACGGAAATATACCAATCAGGTTTACTGAATCGACCAACGTGATACTACCTGTCACCGTGTTGCTGTACAAATCTTCAAAGATATTGATACTCACAAGCATCGCGGAGACATCAACATCGTTCAGCCCATTGGTAATAACGATGCGTTCCAACCGAACATCGTTCGGAAAGAAAGCCTCGTCGGGACGGGTGCGTTGAGAGAAGGGTCCAGTTGTCGGTCGGTTTGACATTACGTTGTTCGTCTATTCAAGTTTCGACGGAAGACGATCTCCAGATCACGCAGTAAATCGCTGACGTGTTCGGGGTCGATCAATCGAATCTGTCGTTTGCGTTCATTTTCTTTTCGCTCAGTGTCGATGTTGGTGAATACGTCAACGACTCCTGGGAAACCAAAACCACCCTGAATATACCCATCACGATACGTCAAGGGGTTGAGAATGTTTCCCTCAGAATCTTCAAAGTGATTCAGAGCATCCCGATTACTAGCCACTAATCTAGTTAGGGCAGCCGTCACCGGGGTCAACTCACCCACGTCCTGAACCAGCGTATCGCCTTCAGCGAACACACCAGCAATATTTTGCACCACCAATTTACTCAGCGTGGTGTCTACCTTGCTAACCGTTCCCAAAGCCGAACCGGTTGCATTCGTGACGGTCAGACCTTCACGAAAACTACCCACAATCTGTAGGGGGTCCATGAAGAAGGCGCTGCCCGGATATTTCTTAGCTACAAATCGAACAAACTTTCTTTCGCTCAGGGGCCAATCGAAGAAAGGATTTATGATACCTGTGTTGGCCAGAAATACCAACCAATGCAGACCAGCAGAACCATAGAGTTTATGGGCAATGATCTCTGCGGTATCCTCATCCTTCACTGAGTAGGAAGTAAAGATAGTCGCAACGTTTGACAGATTCTTCTTGATCGCAATACGTTTGAAGATGTCTGTAACGATACGGGGATTGGCAAACTTCTCGCCCGAGGGAAAGTCCAAATCGTAGACTAGCGCCGGAAACTTCGCAAAGTACGTCATGCTTAGAACCCTTCAAGAATGTGCTGGCGATTCAGCGTTTCGAGTTCGTTGAACGTCAGAGTCATGGTGATATGCGTCGGGGGATTACCTGCACGATTCTGTGCCGTTTCGCCCTGCAATGTACCGGGGACTGGACTTGAGTGATGACGGTGCGTTGCAAACACACCAGCGGCGGTATAGTCAACAGCTATGCTGGCCAGATAACAACGGCCAACGCGATTCAACCAATCGTTCTCTTGAAAATGATACGCACTGCCAGGTCCACGTGTGCCTGTTGGCTTGAGTTCACGGGAGACATATTGGATGTCGAATTCAGCAGGGTATCCGTGCAAGCGTCCTGCGGTATCAACCAATTCAGGGTGAGCAAAGAATTTGAATGTTCGAATGATATTGTCAACGACTTCAGATTCTTGGGCACTCTGAGGTACAAACTGAAACGTGTATTCGAAAGTTCGTTGGTTCACAGAGCGAAAGAGAAACTGCATGTGTGGGTTGATTACCCGTCTCACAGATTTTTCAAGAAACGCTCTAGCACCCACGTTAGCACCAACCAGCGAACCCAATTGATCTATCAGTTGTGTACCTAACCTAGTAGTAGCTTCTTCACCAAGAGACTTGATTAGATCGGCCTTGTTTTCGGCGTTCAAGGTGGTTGCACCACCCAACAAATCTCTCGTAAGATCGAAAATGCCTTTACCAGCAGCAGCAATCCTCAAAGACTCGCCCTGGTATTCCATTGCATATCCAGTAGTGATCTTTTCGGGCATGTAGATTACAACGGTTGCTACTGTCTCGGTACGAACTTCAAATTGTGTCAGGTTCGACACAGAAGCTCTCTTTCCTTTCAATGCATTCCGAGTCGCTTCAACACGTTTCGGACCACCACCCTGAATCTGGGCGATATCTTGCCCAGTGATTCTAGTTAGATTGGTGTTGCCGACGTTCGCGGTGCCACCGAACAGGCCTCGATAGGGACGTACAGGAGTATCGTCTCTCGCTGCCTCAGCAGAATCGTTTTGCGTTTCAACTCGTCCCGAGCCAGGTGCCGTCTCAACCACGTGGAACATAATGAAGTGTCCACTTTGCTGGTCAAGGGTTAGAGGGTAGGTCAAGGCACCGAAATCTCTACCGTCATTTGGATCTTCAAGGGCCGCCAGCTTAGACCGGATGCCCTTGATTTTATTGTTGGCAACGCTAATGACCGAGCCGATGAGACGACCTAGTGTGATTGGCATACGATTCTCCTGAACGAGCTACATACTATGTATGGCGCATAGAGGTAAATTCAAACCCCGCAATCCCAAGAAATATCAGGGTGATGCTACCGGAATCATTTACCGGTCATCCCTTGAGCTTCGTTTCATGAAGTATTGCGACACGACCCCAGCCGTGATCGAATGGGCTAGTGAAGAATTGGTCATTCCCTACACATCTCCAGTTGATGGCAGAACTCACCGATACTTTCCTGACTTCTGGATACTGGTTCG
>SDBT01015467.1_pt1 | contig 12125 bp, 9 predicted proteins | sample 2277101 | NCBI WGS metagenome assembly SDBT01 (sample SAMN10404973, study PRJNA504765) | marine sediment metagenome | isolation source: marine sediment core GS10_PC15, 103 cmbsf | place: Arctic Ocean: Southern Knipovich Ridge | collected 2010
TGCCTCTTTAACGGAATTTACTTCAGCATATAAATCCGTTTCATTAAGATGCATTTTAGCTATAAGATTTTCAAAGGGGATAATTTTCCAATCTTTAGCAGATACAATTATAAAATCTACTTTGCCTGTGTTTGATAAATTAATTATTTCGAGTTCATCATCCTTCGTCCTTAGTTCTTTATAATAGCCTACATTTTCAATCAGTTCAGATTCGTTTAATATATGTTCAAGTTCTTCCTTAGTATCATAAATAGAAAAGTTAGGTAAAATTTCTAGATTTTTTGAGTATAGATTTAGACGCTCAATATTTTGGACTTCAGAATACGTATCCTTGGATACTAAAAAATTGAGTATATCCTTATTAAATGCTTCTTGCACTAATTCTTTAAAATTTTTGCTCCTAAACTCGAAATTCAAGATTATCTTTTTCAATTTATCTTAACACATCAAACTTTGGACTATGAAAGTTTTTTTATCTTAAAATTTAATTTATTTCTTAAGTTAAATTCTTTATTAATCAAATTAAATTTTTAAATTAGAAAGGTTATATTAATAATAAAAAATAAGATTTTAATTTCAAATCTACAAAAATCAAAACAATTTAGTAGTAATTGTTGATTTAATTAATTAAAATTTATTTAAAGCATATTAAAATAGAGTTGATAAATGAATGGGGAAAAAGATTAAATCAAAACTATTCCCAAGGAAAGCTAAAGAATCTGAGAAGCTTGTAACAACCGTAAAAAGATATACTCGGCAACTTGGAATTCGAGCTAAGCAGCATCAAAAAAAATCTGAAGTTTCACGACAAAATGCAAAAATTGCTTTGCAAAGAGGAGAAAAAGAACGTGCGAAGAATTACCTTATTCAATACAAATCTTATCAAGCTAAAGTTGATAGAGCAAGTAATATTCGGGCTAAATTTGACAGACAAATAGAAGCTATTGAAGAAGGAACAGCCATTGCCCAATCTGGAAATTTTATGGCTCAGATGAGAGATGAATTAAAAACTATAGCAACTAAAGCATCTCCTGTCAAAATCGCAGAGATCGCAGAAGATAGCGAGCTATATGTTTCGGAAATTGAAGAAGCTGGAGATATACTTGCGGGTGACCCAGAAATTGACTTTGGAATTGACGTTTCTTCAGAATTAGACCAACTGGAAACTGAGATGTTATTAGATGCGAGCGGATCAATGCCTAATGTCCCTACAGGAGATTTACCGACCTACATTAGCGATGTCGATTTAGATTCTGAAGAAGAAGAAGTACATTCAAAGGCCAAACTTCAAGAAGAAATCGAAAAATTACGGAAAGAATTAAGTGAATAATTTAATTAAAATAATTTTATTCTTTACAAATTAGTTATCAGAACAATATATATCTGATATAATTCGATTTTTTATTAAAAGTAAATTTATATATCTTTTTGTTTTTATAATTTATATTAAATTGACATATTTAAAGGGAAACTACAAAAACGGCAGAGAATACGTTGACGAATAAGATTATACAAGACATATGGATCCTTTCAGAGGGAGGTATAGTCGTCTTTAATCGTGTGTTTAATCCAAAAATTAATGAACAGCTATTTGGTGCGTTGATGACGGCATTAAATTCATTTGCCGAAGAACTTGTAAAAGGAGGACCTATGAGTTTTGAATTGAGTTCAGTGAGATATACGATTTATAAAGCAAACACTTTCTTGTTTATTGCAAATTCTGCAAAAAAAATTAAAGAAAAAAATGTAAAAGAAGAATTAAAAAAGATTTCAGAAAAATTTTTCACTAAATATTCAAAAACCTTAGAGAATTGGGCCTATGAAATAAGTGTTTTTGCTAATTTTGAACCTGAAATTGAAGATTCTTTAGAAGATACTATTAAAAAGTTCGAAAAAGCGTTTTGGTAATAGGTTTTAATTATATAGTAAGAGGATCTTTAAACATAATTAATGTAAAATTAATTTACTTAAGTTCTTTCACAGATAACACCATATTATTTAATTTTTTTATTACTATGTCATACGCTAAGTTCTCTTCAAAAGCTCCTTTCAATGCACCGAAACCACAGTCTGGCTTAATTACCAAATTCTCTTGCCCATATTGGTCAATTCCTTTTCTTATAAACTTTTTAAGAACATCGATGGTTTCCACATAATCTTTTAATTCTCCATCTTTAATTGGGGAAAAATTAGTTTGAACAGAACCCATTGCTAAAAACTTATCAGTATTCTCAAAATGACGTCTCTCGAAGATTTTAAAATTACTTTCATTAGTACTGAATTCGTGATCCATTATTTTAACATCAGTTTGAAGGAGTAAATCTCGCATTAACGGACTAATCTTTCCACATACATGAATTGAGGGAAGATCTTTGATTCCAGATAAGGCCTTGTTTAATGTTTCGATAATGAACTCTTCTGAATGAAACCACACCTTTCTTCCAACTAAAAGACCCAGCATTGGCTCATCCATAGATATTATATTTATCCCCATATCGTTATATGCCTTGCCAATCTGTTTCATAATCTCAGCAAATTTATCCACAATCCAATCAACCATGATGCCCCGTGGTTCTTCAAAGATTATGGGAGTAACTCCTTTGGCAGATTCCCCGCGTAGAATAATTTCGCTCGCTAACGTAAACGGCCCCGTTAGACAAGCTTTAGTCCCTTTAATTAATTCTCTAAGATAAGGGCGTTCATTTAAAAAATTTATGATAAATTCACCATATTTTAACGCTACTCGTTTATCTGGAATCTTAAAATCGCTGCTTAAATAGTAATTTCCCCCCTCCTCTTCCAAAGGTTCAATAACTTTTGATAAGGGAGATAAAAACTGAGGATTCATTTTCTCCAATTGAGCATAACATGGGTAGTCAATCCCCATATTAATTTGGTCTTCGAAAGCTCTTGCCATATTTTCCTCAGTATTTTCTAAGGGGAAACTCCCAACAACAGTTGTAAATAGCCCTTCTTTTTCCATATATAAAGCAATGAATACTCTGATTTAAAAGTTTGTTGAATTTTTCTCTCGTAGGAAGGAAGAGGAGAATGAATAAAAAAAGGAAAGAGAAAAAAGGAGGAAATTAGGAGAAGTATTTTTTCTGGTCAAAATTTCGCTTTAAAAAGAGCTCATCATTAACTTTTTCTGTTATTAGTTTAATCTGTTGATCTATTGAAAAAATCTCTTTCTGGAAATTTTTGTAAGCTTTGAAATACTCAACTTCTGAAATACTGCCCTTTTCAAATTTTGCCTCAAGTTCTTTTAGAGTTTTTTTAAGACTGTATCGTTCCTGTTTCAGATTATCCATTTTATTATTTATATCTTCATCAAATTGAAATGATCCATTTCCCTGATTGTATATATTATCTTGAGAGTGATAGTTAGAGTGAAATGATTTTGACAAATGATCTCGATTAAGTTGTTTCCCAGCAAGGTTTTTGCTAAACATCGGATCATAGCGTTCAAAAAAATCTGGACTATCAAATAAATTATCTCTCATATTACTCGAATTTGGTCGAAAGTTTGAATTAATTCTTTGTTCCCTCTCTAATCTTTTCATAAGAAAATTCTTTTCATCAAGATCAGCGCCATTAGGAGAATATTCGGGATTATCAAATGGTTGATTATAATAAGGTTTGTAGAATGCTTGCGGTTCATAATTTTGATATCTATAGGGGTGATAAATATTTTGGGAATAAAAATTATTTCTATTGAAATCGGGTGGAAATGGTTGACGTAAATTTCGATTGTAGGAATAATATTCTTCGGGGCGATTAAATTGTGAGTTTCTCATATGTGGCCCTCGATTTATATCTCCGTAAAATACAGATTTATTAGGATTCTGAGATTCATGATAATAATTTCCCATATCTTTTTGAGGCCACACATGTGGTTGGTATTGATTGTTATAATTTGCATAATTATTTTGAGCGCCGATATAACCCTGCTGAACAGATTGATAAGCTCGATTTGGAACATAAGATTTATCATAAGGAGTTTCACTTTGATTAACTTTTTTCTGAGCGATATTACCATTTTTATTGTATTGACATTTTAAATTGAAAAAGGAATTTATACCCTCTTCAATGAATTTTATCAGGTTTGTTAAATCTAAATCTGTCTCTTGTAATTTTTTAGTTGCTTCTTGATCATGTGCTGCATTGTCTTGGAATGATCGGGCTAGTAAAATATATTCGATTATCTTCTGAATAAAATTTGAAGGAAGTGAAAATTCATATTTTCCATAATCAAATTTAATAAATAATTTTTTGAAAAATTTTCCCTTATCTTGAATATCGATTAAATCATCAATAGGAGCCTTGAAAACCAATTCTCTTTTTTTTTTAAACATTCCATACTCATGAACAAAACTTAAATCAAAACTTGTAATAAATAAAAAACCTTTACTCTTTTTAGATTTTTTCTGAGGATCTAATTCGTTTGTTAATGTTGTCTTTATGGCATAAACAGTTTTCTCATCCTCTGCTAACCTTAAAAATCTTGTGTAAGGGAAAAATAATTTCGTGACTTTTTCAATGAATTGTAAATTTTTCTTATATGATTCAAATTTTTCGTAAATCTCTCCTGTAGTAGTTTTTATATATGTTTCAATTTCATTATGACTACTAGAAAGATTATCTAATATACTCTCAATAATTCGAATATTTGAATTTGGTTGATTATATATATCAAAAAAATATTCTTTATTAATGACTAAGTGGCGAAAATGAGAATTAATTTTATTTTGTAGACCATCTATAAGATGGATAACAGCCATAAATAACGTTAATAAATCAGATTCCATTTTTGGATAGTGATAACATCTAATTGGAGGATCTCTTGCTTTTTTAATATTATGTCGTATCAAATACAACTCATTTATTACATCCCTGAGAGGTTGTATGAATGTTCTTGATAACTTAATTAATTCCAAGAATTCTTGTTCTAATTCTTCTTTTTTTTCATAGATATTAAGAATTTTTAAAGAATGGCACTTTGGGCATGCTTTTAAATGTTGGGTAATTTTAATGACATTTTCACTCCCGCATTCTTTACATATTCTTTTTCCTTCTGCTTCATTGTGTTCTATATCCTTAGAATTGCAATCTTGACATACATAGTGATGATGAAAATCATCGCGAAGACAGTCAGAACAGCATGCTATGCCACAATCCTCGCAATAATATAAAAATTTAATTTCCCTCTGGCAAAAACGACATAGTTGAAGATTCTTATCTGACATGTTTAATTTTTATCCTAATTTCTGTATAATAAGAAATATATATCAATAGAGTTAACATAAATAAAAAGTGAAATTCAATACAAAAATGACTATATTATTTGAGTATTATCTCTGAAATGTGAAAAAAAAGGGGCTTTTAAATAATTTTAACTATCTTAAATTTCATCAGTAAAAGATAATTGTTGGACTGCTAAATTTCACTAAATGATAAACGTATCATTTGATAATTTTAACTTTTTGTCCTAATGCTTGACCTGGAACACCAGCTTTTTTAAAATGTGCTCTTACGGCGCCATTATTTCCATGGGCACGATTAATAACGCCCTTTAATTCTTTACCAGAGGGACTTTTCCAGACAACAGTTCTACCAACCATCTTATTTGCTTGTTTTCTTGTTGTTATATTAGAAAACACCAAAATTACCTGTTTTGGATGAACCGTATGACGTCCTTGTCGATAGTTAGAAATTACTCCTTCCGTACCTAATAATTCTAATTTATTTAATGGCATATAAGAATTCAACTTGTTAAGTATAAATAATTAGTAATAAGATTAATTTTTAAAAAAATAAAAAATTTGGGTTTTTTCAATACGCTAAGGAAAAATTTTTGATCAATTTTAATCGAAGGTGTCTCCTATAATTTTTACTAATATAATAAAAATTCTAATAATCACATTTATTAAATCAAGGAAGAGATTGATTACAGCTAACATCCAGAAACCTTCATCTATTATATCTGGTAATCGGCTTCCATCCCACATGATAATCGCAAATAGCCATATTAACACTAATACACTGGTAACTAAGATCACAGCATTGAATCCAAATATAAGTATAAGGGTAAATTCCAATACGACGAGTATAAGCCCAAAGACCAATAGAGGGTAAATCCAATTTTCATGTATATTATCACGAAAAATTAAACCTAAAACCAAAAAAGCAAATGTTACTAGTAACCCTATGAAGGAGGCCATAAAAAATAAGGGTAAGACAATCTCCTCTCCTACGATGCTGGTGGCCCAGATTAAAATGGATGATCCTAAAACTCCAGTTATTAAACTAGCTGCAAAGAAGAATATCATAGATAGGATATTTTTCTTGTAAAATGCTAATATTATAGTTATAATCCAAAAGAAAAGGTACGTTATAACTAATAGGATAGTAATTCCCAGCGTAAATTCAATTAAAGTAAATCCTAAAAGCCCGCTAAATGTTAAAGAGGTTACAAACCAAAAAGCCATACCTAATGCTAATACTGGAATCGTTTTATACCAAAAATCATTACCAAGTGAACTTTTGTTCTTCTGTTCGCGCATAAACTAAACCCTATTCTTATTTTTATAATTTTAATAGTGCTTTTTAATCCTTATTAAAGAACTTAATCTAAAAAGACTTCGTAATTTTTATTTTTTCGATTTAAATAATTTTAAATAATTCCTTTTTGAAATTAAAAGAGAAGGAAAATAAAATATTTTTATTTCTGCTTATATGGTTCGTAGTGGCATTTTCAGTTATGCAAATTTCAATTTACTTAAATTATGCTATCATTGGAATTTTTTTTTACTTTCCCCTATTAGGATTCACACTTTTCCTTTGGTTTATTTCATTTTCTAATGTAAAAATAAGGGAATATTCACTTCCAAAATTATTTCTATTAATCCTTCTTGAGTTTTTATTGGTAATTGTCTTTGTAATTCTCACAGTGATCTTCATGATTGTATCAATTTTTTCTTACATCTTTTTTACTAGCTTTTTTTCTCTATACGGTTGTTATCAAATGGGAAAAGAACTCGATGAGCGATTATATTATAGAAAGTTATCATGGCTTTGGAGAGGTTTGGAATTTTTTGGAGGATTAATTTTATCAGTTCTCCTTCTTCTTGTATTTCTATTTGCAACATGGGAGGCAACTAGAATTGTAGGGGTGACTGAGATAATAAGCGTCGCTTATATAGTTGTAATAGGTGTAATAGCAAGCTTGACTGTGTATATGTTAGTTTCTAGTGTAAAAAAGAAATTCAATGCCTGGTTAGGAACATATTTCTTACTTATAACTTTTTATACCTTTTATTTAGTTTTAAGGATTTTTATGGGTATAGCTAGTGATTCAGGTACAACAACATCTAGTACCTCAGATGATTTAGCAGCAACTGGAATTTTCGTTGGTTTATTACTTTTAGATCTCTTCATTCTTTTCTATTCTATCAGTTGTATTTTAGGTTCTCAAGGTGAAATTTTAGCAGAAAAATTACCACGTTTTAAGCAAGAGACATTATTATTATGGCTAATTTTCTCTAAAATTTCCTGGGAATATGCCGCAAATTTTCCTTATGGTACTTTAGGTATTGTTCAAGTAATCGGTATTCAAGAAGTTCAAATTTTAGGAATACTTTTAAGAGTAGTGGTAAGTGTCGTAGTCTTGATTATTTTTATTGTCTTAACCATAGTTTTTGGAGTAAAAGGTATCCGGATATATGGGGATGAGATAGAAATAATGAAAAAGGGGAAAGAAGAAATGGTATATTCCAAAAAAACGGGAGAAAGAAAGGATGCAAATATAGAGCCTCTAGAAGAAGAAACAATAGAAGTAAATAAAGAGCAGCCTGAAGATTTCGAACAAGATGATGTTGAACAAATTGAAGATGTAGTCTCTGAAGATTCTTAAATCGCATTTAGAAAAATCATTTTAGTATCATATCAGTGGATTTTATCCACGATTCTTTATTTATTGCTTTTATTTTCTCAGCATGCTCATCGTCGCTTATTTTATTTTCTTGGGCTACAACATCATTGACTTTTCTCATTAATTCTTGTTCTATTGCTTTCACTTTATCTTTATACTCCGTTATCTTTGGCTTCATCAGAAGTTTCTTATAAGGCCTAATAAACTTTGAATGCTTACTCCAGAACCATTCAGGATTGATATCTAAATAAGGAGCGGATTTATTAGCGGAAAATTGAAAACCATCTGCGGGAAATACATAGGGTTTGAATATACTTAAGCATGGGATAGTTGATCCTGTTAGCCAATGGATTGATTTTTTCCCTTGTTTTAATTGGGAGATTTGAGATCCTGTCGATTGAAATATACCATGCATACAAAGTCCTACCTCATGTTCTCTTAAAAATTCCATCATTGATTCTAATGTAATATTTCCAAAATTTTCCGTAAGTAATCGCATCGAACATCCCTCTCTTGAGTTAGGAGGAAAAACATCTGGTATTTGAGGATCAGAAAAATTTATGGCGAAATCAAAATTATCATCATCGGTGCAATAAGCTTTTTCAATTGCATAATCAATAATTCCATCTCTCCTAATATCTCCTTTATCTCTAATAGAAATATTATTTGAAATTGATCTAAAATTTTTAACTTTTTCAACTATCCACCATTTATCAGCAGTATCTAATACAAATGCTTCATTAGGATCTGCAATTATAAATGAATTATGATAATTCCACTTTTCATCACCGTAAGTATTACTACCACCTTGACCAAACTCTTCTAATATACTTGTTATAACGTCTAAAGCTCCTTTAGCAGTTTTACCTCTTTCAAGTCCTAATCTTAACAAATCCATTCCTAATAACCCAGTATCTTGGAATAGTTCTTTTGTATATACTGCCTCGTTCCCAATAGCAACACCATATTCATTACATCCCATTTCTGCACCCCAAATCCAGAATGGTTGACTTAATATTACGGCAGCAGTTTCTAAAACTTGGGGGACTGATATATAAGTGCATTGGACCATTTCTCCCTTTGAATGCTTTTCTCGTGGGTTATATGTTATTAATTGGGGTTCACTATTTGGTCTATCACTATTCTTACCAAAAATTACAGTATTATCTTTAGAAGCTGATGGTAAGCTAACAAACGTATCACACATAATTCTTGTCCACTTTTATTTTATTATTTTATTTTATGAAAATCTTTAATTTCTATTAGTTAAATTGAAAAAAAATATTATTATTATTTAACTAACTTTAGTAAATTTAATTAGTTTTGGAGATAAATTGAATATTATTGACCAAAGAGAAAGAAAAAGTTTGGATATTTACTTTTGAATACGCTGGTATAGCTAAAGTTGGTGGCCTTGGTGAAGTGCCAGCCAATCAAGCAAAATATTTAGCAGACCAATTTGATGTTACCGTATTTATTCCTTCTCATGGGCAAATTGAACGACTGAAAAACCTAACTGAATTAGAAAAGTTAGCATTTAAATGTAAAAGACTAGCAAATTCTGAACCGTTCGGGAGTTCTGATAACGAGAAATTTTATGAGATTTCTTACTATAAGTGTAGATTAAATAAAGTGGATATTATTTTATTATCAGGAGATAATTCTTTTACACATCAATACTTAGATGATGATATAGTTTATAATCCCGAAACGTTTGATAAAAAACTTCTGATTTTCAGTATAGGAATGAGAAATTATGTTAAAAATTTAATTTCTAATCAGAAAGTAAGTTTACCTGATATAATTCATATACATGATTATCATGTAGTAATTCCATTTATAGGAGTTAAGCAAGAACTAAAAACTAACAATTTAAACGTTCGATCAATAATAACATTCCATTTATTAACATGGCCGAGATACAATCTTGACTTTTATTATAAATGTGGTATAGATAATATTCCCATAGACATTCTTCTAAAAAATGGATTTAAATTGATGAATATAAGAGATATTTTTGCTCTATGTCAAAAATCAAGAAAAAAAGATCATAATGATAATCCACCAACGGTAGAACAAGTGGGGGCCTTAATTAGTGATTTAATTACTACCGTTAGTAATTCTTATTTACACTCAGATATTATTCCTAATTTAGGTCAAAATCTAATAGAATTCAAATCTAACTTCGTATGGGATGGTTGCGATTGGGATTATAATGAAATTTATCAAATGGTACTCTATAATTTTGGAGATGATATACGAAAATTATGCCAAATTTCAGAAGAATCTACAATAAGTCGCGAAGATATGAAAAAATATTTACTAACTTACAAGATAAGTCATTTAAGTCAGAGCCCATTAATTCATTCAAGTAAAATTCTTGAGGTCATAGAGGATATCTCAAATGGCAATTCTTTCATGAAGGATGGAAATATAGCAAATTTCAAAGAAACTGGACCTTTGGTAATTTCCACAGGGCGAATATCAAGACAGAAAGGCTTTGAGACGATCTTTGAAGCAATACCGAAGGTTATAGACGTAATTCCTAATGCGAAATTCTTACTCCTTTTACTACCAACGGAATATAGTTTGAATGAAATAAGGAGCTATGCCCAAGTTGTAAAGAAATATCCGGATAACCTTCGGATAATATTTGGATTAACTGCTGATATATTTTATTTAGCTCATATAGCTTCGGATGTGTATTGCGCTTTGTCAAGGTGGGAGCCTTTTGGTATTATTGCTTTAGAAGCGATGTCCGCAAAATTACCCATAATTGCAACTAAAATTGGCGGTCTTCAAGAAACCATTATCGATATAAGAGATGATATTGACAAGGGTACAGGTATTCTTATAGATAAAGATGATCCTTCGCAATTTGCAGATGCTTTAATTACTTTTTTTAAATTATCAGAAGTTGCTCTAAGTTTCAAATTAACGGGCAATATCGACAATGATGATATAGATCTTATACCTGATGAAAAAGTAAAGTCCCAAATTTTATTGGATGCAATGTATTATGAAAAAATCAAGGATAATTGTTATAAAAGAGTACAACAAAATTTTAGGTGGAATATTGTATCTAAAAAACTCGAAAAGTTATACCTAAAGCTTAGTGAACTACAAATAAACTCTTCTTGAGGTCGTGCTTTCTTGATTAAATCGAAAAAATCCGTAATATTAACTTTAAATTCTGCTTTGATGGCTGGCATTTATGGAATGTCGCTTCTTACATATTTACCTAGATATTTACTCCATTTAAAAGTAGATATAACAATAATTCAACTCCTCATTACTTGCTTAGTGTTCACAACTGTCATTTTTCCCCCATTCTTAGGTAAATTATCTGATAAAATACAACGGCGAGCTCCATTTATTAAAATGGCATCCATTGGAATGAATTTTACTCTCTTTTTATTTTTATTTGCACTTAATTTAACCTTGATTATTATTTTAATATTTTTTTATGGATTCTTTTGGGTATCTGATGGGATGAAATTTGTATTATATACTGAACTAGTGGAAAGTGATCATCGGTACATCACCTATTATAACGCGATTTTAGCATTTGGATGGTTTTTAGGAACCTTTGGCGCGGGAATTGTGATTGATATTTTTGGTTTTGAAGGATTTTTTCGATTTCTCCTAATTATGTCTTTGATTAATACTATTATTGTTATATTATTGAAAGAAAATAGGTCTTTAATTTTAGAGCAACAAGAAACCAGAGATAATGAAAGTAATAATAATTTAAATATTAGTGAACAAAAGGAAATAAATCCTATATCACGATCAATCTATTCTAGTTTATTTTTTCGAAATTTTGGTGTTAGACCAATTTTTGCGATTCTCACCATTATCATGTTTTATCATATCTCCAGCGATACTGAGATCGGATTTTTAATTGGTATTAATTATTTAATACAAGTTTTTCTAAATTTATTAATAGGTCGTATAATAACCGACCGTAATTTAAAATGGTTTATATTTATAGGGTATATTTTAAGCGCGATTGCGATATTTGGATGGATAATGGCTACGGATTTTTGGAGTTTTTTATTTTACCAAATTCTAATTTCACTATCTTTTGCGATGTTTTTTACAGCTACTCAAATATATGTTTCTAAAAACACTACACCAAAAAATAAAGGAAAATACATGGGATATTTGAATACCAGCTCTCAATTAGGAAATT
>SDBT01015468.1_pt1 | contig 12124 bp, 28 predicted proteins | sample 2277101 | NCBI WGS metagenome assembly SDBT01 (sample SAMN10404973, study PRJNA504765) | marine sediment metagenome | isolation source: marine sediment core GS10_PC15, 103 cmbsf | place: Arctic Ocean: Southern Knipovich Ridge | collected 2010
AAAGGCTACATTACATTTAAGACAACAATGGTCAAATATGAAAGAGAGATTTTGTTTGGAACTGATTGTCATTTACAATTAAAGAGAATAGATTCAATATGGCTATCAGCTATAATGAAACCAGAAAGCAGGAGTAAAGAAAACAGAAGGTTTTTGGTTGATGTAGATACTATAGCTAATCATGCAATAGTAAAAATAAAAAAAGAAATAGATGTTTTAAATGGAAAAATTATCGAACAAATTAGAACGAAAAATGGTTGGCATTTTATTACCACACCATTTGATAAATCACATTTTCCAAATATGGAAGAAGTTGAAATAAAAACTGATGCTTTATTATTTTTAGAACATATTGGAGGTTAAAAATGAAAAATATTTATGAATTTGAATGTATAATTAAAGCAAGGATAGAAACTAAAACTGAAGAACAAGCAAAAGAACATATTGAAAATGGTTTTTATGATGATTATGATATGGTTAAAGTAAATCGTTGTGTTAGTGTACAATATAAATGTGATTGTGGAAATATAATTAAAGAAGAGTCAAACCAACTTATAGGAGTTTGTGAAGAATGTGTTTAATGAAAATAAATTAAAAGGCGGAGGCAAATAAAATGGGATATATGCACATAGATAACCTATACAAAAATACTGAAATACTTTTGTTTAAAGAATGTTATACTTTAGAAAAAATACATGGAACATCTGCACATATTAGTTGGAAAGATAAAAAAGTATTATTATCACCTGGAGGTGAATCATCAGTTAGATTTACCAAACTTTTTGATGTTAAAAAATTGGAGACAAAATTCAAGGAATTATTTGATTGTGATGTTGTTATTTATGGTGAAGCTTATGGTGGAAAATGTCAAGGAATGTCAAAAACTTATGGAAAAGATTTGAAGTTTATTGTTTTTGATGTTAAGGTAGAAGATTGTTGGTTAGATGTTACAAATGGAGAAGATGTTGCTACAAAATTAGGATTAGAATTTGTAGGTTACCATAAAGTATTTACAGATTTAAATTTAATAGATGCTGAACGAGATATGCCGTCATTCCAAGCAGTTAGAAATGGTTGTGGTAATGATAAATTAAGGGAAGGTATTGTTTTACGTCCACTTATGGAATTAAAGAAAAATAATGGTGATAGAATTATTGTAAAACATAAGAGAGATGAATTTTTAGAGACAAAAACAAAAAGGGAAGTTAATCCTGAACAATTAAAGATTTTAGAAGAAGCAAATGCTATTGCTGAAGAATGGGTTACACCAATGAGATTAACTCATGTATTAGATAAATTAAAAAATCCAAAAGAAATAGAAAAAACAGGAATGGTAATTAAAGCAATGACTGAAGATGTTTTTAGGGAAGCAGATAAAGAAATAGTTAAAAGTAATGAAGCAAAAAAAGCAATAGGTAAACTAACTGCAAAATTATATAAAAATAAAATAAGTAAAATTTAATGGAGGAGAAAATGAATCCAAAAGTAAGACAAAATTGTGAAAAGTGTAAAAAGAAAAGAAGATTTAACCAAAAAGGTGAATGTATCTTTTGTAATATGGAGGAGAAAAATGGAAATAAAATATAAGCAATTTGTCGTGATTCCTCGAAGACCAAAAATGTCATCTGGAAAAATCGCATCACAAAGCTGTCACGCAACTTTTATGGCTTTAGAAAAAACCGACAAGAAACTAATAGCTAAATGGAAAAAGGAAGGTATGTGTGTTATTGTTTTAGAATGTGAGAATGAAATTAAGCTACACGGCATTGATAAATATTTAGAGCAGTGGAATATACCACACCATCTTTATATCGATGAGGGGATTACTGAAATTCCCGCTGGAACTTGTACTGCGTTGTCGACGGGAGTTATGACTGAAAACCAATTTTGGATGTTGAGTCAATTAAAGTTATTTAAGTGATTTAAACTATATATTAAAGTATATAGTTAAATACAAACATTTATATATAAGTTATAACATACTAAATAATGGGGCAAATAAAGATGGAAGAAATAATTGACCAAGTAGGTAAATTAGATAAGATGTTTGATTATATACAAGCTCAAACTAATGATGAAAAGAGACTGGTGAAATAATCGCAGATTCAGTACAAGAAATGGAGGATGTTTAAAATGGAAGAAATGACACTTGAAAATTTTAAGGAGATGTGTGTGAAAGAAGATTATAATGTTGTTAGTAAATGGGACACATGTCATTTTAAAGTTGTATGTTCAAAATGTAAATCAGAAGATATATTGATATTTTTTAGAGAGGAATCAGGATGCATGGGTTCAGAATATACATGTTATATGAGAGCATTTAATCATGATAATGGAATGATTGTTAAATGCAAGAAATGTGGTAATGCTATGAATATGGGATTGACAGAATGAAAACCCAACTAAAACCACACGAATATAGCTTAGACAGGAAAAAAGCAATACTAGAAAATAAAGGTATTAAAGTTGAAGACAATCAAGTTGAAGAGGAATTTAGAAAACTAATGCAGGGGGAGTGAAAATGGATAACAAAACATTATGGAAAAACGCAATAAAGATTAGAAAGTGTAGAAGATTGGTAACTGAGATAAATCAACTAATACCTTCACTAGAACAAAATAAAGGATTGAAAGATGAAGTGCCTAAATTAAAAGAGGCGATGAACGGTTTGATAAAGTTTATCGTTGATATAAAGAAATCAATGGAGTTTGAATGTAACTTTTGCAAAAATAAAGTTGAAGTTGGTAAATGTACAGTATGTAAGAAAAACTATCTAATTGCTAACTATAAAGAATATGCAAAAAGAAAATCAAAAGAAAAAGGAGTACAACCTAGAAATGGATAGTGATAAAAGAAAATGTACGTTTTGTAAAAAGAAATGTTGTTAATAACAGGCACAAAATGGAGTTTAACGAATCAAGTTATGCACATGGAATTGATGACTATGCAAGATGGAATGGCTTTTTGGTGAGTTTGATTGCTAATATGGATAACATTTGTCAAAAGTTGAATCTTGTCAACAAGTTTAGAATCACCAAAGTGTATGGACATAATACATTGGAGTATTTTTGTTAAGATGGCAAAAACAATTCCAACACCAACTTGGTTGAGAAGGATTAGGGAAAGGTTAGAGAAACCAGCTATTGGTGAAATAGTTACAGGTGTGAAATGGAAAGATTTAGGTTCAATAATGAGATTCATAAAGCCAATATTGGAAGAAGGTGCAAAAGAAGAGGAGTATATGACAAAAACAATTCATAAGCAAACTTATGGAGATTGTGATTGTAATATGTGTAAAAAACAGGAGGAATAAAAAATGAGTAAATTCAAAGTAGGAGATAAAGTTAGAAGAACAAAAGATGAGTTTTATGGTATGACTCCCGGAGACATTGGAACTGTTAAAGAGGATACAACTGGTAGTCTCACATTGGATGAGTTTGGTGGTCGCCATTCAAATAATTGTTTTGAATTAGTTGAGACATTCAAACAAGAATACAAAGTAGAGTTTACAGATGACTTAAAAGTTGGTGATACAGTTGAAGTTATTAAAGGTGGTTATGGTGTAGCTTCTGAACATATTGGTTCAATGACTACTATAACAGAAGTAGGAGGAGATTATTGTAAGGGACCAGGTGTCAAGACAAAAAAGTTCAAAAATATTGGATTTGATGGTTGGATAGGTAAGGACACTTTTAAGTTAATAGAAAACAAAACGGAGGAAACAAAAATGGAAAAACCAGAAACAAAGTTAGAAAAGGATGCTTTAGTAGAAGCAAAGAAAGAAGTAGTTAAGGCAGAGATAGAGAGAAGAGCTGTAGAGTACAAAACAGCAACTGAGAACTTTATCTCTTTAGAGAAATCTGCTAGGGATTATAGAAAGAGAGCTGATGAATTAGCTGAAAAGCTTAACATAACTGAAGCAGAAAAGAAGCAATTATTTTAATTGCTTTTCTTTTTATTTTTTTGAAAATGTGTTTTATATTTCATAAGTGGGATAAGTGGAAACAATATAATGTTGAAGTACGAAAAGAATATATACTTAGTGGAACTACAAGTGGGTGGTCACAACAAATTAGACAAAAAAGAATATGTAAAGAGTGTAGTAAAATGCAAGATAGGAAAGTGAGGTAAATAAATGACAAAAAGAAAGTTCAGAGGAATAAACACCTTACACAAGATGAGAAAGATAGTCTCAAATAACAAAACAGGTGATGTCTATGGTATTACAATTCCCAGAAAAGTAGGTAAGAAATATCACCAAAGGAATTTTGTCATTATCAAAAATGATAGTTTGGGGAAGGAAGTATCAATGAGAACAATCAAGGACAATAAGAATGCAATATTTTTCTTGATACCTGAGAAGGTTTACAAGAATGATTTTTATGGTTCGGGCGTGTTGAAGTGAAATGTAAAACTTGTTTTAAATGTGGAAAAAATATTGAAACAATTAGAAAATGCAGAGGTTTTTGTATAGTTTGTTATAATGCTTATTTAAAACATATCAATGAAAAATATGCTGAATCAATTAGAAAATCAAACAAAAATAGAAAACACAAAAGATATTATATTACAAGAGCCAAAACATTAAAAAGAGATATTTGTACTATTTGTGGTGAACATGGCAGATATCGTTTAATATATAATGAAAAAATTTCAAATGGTTGTATTTCAGGTTTTTCTGTCAGTGTTGACCATCAAAAACAAATAGACGGTAAGAAAAAATATTACAAAACCTGTTATATTGGAAGACTCAGTTCCAAAAAAGTTAAAAAATTATTTGAGTCAAAATGAACGAAACTTGTGGTGAATGCAAAAAACCTAATCCTGAATTTGAATGTTATGAATGTGGTATGTATTTATGTAGTGAATGTAGAAAAGGAGAAAAAGGATATTGTTCAAGTTGTTGGAGAGATTGAAAGATGAAAAGAAGTGTTTTTGCTACAAAAATATTAGGACTAAAATTACATAAATATCAAAAAAAGTTTTTGGATAAAAAGTTTTCTAAAAAAGATATTCTTATAATGTCAAGACAAACAGGTCGTGGTTTGACATATTATGCTATGATTAAATATTTACATGAAATGTATCAAAACCCTTAATCTATATACTCCAATATATATATTACAAACTATATATTCTAAAAGTATTAATACCATTACCTTTATATATTAGTAAATTTGTGTCTTTCTATAACACTTGGAGGTGTTTTAATATGAAAATGGGTAAAAACATAAAGAAAATATTAGCAGTTGGTATGATTACAGCATTAGCAGGTGGAGCATTAGTAGGATGTACTCAATCAGAAGTAGAAATGACAAATTCAGAATTAAAACAAATAGAAAGTGATGCATATAATAAAGGAAATACAGATGGACAGGCAAGTATTGATATTACAAGTGATAATGCAGCAATAGAAGTAAAAGCACATGATGACGGTTATTTGGCTGGAAAAGCAGTTGTTGATATTACAACTGATAATGATGATGTAATTTTGGCTGCTACTAAAGCAAAAGATGCAGAAATTGCAAGTTTAAAAGTAGTAATAGCAGATGCTAAAACAGCAAAAGCTGAAGTTGATGCAGAAGATGTAGATGGTTACAACCTTGATGAATTGGAGATTGGAGCCACATTTAGTTTAACTATTTCAGATAGACAATTAAGTGGTTTATTTGATGGTGAAGTAGAATTTGATGATGATGAATACGATGCGGAAGAAGTAGTTGAATTAGTTGATTGGAAAGTAACAAACAACTATGAAGACGAATATAAGGCAATTACATACCTACAAGTACCAGAATATGGCATTAATTATAGTATTGTATTTGATAATGAACTTGTCACCTCAGAAATAGGGGATAACGACCATGTAGATGAGACATTGACATTTGACTTTTTAGGAGAAGAAGTTGAAGTTTCAAGTTGGGATGGTGGTGATGTAACATTCACAAAAGGAACGGTAGTTGATGGAATGAGAGAAGGCGAAACAAAAACTGTTGATGGACATGAAATATCATTAGATATGGTAGCAGATGGCTATGTATTTGTGAGTGTTGATAATCATGTTGAAAAGATACTTGAAGGTGACACTGAAAATATCAACGGAGTTGAAGTAAGAGCAACAGAAATTGGTGAAACAACAAGTTGGAGACCAGGAATTGTAACACTTAAAATAAGTGAGGATGTTTCATTTGAGGTTTCAGATGGTGAAGAATATGAAGCAGACGAACGATATGAATGGGCTATTGATGCAAGTTCTATCGGACTTGTTTTGACTGAATCATTTATGAGTGTTGATGAAGATGAAGAAAACATGGCTATTGGAGCAGGACAATCATTTGTTCTACCAAACGGATATGTTTCAATATTTTATGATGGACTTGTTGATGAAGACGCAAACGAGTACTCATTTGAGCTTGGTACAAAAGATGGTTTTGATGTTGTTAAAATCAAAGGTGAGTTCCTAAATGGACTAGAAGACTATGACAAAGTATATGTAAAAATTAATGGTTCAGAGTTTTATGATAATGACTTTGATACATTAGGTGTTGCAACATTAGAAATGGCTGATACTGATTTGACATTAGACATTTCAGGTACTGATTTAGTATTTGAGGACAATAATGTTGATGTTGATAATGTTGTAATGGGACTAGATTTGGCATCAATAACAGTTGGAACAGATGATTTATGTATAGAAGAAGAAGATTATTTAACAACTTATGGTACAGTAATTAAATCACCAGAAGATGGTTGTGAAGATAAAGAGTTTGAGGTTGTTGTACCAGAGGAAGAGTTGACAGCATCTATAACTGTGGCTTATAAACAATAGTTTTATATATAAGTTATATGTAGATTAAATAATCAGTAGGTTTTATTAAAATGAATTGTAGCAAACAACGAGTGGATATAGGATTTGGCGAACAGCCAATCAGATTTCATTAGTTTTACTTGCTACAATTTGATTTTTTCTTTAAGTTTTTTGGAATTGGATTGTAGCAGGTAGTGTTATAAATGCTCTAGTGGTGTACTGGAAACATCTTTGGTTTTCGGCCAGAGGCAATGGGTTCGATTCCCATCTAGAGTGCCAAAAGGCGATTAATTCAATCCGGCAGAATGCCTCGCTTACATCGAGGATGCTATCAGTTCAAATCTGGTATCGCCTATATTGGGGTTGTGGTGTCAATGGTAACATCCGTGACCTGGAAATAATCAGGAACTCACGTGCTCTCTGTTCGAATCAGGGCAACCCCATTTTAAATAAAAGTCCTGTGGTGTAGTTGGTCAAGCATTTTAGACTTTGAAAATTTGAAGAAATCTAAAGACGAAGGTTCGAATCCTTCTGGGACTATTCATTGGCCGTATAGTGTAATTTGGAATTAGCACTCTTGGCTTCTATGGTAAAACATGGCTAGGGAGAAGTTCCTAATTTCAGGAGACACCAGGGAATTCCGGTTCAAATCCGGATACGGTCATTTATGCACCCATGGCTAAGTCCGGCAAAGCGTCCGACTGATATTTCCGATATCCGGAATTTATATGTCCTTTACCGGAACAAGAATTCGGAAGACCACAGGTTCAAATCCTGTTGGGTGCATTTAAGGAACCATGAGGGAATGGGAGACCTGATGCACTGAAGATGCATAGTTCGTAAGAACACTTGTCGGTTCAAGTCCGACTGGTTCCATTTAACTACTAGAGTATATAAAAGTTTATATAGTTGTTAATTAATATTGATAAAATGACAGAAAGCTTAACCATTGAAATAGACAAAAAAAACTTTTTCAATAACTGGGACATTGAAGAAAGACAAAACCTAACTGATGAAGACAAAGACGCAATAATTAAGTTTTTCATTAATAGAAATTTGTGCCTAAAACGGGATAACTATAAATGCCAGAATAAAAACTGTGAAGAAGATTTTAATGCTATTGAACAGATAAATGACCGAAGAGAATTCATGTCTGTTCATCATATAATAGCTAGGCGAGACTTTAAAGAAAACCCAACCTTACAAAAAAGGCTAGGTTACGAGTGTAATGATTTAATAAACCTAATAACAATATGCAAACCATGCCATAAAGGTTATGAAAGGGCAAGATTGACAATCCTTGTAAATGAACAAGAGTACAAATTAGAAAGACCAATAAAAGTTGATATGAAAGCTATCATCAAAGAAGGTAGATTGATGAGAAGAGAATTAAAGAAATTAGGTCAAGTTGGTTGGGCTGGTTTGTCAGAAGATGATAGAGTAAAGTTAATTTGTATATTGATGAAATGGCTAACTGAAGAAGTGGTATTTGAGATGAGGGATTAAAATGAAAAGAATAATAATTCAAGAAGAAATTAAAGTAACACAAGAATTTATTGATGAAATTATAAAACATTATGAAAGTATGCCTGATTCATTTGGTATGGGTATTCTTTCAGTAGTATTAAACAAAAAAGGAGCCATAAGGGAAATCAAAATGTTATCTGAAGTTGGAAAAGCTCTTTTATTAATGAGATACAAATTTAAGGAATGGGAAAAGAATTTGAAGGAATAAACATAAGGCATGAGTGGTGAAATTGGTATCATCGGTGGCTTCCAACCGCCTGTTCTGAGTTCGAGTCTTGGTTCATGCATTCAATGTTAGATATAGTTTATGAAGCTAAAACATTCGACTGTGACTCGAAAGAAAGGGGTGCATATCCCCTTATCTAGCCCATTGCTCTGTTAGGTTATGTAATAAACTACCGGATTGTCACTCCGGACAACCGAGTGTAAGTCTCGGACAGGGCGTTTATAATCATTGGAGGTAAAAATGATATCAATACACATACCAAAAGGAAAACATGAACCGAATATAAATAAGGAAATTATGTCAGCAAGAAATATAAAGGATAAAAAGATTAGAGATAGAACTATTTCTGGGTTAAACAAAATATCACAATATCTTTAGCATCAACAAAAAAGATGGAATATCTATTTATTGGGATGATAACAAATTAACAATTGAACCTTATAATAAGAATAAGAAGATATATTATTGTGGTAAAGATTTATTAAAATTCAAAGAAGGAAAATCAATAATATATACCATTTTGGTTGTTGATTACAGTGAATGTTTTTGTGCTAATGTATATAGTGATGGTGAAATAAAAACACTATTTAGTGACAAATCTTTAATACCAAACAAACAAGATGCTGGAGGCCAATCTGCAAAAAGGTATCAAAGAAATAGAGAACTTGCTATTGTTCATTGGTTTAAAGACATTAATGAAAAATTAAAGTCTGTTAATCAGGAAATTTATGTTGGAATTTCATCAATTTATTACAATAGATTTTTGAATTATCTTTCAACATATAACAAACAAAAAATAAAAGAAAGGGTAAATAGTGAATATAGTGATTTGAGTGGAATATATCAAATGATTAAAAAATTAGATAATAGAGTCAAAACCAAAAGTTTTATATAGTTGTTAATTATTTACTATTATGTTTCGACGACTCCATATGTTTTTGAACAAGAATGTATGGATATATACTCCTATGTGTTACAGAACAGTAACGCATAGTTATTTATTATGGTGAAGAAATGGATTTAAACAATATGAATTGGACAGCGAATAGTTCCACTAGTTGTTAATCCAATAATCGCCAATGATGATTTTTCTTTTTTCTGAGACGGTTTTTATATTGCCCATGTAACGATTGTGGTAAGACGTGTTTGGCTGTTATCAAGTATAGTAACCAAAAATATGCTGGTTCGACTCCAGCTGTGGGCGTTTAGTGCCACCATAGTTTAGGAGGAAAATGGGAGTTTTGTAAACTTCAGTCGTGGGTGCGATTCCCTCTGGTGGCTTTTCAAAAGCAGAGTAGGGTAATCCGGAGGACTTATGTCCGCATCCCGCAAGGCTCATGACCTTGAGTATGCCTGTTCAAATCGGGTCTCTGCTACCAAAGGAAGATTGGTGTAGTAGGAACATAATCGGCTCCAAACCGATAGCCACGTGTGCAAATCATGTATCTTCCATTTATAATTAAAATGAAAGAAAAAGAAATAATGAAAGGAAATATTAAACTTACTGTATTTAATTCATTTCCTTATAATGACTTAAAGAAAGTAATAGAAGCTATTAATAGTTTGGGATATGAATGTGAATTTGTTGATAATGGTAATATAGTATTTCAGAAAAAATAAAGGGCTTGTGGTGTAATCCGGTAACATACCTCCTTTGCAAATTTATCAAAAGAGGAGTAGACTCCGAGTTCAAATCTTGGCAGGTCCATTTAATGCCACAGTTAGACAGTCAGGTTGTCTGCTTGGTTTGAACCCAAGTTTCGTAAAAAATATGGTGGTTCGAATCCGCCCTGTGGCGTCTATGCCGTGAGTGAGTGAGCTGGTACACTTAGCAGGTTGCTATCCTGTGGTAATCTTTTTGAGAGCCTATCGATTCGAATTCGGTTCACGGCGTTTATTGGTAGTATGGATGAACAGTAAGTCGCTTGGTTGCAACCCAAGAGAGTCTGAGTGCAACTCTCAGTATTACCTTTTAAACTATATACTACAAACTATATATTCCACTATATAAAAGTTTAAATAGTTGTTAATTATTAATATTGTTAGAGTATTGTTTTACGACGATACTATCACCTCTTTTTCCTCCTAGGCATTGTCTTAGGGGGTTTTAAAATCACGAGGCAAAAATGGGTAATAAAGAAATAATGAAAACCACAATTTCTGAGGTATAAATGACATTTCAACTATATCCAACAGTTACGTTTTTGGTTATTTTCTTTAATTTTCTAACTTGGTTTTGGCAAGGTCAAATATTATTTAATTGGCTTCATTTACTATGGATAATACCAGGCGAATGGTTAATTGCTTATATTGCACAAGAAATTCAAATGAGAGGATTTAAAAAGTGGAATAAATGATAGGAGAAAAAACAAAAGGAAAAAAAGAATTATGCAAAGCCTGTAAAACAAAATACTATCGAAAGATTTTTGGTGTGGTTAAAAAAGAAGATTATGGGTTTATAGTTATTCATAAAAAAGATTGTTCATATTTAAAAAAACTTTTAGAAAATAGTATTAAGGTTTAATATGGAATCAACAACTTCGTTGTCGACAATAGATATGGAAATAACAATAATAGACCAAAATAAAATAGAAAGGTTATTTAACAAAAGATTAAAATTTATAGTACATTTAGACAAGGTAAAATTAGAACAACAAAAAGAAGTGATTTATTGGCTCAATAAAATAATGAGAATAGACCAACAAATTTTGAAAGCAAAAGATGGTAAGGTTGTTAAAAAGAGATTGAGGAAATAAAATGAATGAAAAATTAAGGAATGGTATTTTTGTTTTATTATTATTTTTTTTGATAATTAGTGCCATATATTATTCTACAAAAGATAAAACTGTAATCAATGATGATAATGTAGAAGAAATGGATGGAATATTGTTTAAAGAACTTTGTGGATTAAAAGCATATAATATTGAAAATAATGATTTACTCGGAGAACAAAAATATGTTGAAGGATGTGAATACGATAAAAATAAATGTTGGGCAATTAAATTTATAGACCAAAATATGATTCAAATTGCATGGGGATGTTGAAAATGACAGACAATCTAAAATTAAAAAAAGCTGATTCAAAAAGATTTGCATTAGGTCAAAAACATGAAAGAAATTATATAAGGAAGATAACCAGTAAGTTAATTGGTTTGTGCGAGACTGATATAAAGTATAGTGTTCGTAAAAGTGGAGTAAAAACTTTTTTTATGAAGGATATTGGTTTTAATTACATGACCACTTCTTCAATACTCAAAATCGCAAAAGCCCTGATAAAATGTTTGGATAAAATTGAAAAGGATATGAAAAAGAAGAGATATTAAAACCAATATGTATTGATAGAGGTTAAAAATGAATCCAATCAAATGTAATAAATGTGACCATCAAGAATATGTAAATAACATATTCTTCAAAACAATTAAAATGGTTAATACCAGATGCACAAATAGGAATAATGATTTACAAATGGCATTGTGAGAAAGGTGAGCGACGAGGAAATCCTGGATGCAAAAGCGATAATAGGACTTAACGGGCTGTTTGGATGTGAGCCTGCATCTGCGGCA
>SDBT01015471.1_pt1 | contig 12124 bp, 37 predicted proteins | sample 2277101 | NCBI WGS metagenome assembly SDBT01 (sample SAMN10404973, study PRJNA504765) | marine sediment metagenome | isolation source: marine sediment core GS10_PC15, 103 cmbsf | place: Arctic Ocean: Southern Knipovich Ridge | collected 2010
CTCCTCATCCTCCTTCTTTACCCTAAGAGCTAAGATATCACGACCTTTTACTGTGTAGCGAGTTCTATTAAACCTCTCCATCCAATCCATTCTATTCTCCTTCTATGGGGGACTCGGGCCAATCGGATTCATCCAAAAGTGCCCACTTCCCCGTACTTTTACGATACTTTGCTGCTATTACCTTCATAGTCTCTCCTGACACTATATGATACCAATCATTGTCAGCTGTTGATTCAGCTTTTTCTTCTGCAGTCCCTAAACTTGGAAATACGCCATGAAAATCATACATACCTCCACTGGCGTAATAAAGTCCCCCTGCGAATAGGTAATAGTTAATCATTCTTTTTCTCCAAAAATTCGGTTATCATTTGATCTCTTACAATATTATCTTTAGGAACTGCTCCAAAGGGGGTAGAGTCACTATTCGTTTTTTTCCACCTTATCCATTTACGATTTTTAAAATAGTGACTTGCACGTCCTTTTATTCTCTTGTTTACTTTTGTCCGAGTAGTTGTCTCATCCATACTTATCCTTCTTTCTTTAGTTTATCTAATGCAAAGTCTAAGATTGCCTTCAATTCTTCTATTTGATATTTATATAGATTTAATTCAAAAAGAGTCCCTTTGTCATCCCCCATCCAATGTAAATTAACTGAATCATCAGATTTATTGACTTCCATATAGGCTTTGGGTCTTTTTGTTCCCTCTTTTAACTCTTCAAAAACTTCGAAATGCTCACTGTATTTTTGTATTTTCATTATTTACCCCACGTACAATTCTATTTGTTCATGCTGGTTAATTAATTCAATAAGATCTGAAGCTCCTTCAACATTACCAGCAACCAGTCCCCTTAAAAAATCTAGATCATAATAATTTAATACACAACTATGTCCAAAATGAGTTACAATAATATCTCTTATAGTTATTCCTCCTACTACTCTCCCAGATTCAATTGGTCTCCAATATAGATTTTGACTCATTTTAACTTCCTATCTATTTTTTCTAACATTTCAGACATTTTAAGTACAGAATAAGTTAAATAATTAAATTGGTAAAAATTAGCAGGAAGCCAATCTTCCCACCCTTCATCTGATTCACATATTTCTATGCACTTTTTCTTAGCTTTATTTTCTCTTTTTTTAATGTATTTAAGTATCTCTTCAGAATTTTTCATTTTTTACTCCAACGGTCTAACAGAAATATATAACCCATAATTCTCAGGAAGAAATCCAAGTGTACGATTAAAGGCATCTCTTAGACTAATAAGACCAAAGCTAGTAAAAGAATACATTTCCGAATGTGTATCTCCTGATTGTATTGATACATGAACTAATTCAATATCTAGATCAGGACTTGGGGCAAAATTCAAGCTAACATTTGAATATCCCCTATTTATTATTCTTATATCAAATCTTTTTCTCATTTACATCCCGTCCAAACCCACTTACAGCCATTGTCATCACATAGACAAATTGCCTGTACATCGGGGTTCCAACAACTAGAAGGCGGGTAGGGTCTAATGCCACAGGCTACAATCAAAAGCCACAAGGCATATGCGCCCCCTATAATAAGTTTTCTATTCATTTTATTACCATTCCCCTGGATCACAGTTATCACACTGGCCTTTAGTTAGTACATTCCAGATGCCAATTAATCTCCGTCTCCACTCTCCAAATACCCAATAATCATTCCACCATCTTTGGTAAAACGGTCTATTTCTCCATTCTAATTCTTCTGCTTCTACCTTTTCCAACTCTTCTTCTGTAAAAGGTCTTATATCAAACAGTTCTTTGTCCATTTCTATCTTAAAGTCTTCTACAGCTTGTTGAACTTCTTCTTCAATAGTCATTAGAAGGTACACTCACACGCCCAAACTATACCGGCATGAGTTTTCGCTAATACCAGTCTTCCATATGAATAATCATTTTTCATTACCCCTTGTGAATCATATTTAGTACAAAGGGTTTTACATTTTACTAATTCTACTTCTTCAGGATACATTGTTTCTACTTTACCGGCATCTACTTTAGAAGTAAAATTAAAAATAAGAAAAGCACCTATAATTAAAATTAAGCAAAGTCCATGTTTATAATTCATTTCTTTCTCCTATCTAATGTGAAACTGGAGGTTCGAACAATTCAACTTCAATTGGTTGAATCTCACTTTTTTGTGGTCCTTGAACTCTCATCTTTCCTACGAATATATCTCCCACAAGTTTTCTAACTGCTAGAGAATAATTAGTAAGTATGCATTTCTCATCCGAATTTAATTCTTGCATACTTAAATATAATGATTCTTCCCAACCAATTTGTATAGCATCTTCGATTACTTCCTGGGCTAGTTTTAATAGTTCTTCTTGTGTTTTCATTCTTTCTCCTTTAACGCTTCTTGGGCAAGTTTCCAAGAACTAAACGGGGTTCCTCTACTTAAAACTGAATAATCATAATTATTTTCATTAGCGAATATCTCCAAAGCCTTTCGGAGCAGTTTGTTTTCATTAACTAGTTCTGCGCTACGTTTTTCTAATATTTCTAAATAAAGGTCAGCTTTATTTTTCATTAGTAGTATCCTTCAACGCTTCTTGAGCTATGAGCCATGGATATTTTAATGATAATATATCTAAATCAGCACACCAACACTTCCCACCTTCTTGATCGAAAACCTCACTCCAGTTCAGTCTATCTCTATAAATAGCCAAAGCCTTTCTCATTCGTGCACAATCCTCCGCCAATCCAAGCATAGTATGCTCCTCTAATTTACTCATTTCTTTTCCTTCAATGCTTCTTGGGCTATTCTATAAGCAAAGTCACCATAAAATAAACTATCATAGCCTCCTGTAATATTTGCAATATCTGAGCAATTCCAATTAGACTTATCCCCATATATTGCCAAAGCCTTTCGGAGTCGGAGTATTTGGTTTATTAAATCTTTTCTTTCATCTCTAAACCAATATAAGTCCCGCGCTTCTTGTTCTGGTATCTTTCTGATTTTGATGTAAAGTTTTTTATCAACTTCAGGTGGACAAGGTTCTATACCTTGCGGCCAAGGCAACGCTTCTTCTATTGACTCTGTATTTTCATATACATTTAAATCTTTATTCGCCATCAGTAAATTCCTTTAGTTTTTGGATTGCTTTTTGCAAGACTACAACAAATTTTAGAGCCTCTTTTTCATTATACTTTGGCGGCCAATCTTCTTCACTAAACCATCTTTTAATTTCTTTATCTAAATCACTAAGCATTTTCGCTCCTTCATATCCTGCTTGGGCTTCTTGTTCTTGAACAAATCGACCTAGTATATTTGATTTATTTATCGGTGCCATTGGCCAAGGATAATATTCCCAAATCTCACCTTTTACTTGTTGAACTCTTAACCAAGGCAACTTATCCTCTTCGCTATTGCTCATCATCTATCGCCTCATCTACCATATAAAGTGCCATACCTAAACCGGTAACTTCGCCATTTAAGGTAGCAAGCTCTTCTGGGGATAAATCTTCGTTTTGTTTTACTTCCCCTGAACAACATCCAGGAGCAAAGATTTTACTCATTCTTTCACCCACTTCATCTATAAGTTTAAATTTGATCTTTTTCAAAGCTTCTTTGCTCATTTTCAATCACCTCAATAGTCATATTAAATTTAATATCAGGATTCTTATATTTAAATAATCTATATTCCATAAGAAGATCTACTAAACCTCCCTTACTCATACGAACTTCACGATAATCACCTTCAGATTTATTTAAATCTACACTAAATGCCCAATGATCAATTTCTGGTTTAGGGGTCCAATTAAAGAATACTAGTTTAGAAGCTAAACATTTATAACGAACTATAAATAATTTTGTATGTAAACTCTCCATTAATTCTACATAACTATCATCAATAAAAGGTTTCATATATTGAAGAAAGGAAATTTGATTTCTTTTATATTTCTTTTTAGATACTTGCCAAATATCGTATTGAATTTCAGGATTAGAGTCATCGTCTGCTTTTATTGTATTCCCAAAAGTAAAAGTATCTGAAGGACTAAGACATGCAGAAGAAGTAAATGCAGGATAATCTATTTCACAAGTTTTATAACACATAAAAAGTATGTCGTGAGTTATTTTCATTATATCTCTCCCTGGTTATTTTGTCTCTTCTCCATCTCTTCTATATACACTCTACAGATTTGTTTCATTGTCTCTGACCCCTCAACTTTACCTATATTAAACATCATTTTTCCGTAGAGTTCCCTAATTTGCTTATCTTCTTGTCTCTGAAGTTTGTGGGTTGTCATTTCATCGAAACCGCCTTTATTATACCCAACAAAGAAAAGATTAACGCAAATAAGAAGTCCAATCAAAACAAAAACAAATATTCTAGTTTTACTCATCTTCTCACCCTGTTTTTATTTCGTTCACGTTTATATGCTTTTTGCCACCTCTTCGCTGCCAAACCTTGTTTCATAGCATATACTCCCAAATAAGAAATAACATGATCAAAACATCTTTCTTTATTACTACTAGAAGAAATATCATTTAGGTAATGAAGGTATTCGTGGGTTAATGTGTCCCAATCACCTTTTAAGTAATAGACCTCTTTAGTTTCGAATACATAAAATCCCGTTATGGTTTCTTCCAAACTTACCTCTCCCCCATAGAGATCTATCAATTCTTCTTCAGAACTAATTGAGGTTGTAGGCGGAATAGGGGCATTGAATTTATATTCACATTTTTCTAGAATCTTTTTAGGGACTGCAGACTCTAGAATATCAATAGCCTCAATATACGATGCTTTTTCAAAACTATTCCTTCTCCAGGTATTGAATCGATTAACATGGGCACAAGAAGTAAACAATAATAGAAATATAATTAACCACTTCATGATGACCTCCTACTACCTGCAGTAGAAGCACTAACAGCAAACATGAATCCTAAGACACCCCAAAAGATAACCCAAAACATTTCTCCTGCTTTATAAGCAAGATAAGATTTCCATCCGAAGAAAATAGGAAGACCAAGTGCTAAAGCAACTATGAAAATAGCTAATAAAATTATTGCAACTATTCCCATTTCAGTAAATCTAGTTTCTTTACTCATATTTTATTCCTCCTTTAACCTCTCTCTTGCTATTTTACAGTACTCTTCTGAAATGTCAATTCCAATATATTGTCTGTCCAATTTATGAGCTTGAACTAGAGTTGTGCCAGATCCGCACATGGGGTCACACACTACCATACCCGGTTTAGTAAAAACCTGTATCATATCTGAAGCTAATTTATCGGGAAAGGTTGCCGGATGTTTCATTTTGAGTTTATTGCCCTCTGTACTGGATACAGCATAAGATAAAACAGTTCCCGGACATTTGGTATCCTTGACCGTTGATGACTTTTTACTAAGAGAACCATCAGTATGTCTTTGGGTTCCTTTCCACGACTTTCCGGCATGTTTACAAGGAATCTTCATATGTTCTTTACTAAAATACTGAGGTTTTTCACCTTTAAAGAAAACAAGAATATATTCGTGATCTACTCTGAATCGTTTAGACCACCAAGCCCCCGGTCTTCCGGGACGTTGGTATATAAGACATTCCCATAATGATAAAGCAGCATCTTGCCAATCAATTGCTAATTGAAATGTAGTTAATGACTTTCTAAAATTATTTGTTTGATCCTGAATTACTACTACGCATATCCCACCATCAACTAAAACTCTCTCTATTTGATAGCAAATGATTGGCATACTAGATGGAAGTTTATTATTGTAGTCTCTAATTTTATCGTAGGGTGGGGAGAATAAGAATAAATCAATAGAGTTACCGGGCCAGTCCTTTAAAAATTCAATACAATCACTGTTATAAATAGTATTAAGTTCCATTTATTCACCATCATCTCCGATTGCTTCCACTGGACAAGATTCCATAGCATCCTTACACTGTTCTTCTTCCTCGTCATTCTCTGGTTGCTTATATACAAAGGAGTAGCCCTTATCTTCTTCTCTAGTGAAGTTTTTAGGAGCTGTCTCCCTGCAAACATCGCAATCAATGCACATATCATCCACGTAATACTTGCCTTTTATATTCTCAGAATATTTTGCGTCTTTTTCTGCCATTAGTGTAACTGTCCTTCCGGTGCTTTTTCTGGTACATGACTACATTCTTTACAACAAATCGATTCCTCATAATCATCAGCAAAATCTAAAGCAGCCTTTAAAGTTAAATTCTTCTTAACAAGTGCTAAAAGTTCCATTCCGCATCCATCGCAAGTAACCTTAACTTCATCTGGTAAAAAACAAACAGACATTATTTTTCTCCATTAATTGTCAAACGCGAATTTCTTCATCTTCATTAGTCACCATTAGTAAAAAATTACCAAGAACTTTTGCTTGCTGATCTGTTAATTTAATTCCCGACTTAATATACATTTCATCTACAACAATATAAATTCCTGTACTATCATTCTTTATAGACAATATTGAAGGTTCTTCAGTGACCAATTCTTTTATTGTTAAATTATCCATCATGCCTCTTAAATTTTCTAAAGGTTCGATCTTCCGCCATCTTAACTAATCGAGGTTTAAACTCTCCTACAACCTCCACTAAATCCGTTTGATAACTCATTACCTTATGGATATCCTTGTAAGCCTGGGGAATCTCATCTAACCCAGAAGAGATAAGAGTTACTTGATTATCCTTTAACAACTTCTTGGCATCATCCCAAGTAAAGGTTTTCTTTGCCTCAGTTCTACTCATCCTTCTTCCAGCACCATGAGAACAACTATTAAGACTTTCTTCATTACCCTTTCCTCGAACTAGAAATCCACTAGTTGCCATAGATCCTGGAATAATTCCCATTACTCCCTTGCCCGCTGGGGTTGCTCCCTTACGGTGAACAATCAACTCCTCCCCATCATAAGTCTCCTTCCAGGCAAAATTATGGTGGTTCTCAACATCTAATAATACATCTACTCCCAAGTTCTTGGCAATAGTCTTATGAATCATCTCATGGTTAGCAGAGGCATATCGTCCCATCATATTCATAATGTGCCAGTATTCCTGCCCTTCGGAAGAGTCCATATCCAACCATGCTAAATGATTGAAAGGTTTCTCTAATTCTGGATGAAGGTTCTGAGCTATTCTACTATACTTAACAGCAGTGGAATGTCCAACACCTCTAGAACCACTATGACTTAATAAAGCCACATAAGTTCCTGGGTTTAGTCCCATAGAATCATCTTTTAACTCAATAGTTCCAAACTCAACGAAATGATTCCCCCCACCAGAAGTACCGAGTTGTTTCCATGCCTTATTTTTAAGTTCACCTAAATCCTGAGTAACTCCCCAATCTTCTTCCATAATGGCATGATCTCGCCTATCTCTACCTTCGAAACAACAACCCATACCAAACCTAGTTTCTCGATCAATAGCGGATTTTAACTTGTGTTGTTTCGTTTCTAGAACCTTTATAGATAAATCTAAGACCGTTAGCTTCATGCGACACGCTATATCTACCCCCACAGCGTATGGTATTATGGCATTTCTGCATCCTAGCACCCCGCCTATGGGTAGGCCATACCCTTGGTGTGCATCGGGCATTAGAGCCCCCTTCACGGCAATGGGTATCTCACAAGCATTATCCATCTGCTTTAGAGCACCCTCTTCGAAGTCTTGACCCCAGATCTTATATTTCGTCATTTTTGCCCCTTTATTATCTTATAAATTTCCAAAGATGGCTCTAAGTATAATGCTCTAGATCCAGCAATATCCCCCAGAAAAATAGTAGTAATCTCAGTATTATCTGGTCGAGGATTAGTACCCCAATTAAATTGTTTAATAAATGCATTGTGTACTAGATTTACTATAAATTCTAGTCCTTGTTGATTGTTGGGATGTCGTGCTAAAGAAGCATAAATAATCCTAGCTTCAAATTCATACTCATCTTTAGGGGCACCCATAGAACATAATCTTTGAGGATCATGTTTTGCTAGAATCTCAGTAATTTTCTCTTCACTAATCATTGTCTATTCCTCTGGTTTAAATGGAATTAAAGCAATTAGAATAAGTAATAAAAACCACGGATTCACAGCAATCGCTAAAAACCCCGCTACAATACTAATTGGTATAGAAAACATCCCAGTTAATAGCCAATTAGTTGGTTGATTATGTTTTTCAATAATCTCAACTAACTTCTCTCTTTGGATATTCTGATCTGTAGTACGAATAGATTTCAATTCGACTTGCCAGGATAAAAACTCCTTAGCTATTTGTTCAGGAATGTTTTTTTGTGCTGCCATCATAAAATCCTTTTGGGTTGATAATTATATTTATATCTTTCCCCTTTAATTTCATTTGAATTAGTTGGCTTCTAAGATCAATCAAATCTTTTTTAGTTGTCAAAAGGGTACAATCCATATTATAAAATGGTGGAATAGTATACATAGTAGTATCACACCCTATTCGTAAAGGTGAGTTTTCTGCATTTAATACTCTGATCTTTAAAGGTGTTAAGTCTTTCATACTCATTTTAAGAACTCCAACATTTTAAGGGTTAGCCAAGACCCGCTATAAAGAACTACAAGAAGAATTATAACTAAAACTCCATTAAGTATAAAGAGTTTATCAAATCTAGAAAATTTTAATTTACTCATAGTCTTCTTCTTCATTATTATATTCCAATAATTGTGTTAATTCAACTATTAAAATTTTAGATTGGGATAATGCAGAAAGGACTTCATCGGATAAAGCCCTTATCTTATCATTTGTAAAATTTTCACTTTGAACTAAATATACTTGAGCAAATAATTGATCAAGGACATCTTCTGCAGTTAAATCAAAGCTCAAATCCTCTTCGCCACTCATCATAGTCCCTCAAAAATTTTGCAGTTATAGAATCATCAAAAACTTCAAGTAAGCGTAAAATATGTATAGCATTTTCAAGTTGTTGGTTTAATTCTAAGATTTTAATTTGTTTCTGAGAAAGTTCCAATCTCGCTTGGTCTCTTTCACTTTCAATAATAAAAAGATTACCTTGAAGTACATTTAGTTCGTTTTGCATTTTTATCCTTTCTAAGTGCTACTAAGGTTTCTCCATGAACCCCCAATAACTCGTTCTCTGCTTCAGAATATCTAATTTCATCTGTAAGCATGTCTATCTCACAATTTTTAAAATTAGCGTTATCTCCAAAAACAATTCTAGGGGCATAGTATTCTCTACCCCCATCAATATAAACTCTTTTTTTCTTAGATCGACATTTACAAGGATTAAAATGGTGTCTATGAATACTAAAAATAATCCAATTACAATGAAGACAATGAATTGCTGGATACCACCTACACTCATCTATTTCTTCTTGATCCATTGCTGAGACATATAAGGTATCCGTAAAAGAATCTACATGAAGCATAGGATAGCTCTTATGTCCCTCAGATCTATTTGGATTAGATGAATAATAAACAGCTCGTGGACTCCCATCATTTTTCCTAACTGTAAACTCATTACAGAAACGATCAGCTCCTAATTTCTTGACTGCTTTTTTATGATTAAATCCATACCAATCAACTTTTTTAATTTTAGGTTTTTTCATTATATTAAAATCACTCTTCAGAATGTTTAATAAAAATCAATTCATCTTCTTTTCGAGAAAGAGGTGAATCTATTCCCTCTACATGAATTAACCAGATATAGGACCCGTCTGTTTCAATCATCCTACCTGCAATATCTCCCTCAGTTTTTTTACCGTCATCTAAAGCTAAGGATACTTTATCCCCCCCTTGAAATTTAAGATTCATCTTTTTCTCCCAAGAATATTTTTAAGTTTTGGATTGCTTCTTTTGTACGTAATGTTTGATTTTGATCTAAATCAAAAAAATTAAGTAAATAATATAATGCAGAGAGACCTATTTGAGCTCCAGCAGCACCTGCTTGGGCTTGGTGTTCTTTGAGAAAATAGCCGAAGTTATGTAAGTCATGTAAATCAGAACGCCAGCCACAAGAATATTCGCTGCTCAAGGTTGTTTCGTATAGAAACTGAGTAATTTTAGTCCAAGGCAATTCCTCTTTATTTTCCTCCATCTTTATTTTCCTCCATCTTTATTCTCTTCTTTTTTTATTAACTCATTAATGCTTAATTTAACAGTGTCTTGTTTACTAAGATCAGTCATTTGAAATATAAACTCATGGTCTAACTCATCTTCAGCCCCCAATTCATTTAAATAAGCGGCATTATAAACTAATGTTAATCTTATTTGTATTTCTTCTAATTGGCGTAATAAATAAAACCCTGCTTGTTTCTCCATCTCTGTCTCAAAAGAATTTTGTAAGTTGCATCTAGCACTTCCGAGTTCATTTACCGCTGCAAGAATATCGTACCTATTCATTAGACTCCTCCAATCCTTCTAATTTATTGTATAGGTCTTCTCTAATAAGAGTCTCCCTATAACTTCCTTTTTTAGTGTAATAATGTCTAGTCTTAAAACTACAATTATATCCCCGTTGTCCTTTACTCATTTTAGGGCGATGTATCTCTTTGAATTTTTGAAACTCTTCCTTTGTTTCAAATTCTTTGGAAAGACCACACATCTTACAATGGAAAGTATTCATTTAACAGCCTCTAATTTTTTTAGGTGCTTAGAAATTCTAGAATTATAAATCTTCTGATACTTATAATTTCTACTATGAAAACAAACCCACCATGGAAAAAGAGAGTCTTTTGGGTGGTTAGTTTTACAATCATCTAAATGTTCAGCAGCTAATTTAGTATTTAAATGCCAATCTTCTGACAATTGTTCTATACTATACTCATTGATTCTTCCTTTTTTTACTATCTGCCAATAATAATTTAACTGAAATAAACCTATATCATTTCCAGATATAACTGAAAATTTAAAAGAGCTCTCTTGGAAAGCAATTGCTGCGAGTATCGCTGGATCAATTGAATATTGAGTACCAATGCGATTGAAATGATCTGTCAAAATCTTACTCTTAAATTCTGACAGTCTGGGTTTAAGGGCTTTTAAGTGGCTTGGAGTTAGTTCGCCAGCAAAAGCAGTCCCAAGAGAGACACACAGTAAAATAATAATGTTAAGAAGGATCTTCTTCATCTTCACATTCGCCTTCATAATCGTCATGTCCCAAGTGATCTTCTAATTCCTCTTCGGTATCTCGACATAAAGTCTTTGGTTCGCTACCTTTGGTATGACAAATAGCAAATTGACCTTCTTCACACGCCATTACTTCTTCTTCTTCTGAACCTCCTGTTGCCTTTGAACCATTTCCACACCCTAGAGCTAGAAATAATCCAAGAACCAATACTAATAGTAAAATAAATCTTGTACGTACCATTTTCTTTTCCTCCTTGTTAGTTTCTCCATTTACATTTAGAACAAATAAAACCACCCAGTGTAGATTCGGGTTTAGTTCCATCTTTGCAGACTGGACATTGACCAAGCCCAACCCACCAAACCTCATGATCTGTTTGTGATTTTCCAAAATCAATAGGAAGTGTATCATCTAAATCAGGTGATACAGTTACATTAGTTCCATCTTCATATGTCTCTTTAATATCAGTAAACATTCCTTCAATTTCATCGTCTCCGATATTAGCTAAATCTATAGGTTTATTTGGATCGCTCATTATTCTTCCTTATCTTCCCATACCTCTTATCTGGAAAGTACAACCCAATAATATCCGATGCTAATGAAATAGTAAAGAAATATTCGCCCTTTATTGAATCTTTATATTTATCACTACGTAAAACGGGTTTTCCGCGATAATGTTCCTTATGCCAATTAAGTCCTGCTAACATCCAATCTTGATGCTTCCAAGAGAACTTTATCATAGCCTCCCATAAGTCAGTGAACTCTACCTCGATATACCTGGTTTCACTTCTTTCATCATAACACTTACCATCAATATGGTCTGGGGGAACTCCATTCCATTCCTTATGGTACATATAAACCGAATGTAGGCCATTCCCATCATTGTAAAATGGAAACCTTTTAATCGCTTTAAATGTCGTCACTTTTTTCTTTTTCATCTTCTTCCTTTGGTTTCAATTCTTCCTTAGCCCTATCATATCCTTTTGCAAGACCTAAAACATATGCTTCGTGTTCAGGACTATCTTTCAAATAAATAAGTTCTCCTTC
>SDBT01015472.1_pt1 | contig 12124 bp, 10 predicted proteins | sample 2277101 | NCBI WGS metagenome assembly SDBT01 (sample SAMN10404973, study PRJNA504765) | marine sediment metagenome | isolation source: marine sediment core GS10_PC15, 103 cmbsf | place: Arctic Ocean: Southern Knipovich Ridge | collected 2010
CATCGAACTGGAATTAGGCGAGAACGGCAAGGTTGTCGCGGCGACCGTCGACATGGGCGAGCCGATTTTCGACCCGCCTGCCATCCCGGTCAACATTCCCCAGCAGCGCGTGGTGGACCTGCCAATACGCACGGCGGCCCATGCGTATCAGATGACGTGCCTGTCGATGGGCAATCCGCACGCGGTGATTTACGTCGATGACGTCGCGGCCGTGCCGCTCGAACAGGTCGGCCCGGAGTTGGAGAATAACCCGCTGTTCCCCCAGCGGATGAACGTGCATTTTGTGCAGGTGCATTCGCCGCAGGAAGTGACGATGCGGACGTGGGAGCGGGGGAGCGGTATTACCCTGGCTTGCGGTACGGGCGCGTCGGCTGTGTGCGTGGCGGGCGTGACCACTGGACGAAGCGGACGAAATATCGTCGCCCATTTGCCGGGTGGCGACTTGAGATTGCGATGGGACGAAAGTTCCAACAGCGTGTTCCTGACCGGCCCGGCAGCCGAAGTTTTCTCCGGCGAGTGGCCTGACTGACAGAGACGAAGGCGAGGTTGATATGTACGGAATGTTCGGTGTAATGTATACGGCGCAGGCTCATATGGCGGCGGGCAGGGCGGAAGCCATAGCCGCTAAAAGCCAGTCGCGGACCAGCAGGATGGCGACGGAAATTCGCATGCTCGCCGAGCGGATGGATAAGCTCATCCTGGTGAACATGGCCCTCTGGTCGCTCCTGCAGGAGAAGACCGGCCTGACCGAGAAAGACCTGGAAGACCGCGTCGAACAAATCGACCTGGAAGACGGCGTGGCCGACGGCAAAGTTACCCGTACCGTTCAGGAATGTCCGAATTGCGGGCGGCGCGTCTCGCCCAGGCACAAGCGATGCCTCTTCTGCGGCAATAAGAAAATCGGCAGCACGCCGCTAGATCAGGTCTGAGCCGCTCCGTCGCGCCGGCCTTGCTGAAGAAGATCGGCGAAGGTTGCCGGGGAGAGTTCTCGCAGCGAATCCACCACGAGTTCAGCATCGGCCAGTTGCTCGCGCGTGGCGGTTCCGGTAATGGCAATGGCAGCCATGCCTGCGCTATGGGCCGCGGCGACGCCTACGGGGGCGTCTTCCACAACGATGCATCGCTCGGCCGACAGGGAGAGCTTCCCGGCCGCCTGGACGAATACGTCCGGCGCGGGCTTGCCGCGTTCCACGTCGTGGCCGTTTACTGTCGCCGAAAAAATCCCGTCGGGCAGACTATCGATGACTACCTGGACGTTCTCAGCCGGGCCTGATGAACCGACCGCCATCGACCAGCCAGCTTTCTGTAACGAGTGCAGCAAATCGCCAACGCCGTCCATCGCCGGAAAATCATCCTGGAGTATCTGTCGGTAGTAGGCTTCCTTGGCAGCGTCCCAGGCGGGGACGTCGTCTTCGCTGGCTTCGTCCGGCCAGTATTGTCGGATGATCTCGCGGCTGGTTTGACCAAAGCTAGCTGCAAACTGATCTTCGGTGAAACCCAGCCCGTGGTCGGCGGCCATGAGTTTCCAGGATTCAAAGTGCGCCCGGTAGCTGTCGACCAGCACGCCGTCCATGTCAAAAATTACGCCATATTTCTTCATAATAAGTCCAATGGTCATGCTATAATGCAATCGCTGTGCATCATAGCTTTAATGCAGGATCTTCGGGTTCGGATGTATCCCATCTTGCCATCAATATGCCTTAGGGTATGTTCTGGCCGATGCTTGCATATTGGCAAAAAGGACTATAGCATGGTGCGTTCCTGGCTGCGACATGTTTTGACTGGATAAGCAACTGACGGAGTTATTTGTTTGATGCCTGAGAAGAAACGATACGCATTGGTTGGCGCCGGTAGCCGAAGTAAAATGTTCACCAAGGCAATCGCCAAGACCTATAGTGAAATCTGCGAGCTGGTCGGATGCTGCGACATCAACGCTGGGCGTTTGGAACTGAAAAATGCTGAGCTGGTCGCCTATGGCCACCCCGCCGTACCGACTTTCGCCCCCGACGAGTTCGACCGCATGATCGCCGAAACCCGGCCCGACGCAGTTATCGTCACCTCGGTGGACGCCACTCACGATCACTACATCTGCCGTGCTATGGAACTCGGCGTGGACGTCATCACCGAAAAGCCGATGACCATCGACGAGAAACGCTGCCGCAGGATCCTCGAAACTCAGGCTGCGACCGGTCGAAACGTGCAGGTCACTTTTAACTATCGTTATGCTCCCGTTCGCAGCCAGATCAAGGAGATCATCCAGGCCGGCGAGATCGGCAAGGTTCTCAGCGTTGACTTCGCCTGGCTGCTGGACACGCGACACGGGGCGGACTACTTCCGCAGGTGGCATCGTCGGCGGGAAAACGCCGGCTCGCTGCTGGTGCACAAATCGACCCACCATTTCGACCTGGTCAACTGGTGGCTGGGCGACCGGCCGGAAGAAGTTTTCTGCCACGCCAGTCGGGGCTTCTACACGCCCGCCAATGCCGACGAAATGGGCCTGCAGGACCGCGGCGAACGTTGTCACAATTGTCCCATTGACGACAAATGCAAATTTTACCTCGACCTGGCCGAGCTTCCCGAAACCAAGGCGTTGTATCTTGACAACGAGAAATACGACGGCTATTTCCGCGATCGTTGCGTGTTCTCGGACGAGATCGACATCTGGGACAACATGTCCGTGTCGGTTCGCTATCGCGGCGGGGCGCTGCTGAACTACATGCTGCACAGCTATTCCCCGTGGGAAGGCTACCATATCGCCTTCAACGGTACGAAGGGCAGGCTCGAGCACAAGGCCTGCGAGAACACCTATATAAACGGCGACGGCACCGTGCCCGGTGAACTGACCAAGGGCAACGTGTCGCTCACGCTGGTACCGTCTTTCAAGCAGGCCCAGCCGATCGAGCCCCGCATCGCTAAGGGCGGACACGGCGGCGCCGACCCGGTCTTGCTGGCGGACATCTTCGATCCGGGTTCAGTGGCCGACCCGCTCGGGCGAAAGGCAAACCAGTGCGACGGCGCGTACTCGATTATGGTGGGTATTGCAGGCTGTCACAGCATCGACGAGCACCGCCCGGTGCGAATCCCCGATCTATTAGGTGATGCGCCCATCGGCGATTAATTCGCTCAAAGGCCTATTAATCAATACAGACGCTGAGTTCGCCTCAAGTGCGGATTCGGCGTTTTTCGTAGCGAACAGCACGTTTCATTTCGGCATCGTGTGTTGATCTAACGCAACATCGCCCCGTAATCTGCCGATCTCAATCAGTGGAATCCCCGCGTCTCGCTTGTGTGCGGGGCGAATGGTTCCATTATAAGGATCGAACGATGGCCGGGCGAACGGCAGTACAAAGCTGTGTCAAGGCGAGGGTTCTTCTCGTCGACGAAGATGCGATTGTTCGCGAAAACATCAGTGCTTTGCTTTCGGGCGAGGGCTATGAGGTCGTTGCAGTCGCCGGGGAGCAAGAGGCCGCCGAGCACCTGGCCGGTTCGCACTTCGCGCTGTTGATCAGCGATGTATCGACCGGCGCGGAAGGTTTCGACCTGCTGCAGCGCGTGCGAGACCGTTGCGGCGGCACGAGCGTGATCCTGACCACACGCTACGGCTCGATCGGCTCGGCCGTCAAGGCCATTCGACTTGGTGCGTGCGATTACCTCACCAAACCCTTCGCGGATGAGGACATTTGTCGGGCGGTCGAAAGGGCGATGGATCAGTCGCTGGCAAGCGCCGACATCGGCGACGACCTGAACGGCTTCGGCCGAGCGGATATTATCGGCCAGGATTACCGCATGGCCAAAGTCTTCGAACTTATCGAGGCCGTCGCTCAGAGCCAGACCACCGTGTTGATCACGGGCGAATCCGGCACGGGCAAGAGCTTGGTAGCCAGGGCTGTTCATGCACGTTCGTCGCGGCGGGATCATCCGTTCGTCGAGGTGGCCTGCGGGGCGCTGACGGACAGCCTGCTGGAAAGCGAACTGTTCGGCCACGTTCGCGGGGCGTTTACGAACGCGGTGGCCGACAAGCCAGGCAAATTCGCCGCGGCTGAGGGAGGTACGATTTTCCTGGATGAAATCGCGACGGCCACTCCGCATCTGCAGGTCAAGCTCCTCCGCGTTCTGCAGGAACGCCGATTCGAGCCGGTCGGAAGCAACGAAACCCAGCGAGCCGACGCACGGGTGATCCTGGCGACCAATTGCGACCTGTGGGCCGACGTCGAAGCCGGCCGATTCCGCAAGGATCTTTACTATAGGATCAACGTGGTGAATATCGAACTGCCGCCGCTGCGACAGCGCACGGCCGACATTCCACTGCTGGCCGGGGCGTTTCTGCGACGATTCCTTGCCGTTTCGTCCAAGCAGATACTCGACTTTTCGCCCGAGGCGGTCGACATGTTGCAGCAATATTCCTGGCCGGGTAACGTGCGGGAATTGGAGAACTGCGTCGAGCGGGCCGTCGTGCTCTGTCGTCAGCCTTATATCGGACTCACGGATTTGCCGCCGGCGGTGTTGAACGACAGGGCTGCCTCGCCGAAGTCAATCTCAGCCGGCGAAGGGGAAACGCTCAAGGAGGCTCTCGCCGAGCCGGAACGGGAACTGATCCTCCGAGCCCTCGACGCCAACGGCCACAATCGTCAGGTGACCGCAACGCAACTGGGGATCAACCGTACGACGCTCTACAAAAAGATGAAGCGTTACGGGCTGAGCTGATGTGTATTAGAGCAGTTCACTCTGAGCCTGCATCATTTCTGCTGACTGCGCCAACACAGAAGATGTTGCATATCATTCGTGAAACGCTCTAGGCTTTTTGCGGTCGCCCGCCGTCCGAATCTTAGATGGGTCCGTCGTCTGAATATCCGCAAACTTCGATACGTTCTATCGACACGGCCCGGCCGGTATGTGAATTGATCTTCGCGATAATGCCGCACATTCGCGGGTCGTCGCGAGCCACTTCGAAGGGGGTCGGCATGCCTGTCGACATTGCGTAAAGCACGCGGTCTTTTAGTCGGCCGAGAACGCCATCGTACGGCCCGGTCATGCCCACGTCCGAAATGTACGCCGTTCCGTTGTCCAGCACGCGGGCATCGGCGGTGGGCACATGAGTGTGCGTTCCAAACACGATGCTGGCCCGTCCGTTGAGGTGCCACCCCATGCCGATTTTTTCGCTGGTTGCTTCCGCGTGAAAATCCACCACGCGGATGGGCACGTCTGCGGGCATTTCCTCGAACACCCGGTCGATCGCATTCCAGGGCGAATCGCACGAACGCATGTACATCTGGCCCAGTGCGCAGGTGACGGCTACCTTGTGCATGCCGTCTTTGGTGGGCACGACGGTCCAGCTTCGGCCGCTTGCCTGGGCTGGCAGGTTCGCCGGGCGAACGATCCGCTCGGAAGTCTTCATTTGCGAGACGATCTCGACCTTTCGGTAAACGTGATCGCCGAGCGTCACCACGTCGACGCCGTAGTTGATGAGCTTCTTGAATATCTGAGGAGTCAGCCCGCTGCCACCGGCTGCGTTTTCGGCGTTGCAGACCACCAAGTCGACGTTTTGCTCGATTATCAGATCCTTGAGCTTGTCTGCGAGCATCTTGCGGCCGGGCTTGCCGACCACGTCGCCGATACATAATATATTTACGGACATTCCGTTCTTCACTTTCCATCCCCCCGCATTGTCTGCCTCGCATTATAATCGCAATGTGGCGAGTCCAAAGCCAATTCTCGGTTGTCGGCGTGAATCGGGTATCGCTGGCGGAGAGAATCGGCTTGTACAGCCCGGTAGGCCAGACGTATGATGGATAACCAGATTGAACCATTAGCGCGTCAGCATGGAGCGATACGAATGATCCAGTGCAAAGACTGCGAGTTGTTTCTTCGCAACGAAACCGGCGAAATTTCATTTTCCTGCGATCCGTTCGGCAATATTGTCGAGCCGGAATGTCTGGCCAAGTGGCAACTGATCAAGATGAATCAGATGGTGGCCGGCTATCAGGCGACGCTCGATTACTATCGCAAGTTAGCCCCGCTTCAGGAGAAGATGTTCAAGATCATGGAGCATGAAATGGACGGCATGGACGAAAGCGATAAATGGCGAACGCCTGAAGACGACGAAGATCCGCAAGACACCTGGGATAAGTAATCCTTACATTTCCCCGGTTATCTACGCGCCACCGCGAGCGTCCAATCTAGCGGTTTTCCCACGAATGCCTAATCGCACGGTTTTCTCATGACTGTCTGATCTCGTGGTTTTCCCACGAATGCCTAATCGCACGGTTTTCTCATGACTGTCTGATTTCGCGGTTTTTCTAATGAATGTTTCTTCGTTTAGCGGCGGGACGCAGGCTCGCCTGTTTGTGATGGCTTAGCGGCCGGGTGGAAATAATCCACAAGGCAAGGGGTGAATCGGGGCGGGCGTTGTGTATAATCCGCCAATGCGCATTATTCATTATTTAAGCCATTTTCGTAATCATGCTCTGGTGCTTCTCATCGCGGCCGGTCTGCTAGCCGGGCTTGCGGGCTGTTCGCAGCCATACCGCACGGAGGAGCGACTGGAACGGGGTCTGGTGATCGTCCTGACCGGCGTGGAGGGCAGGAGCGTCTTAAACGACAATATCGTGCGCGGGCTCGACGAAGGCGGGGTCGACTGGGCCATCGAGTTGCACGACTGGACGCTACCGTTTTCGCCGCTGTTGAATCTCTGGGCCGAAAGCCGCAACCGCCGCACAGCCGAGAGCATCGCACGGCGCATCTCGCGTTATCGCTGGATGTACCCGGACCGGCCCGTGGTGCTGGTGGGCCAGAGCGGCGGCGGGGCGATGGCGGTATGGACGGCCGAGGCGCTGCTGCCAGCCCAAAAAGTCGACGGGTTGATCTTGCTGGCTGCGGCACTGTCGCCGGAATATCATCTGGACTTCGCAATCGAACATTCCCGGCGCGGGATCGTGAACCTCTATTCCGAACGGGATCTGCTGTTTCTGGGCGTGGCCACGACGATGTACGGCACGATGGACGGCGAACACACCGACTCGGCTGGACGGGTTGGCTTCGCGATTCCAGGCGGCGACGTGAAACGCACGAGCCTCTACGAGAAAGTGTTTCAGATCGGCTGGCGGCCGGAAATGTCGAGCTCGGGCAATATTGGCAGCCATCTCACCAGCGGCTCGGCCGACTATGTGTCGAAATACGTCGCGCCGTTCGTGCTGGCCGAGAAATGGGACGAAGCGCTGCGCGAGCGAGTGATCCAGGGCCGCGGCGCAGACTTGCCGGCCGCGAAACCAGCGGAAGCGGGAAAAACGCCCGATACGCAGCCTGCAAAGGTGGATCGAACGCCTGTAACTCAGCCTGTCGAGCCAATTAAAACGCCTGCCAGTCAGCCAACCGTCCATGTGACGGCCCCATAGTTTTTGAGGCGGTCTTGCCGGAAATAGATAATCGGCCCTAAGGGTGATTTTTTGTTTTCTCTGGGCGGGGCTGAGGTATAATCGCGCGACCCGCAGAATATGCACGCGGGCTACAAGGAGCTTGACGCTTTGCGAATTCTTTTGGTACAACCGGACTGGCGATCAGGGAAGATCGGCTTCCGCCTTCTGGCGATGCCCGAGCCTTTGGGGCTTGAGATGCTGGCTGGCGTTGCGGGCGATCACGACATTCGCATTCTGGATATGCGGATCGACGACGACTTGGGGGCAGCGCTGGAAGAGTTCTCGCCGGATGTCGTAGCCGTGACTGCCTTGACGCCTGAAGTCTACGCGGCCCAAGATGTATTGCGACAGGCGAAAGAACACTCGGCCGAGATATTCACGCTGGTGGGTGGGCACCACGCGTCGCTGTTGCCGCAGGATTTTTACCAGCCGTACGTCGACGCCATCGCGATGGGCGAGGGCGAGTTGGTATTCCCGCAACTGATCGCCGAGTTGGCGGGCCAGCGCAGGTTGGATCGCGTGGCTGGGATCATTCACCGCAACGCCGACGGCGAGTTCGTGACCAACCCCGCCGCCCCGGACGAGCTGGACATGGACACGCTGCCGCTGCCACGGTGGGATCTGACGGCAAAATATCGACCGGAATATTTCTTCCTGTTCGACAAGCCCGATACATCTGTGGTTACAGGTCGCGGCTGTCCGTACCGCTGCAATTTCTGCAGCGTGTGGGTATTCTACCAGGGCAAGACACGCCAGATGTCGACCGACCGCGTCGTACGAGAAATCGCCGCCGTCGAGACCGACCACATCACGTTCGTCGATGACAACTTCCTGATGAACTATCGTCGCGAGAACGAAATCGCCGACCGCATCCGTGCCGAGGGCATCCAGAAACGTTACAGCATGGAATGCCGCACCGACTCGATCGTTCGCCACCCGGACCTGGTGGAAAAATGGGTAAAGACCGGGCTGTACGCGGTGCTGCTGGGCCTGGAAGGCTCGGACAAAACGCTCAAGAGCGTCAACAAGAAGAACACCGTGCAGGTCAACGATGAGGCGATCCGCATTCTGCACGACAACGGCGTAATTATCTGGGGCGCGTTCATCGTCGACCCGAATTGGGACGTCGATCAGTTCAAGGCCCTTCGCGAGTACGTCGACTCGCGCGAAATCACGCACACGCAGTTCACGGTCCTAACGCCGCTGCCCGGCAGCGAGTACTGGCGCGAAAAACAGGACGAACTGCTGACACAGGATTATACCTGCTACGATTGCCTTCACGCTGTCGTGCCGACCCGCCTGCCGCGCGAGGAATTCTACCGGCAATTCGCCAACTTATATAATCAGACCGACCTCGGCCCGTACTACGACCTCGTGCGGGAAGGCAAGCTCACCATTGAAGATTGCAAGCGGGGTAAGAGCATGCTCGATACGATGGCCGACTGGAAGCGATACCTGCCGAACGATCCGATTCTGGGCAAGGGCGCAGGGAACATCGTGACGCCGACCAGTGCGGGGTAGTTTTTGATATTCCGAAGGTTTTCTGAAGCAGTCAGCCGAAGTCGCAGCCAGCAGAAATGATGCAGGCTCGGCGTGAACTGCTCAAGGTCCGGTCAGTCCTTCAGGACGGCGAGCATCTCGTCGAGGTGCTCGAAGATCCAGTTGACCTTTCGCTCGACCATCTGCAGGAACGGGAAGCCGTCTATCCGCCCGAATCGCCCGGTTGCGGCGATCGGCAGGACCGACTCGGCGATCATCGCCTCGCACATCAGGTAGGGGACGGCCTCGATTTCCCTTCGCGAGATCACGCACACCGAATCGTACCCGCGCAGGAAACGCTGGAAGCGGGTTTCGTCTACGTGTTCCGGCCATTGGTGTGGATTGCTTGTTCCGCCCAGAATGGAAAATTGCAGAGCGCCGTTGGCCAGGTCGATCGCACGCTGCTGAAGGCGGGCCGAGTCGTAGTCGACCACCGCCACGACGTGTCGGTCGCGAAACAGTATATTGCCCGGGTGCCAGTCGCCGTGGACGATCTGCGTTGGCCACTGGGCCAGGCCCAGTGAATCGACTTTCTCGGCGCACTTCTCGTAGGCTTCTTCCAGCACGCCGATGGTCCGCGTCACGACGTCGCCGCTCGGGCGCGTCTCCAGCGGCAGCGACCGGACGGTGTTGCGAATGGACTGATGGATCGTGTCGGCGTTGTGGTAGCTGCCGTGTGATGGCACGTAATCGCTTTTGAATGTCTCCAGCAGCTTGTGGTACAGCCCCAGCACATGGCCGGAGTGGAACGTCGATGCGAGCGAACCGTCGTAGCCGCCGCCGCTGATGAACTCGAACAGTTCGTAAATCTTCCCATCGAGCATCAGGATCGAATTGTTGTCCCCTCGCGTGCCGATCAGGTGCGGCAGCGGGAAACTCTGCGCAGACAGCGTCAGTTGGATCTGGTGGTTGAAGGCGACTTTTTCGAGTTCATCTTTACCGCGGGCGCGACGCTTGAAGAGAAACTTGCCCTTCTCGGCCTCGATGATGGCCTTCGGTGCTTTGCGCGAGCCCCTGGGAAATTCCTCAATACTGCTGATCGATCCCAGATCGTAGCGGCTTAGCGCCTTGGCCAGCTCGTGCTCTTCGAAGATTTGCCGGTCGTTCGTCATGATAGGCTCACGGTAGGACTTATCGCCGGTTGATCCGGCAAATGAAGTGTAGCCGCTTGCCTCAGCATGTCAAACCACTTTATCCGCGTGTGGCTACTGTCGCAGCGGCTCGCCGGCAGAAATGTTGCACGCATAACATTAGCTGCTCTAGTGTATGTTTATAATACCGGACGACCGACCAATGCATTGCAGTAGTAAAAATGCGACAAGAATTTGCTGAATCAGAAAAACTGCTCTAATGTATGGAAGATGGCGGAAACCTTATTCTAATTCAGTGGTGAGGTGCAGAACATGACGACGAAGCGATATTGGATTGCGATGGTGCTTGTGCTGGGCGGGATGCTCGGACAGGCGGCGGCCCAGGTAGCCCCGGACGACCCTCGCGTAACGCCTGCGGTTCTGGCCTATCGCAAGGCCCGCCCGGCAGTGGTTAGCATCTCTTCGGAAAAAATCATTCGCGCACAGTTCGGCCTGAGGGGGCGCGACCTGTTCGATAAAATGTTTCCTCGCACGTTCAGCCGGCGCGTCCCGGTCCAGAGCCTCGGCAGCGGCGTGTTGATAAGCCCGGCCGGCTATATCGTCACAAATTCGCATGTGATTCGCCGAGCCAAGAAGATCACCGTCACGCTGGCCGACAATACGCAGTACGAGGCCCGCGCGATCAGCGCCGATCCGTCGCACGACCTGGCCGTGCTGAAAATCGAACCGACAGGCGGGCAGAAACTTCCCTTCCTGCCGCTTGGCCGAAGCGACGACCTGATGGTTGGCGAGAGCGTTATCGCGATCGGCAATCCGCTCGGCTATTCCAGTTCACTGACGACCGGCGTGATAAGCGCCATCGGTCGAACGCTGAATTTCGGCGACGACGTTGTAATTAGCGGACTGATCCAGACCGACACGCCGATCAACCCGGGCAACAGCGGCGGGCCGCTGCTCAACGTTAAGGGCGAATTGGTGGGCATCAATACCGCCATCCGGGCCGACGCGCAGAATATCGGCTTCGCCATTCCGGTGGACCTGCTAGCTGAAGAGCTGAACAACCTGCTGGATTTCGAGAGCCTCAATCGCGTGGTGTTCGGCGCGGAGATCGCACAGCGTCATGGCCCGTCCGGCGATGAGCTTTACGTCACCGAAGTTCGTCCCGGAACACCAGCCGCCGGCAAGCTGCGGGTGGGCGACAGGCTGGTTGCGATGAACGACGTGCCAATGCGACAGATCACCGATTACGCATGCGCTGCACTCGCCATCGGGGCCAATGATACGCTGCGGCTGAAGCTCATTCGCGACGGCGCCGAAATCGTTTTGTCCGTCACCGTCCTGGCCAAGCCTCGCCCCGACGCGGCGGCGCTGGCGTTGCAAAGGTTCGGCCTGAAGCTTCGCCCGGTCGACAAGGGCCTCGCCCGCGATCTTGGCCTGTGGGTGAACCAGGGCCTGCTGGTCGTCGGTATCGAGGCGGGCTCGCCGGCGCAGAGACTTGGGATCAAGCTCAAGGACGTCATCCTTAAAGTCGGACGACTGTACGTGGCCGACATGGAAACGCTCGGCGTTCTGCTGGAAGATGTCCAGCCGGGCCAGGTGGTGAAGATCGACCTGATCCGCAATAACATCCGCGTGATGGACGTAGGCATACGGGCGAACTGATCGGCCGCTGTGCGTAAGCCCGCTGCACAATGGCTGGAAATCATGTAAGATTGTTCGCTGCCGGCGATGGGTCGGCATCTTGCGAGAAAATATCATGAAGATCGTAATCGCACCTGATTCGTTCAAGGAATCGCTGCCCGCTTCCGGCGTGGCCGAGGCGATCGCGGTCGGCGTGCTGGAAGCGGCGGCCGACGCGCGGATCGATCTGTGCCCGATGGCCGACGGCGGTGAAGGCACGGTCGAAGCGATGGTGGCGGCGACTGCGGGCGTATTGCGAACAGCCGACGTGTTCGACCCGCTGGGCGCGCCAATTCGGGCTAAGTTCGGCCTGCTGGGCGAAGGCTGCGGGGCGGGCCTGCCGGGCGAAGTAGGACTGGCCAGCGCCGTCGGGCTTGCACGGGGCGAAGGCGTTGCAGCCGA
>SDBT01015473.1_pt1 | contig 12124 bp, 11 predicted proteins | sample 2277101 | NCBI WGS metagenome assembly SDBT01 (sample SAMN10404973, study PRJNA504765) | marine sediment metagenome | isolation source: marine sediment core GS10_PC15, 103 cmbsf | place: Arctic Ocean: Southern Knipovich Ridge | collected 2010
CATGCGATGGATGACACCACGCAGTTGCCTGAGTACACGTGTACGCCAGCCGAGCAAGACATCATAAAGAAACTCATTGAGACCGCTATCGAGCAGGGCGTGCTGGAACGCCTTCCTGGCCGACAGATCGAACGAGAGTTCCGACGCACCATCTTACAGATCCCGTGTCCTGACTGCGGTGGTGGCGGCACGAAGATGATCCATCGCCCGGACGTGGGCGCAAAGACATTCGTTGCGGACGGCAAGTGCGAGACCTGCAACGGTGACGGCAAAGGCACCACGATCACGATCCTCGGCTACATCGATGTCGAGTTGCCTGATGGTATCCAGGACCACAAAACTACCAGCAACATGCGCTACGCCAAGAGCGCCAACAAGCTGCGGATCAACACACAGATCCTCATCTACGCCAAGCAGCACTTGCTCCACATGGAAGAGCGTGGTGAGCCCTTGCCACCGAAGCTGACCGTGCGGCACAACGTCTTCTGTAAGAAGCCGGATGCCCTGAAGGTTCGCAAGACCTACGTGGACGTTACGATTGACGAGATCAATAAGAAGTGGCAGGATGTGCTCACCATGTCAGTCGATATGGATGCGCTGAGGCGCGGCACGAATAGATGGGACGAGATATCTCCACCAGTAAACATGACCACAGCCTGCAATGCCTATGGCGGCTGCCCCTACATGTCGATATGTACCGGGGCAGAAAGTATGAATATGTACGAAAAAAGGCTTGCGTCGAATGGTATTTCCAGTAACACTAGCAAGGGTAAGATCAAACCCTTTGAAGCTCAGGTAACTCCACTAGCACAGACGAAAGGATCAACCATGGATTTCAATGCCGCACTGGCCCAAAAGGCTGCGATGCAAGAGGTAGCTGCCGGTGGAGCACCCGCCGCCGCGCCCGCGATCAATCCGGCTGTGCCCGCCGCTGCCGTACCTGTCGCCACACCAGTCGCCGTTGCGGCTCCTGCCGCTGCTGAGGTGCCTGCACCCGCGCCAGTTGTCGCAGTGGCAGCAGCGGTGCCAGCACCGAGCAACGGTGCGCCACCGTGGGCCGACCCCAACTGCAAAGCGTGCAAGGCAGGCGGCTTCAACACGAAGGGCATCCCGTGCCGTATCTGTGACATGAGCGCCACAGCACGTGGCGTGCCTCAGTCCAGCGCCTTCCTGCTCACTGCCGATGGACAGGGCAACATCTACTGGCAGAACAACGAGAACGATCAGCATTCGGGCTTGAGCCCACTGCCGGTACAGACAGCCCCGGTGGCTGCTCAGGTCGCCACCGATCCGGTGCCTGCTCCCGCGCCTGTTGTCGAGGCCGCACCCGCACCGGCACCGGTTGTCGAGACACCCGCTGTCGAGGCCGCGCCGGTTGCTGCACCTGCCGCCGCTGCCGCGCCTGCTGCCGAAGCCGCGCCCGCCGCCGCTGCTGCACCCGACAAGGGAACTGTGAAGTCGGCTGGCCGACCGAAGAAAGGATTCATCCTCTGCATCAACTGCTCACCGGTCAAAGGGCAGTTGCGTTCCGGCAGTGGTCGCAGCGTCATCCAGTTGTCCGAGGTCATGCACGCTTACGGTGCTCAGATGGCGGCGACAGCGGGGGCGGCGTCCTTCTACGCCCTGGACGCCTTCGCTCGTCGTGACGCCCTTGCAGCGGCGGCAGAGGCCATCTCGGAAGAGTTCGGCACTGACATGGTTGTCGGGTACACGGACTCCCCGGACATGAAAGCGTTCATCGGTGCGATGCGTCCGCTGGCTGGCATGGAAATCGTCGGCGGCGTATGAATCAGAAGCACCTCAACATCGTTAGTCGGGCGGCGGCTCTGTCCGCGTTCCTGCAAACTGAGCAGGACGTGGACAAGTCGCACGCACTCGCTGCAAAGCTCGTTGGCCCCCAACTGAAATACCACCTGGAAAAGAATGCTGAGAGTATCGGCTTCACTCTTCAATCTCAGTACAAGAAACTCAAGGGAGACAAGAAAGGTAAGAAAGCTCTTCTAGCAAAGTGGAAGAAATTCATCGCCGACCACAGCGACAGACACGGGGAAGCTTTTGCCATCATCTCTGGAAAACAAACAAGTGCAAGCTGAGATCATGCAGCGGACTGCCGTAGTCAATACGCCGAACCCTGTAGCCGATCCGTTCCAAGCCAAGATGCTCCAAGCGAAGTCGGGTGCCACTGACTTCGTGAACTACGCAGAGATCCGGCGCATCATCGGTATGCCACTCGTCTTCGACATGGACGATGCCGAGTGCGAGGTCTACTGCAAGAACAACATCATCGCTGCCGCCTATGAGAAGATGTTCCGGTTCTTCCCTGTGCAGGCCGAGGCTGGCGCGGCGTTCGAGTTGTACCACGGTGGCTTCTTTCCCGTGGGCGTCGGCTGGGGCAAGACACTCATCGGTCTGCTGATCGCGAACAAGGCATATCTCTCCGGTACGAAAAAGATCATGCTGCTGCTGCCAGCACAGAACTTCTCTGAGTTTATGATGGTCCATCTGCCGATGGCCCGCACACGCATCCCGATCAACTTCCCGATCCATGCTGTGGGCGGCAAGAGCGAACACGTGCGGCGTGCGCTGTGCAGCAGTGGGAAGAAAGGTCTGTACGTCGTGCCGTACTCCATGCTCAGTACGCCCGACTCTGTTGACAACCTGAACGCGATCAACCCAACACTCATCATCTGTGACGAAGCGCACAACCTGAAGAACCGCAAGGCCGCACGCACGAACAGACTCTTCACGTTCATCGAAAAGCACAAGCCCGCTGGCGTCTGCATGTCGGGAACGATCACGCAGAAGTCAATCAAAGACTACTTCCATCTCATCAAATGGTGCCTCAACAGGCATTGCCCACTGCCCCTGTCCACTCACCTCGCCAACGATTGGGCAGTGGTCCTCGACAGTGCTGCCACACAGAATGGCAACCAGTGGGTGTCAGAGACGCAGCAAGGCCCACTCCTGCCGCTGATCGATTGGGCACGCTCGACGTTCCCTCTCGGTGGTCCCTACGAAGAAAACATCGCTGGATTCCGCAAGGCATACGACGCTCGTTTCAGAACGGCACCGGGTGTCGTGTCTTCAGGTGACGCTGAGATCGGCACGTCGCTGACGCTCTCGAACAAGCCTGTGAAGGTCAGCGATAAGTACCCCGGCTATGCAAGACTCGAAGAGCTTGGCACGCAAGTGACTGAGACCTGGACCACGCCGAACGGAGATGAGATCGATCATGCAATCCACCTCTGGAAGTGGCTCAATGAAATCTACGGAGCAGGATTCTACAACGAACTCACGTGGCCTGAAGCCGATGTCTATGCCAAGCGTAAAGGCATTGCAGAAGCGCTGGCCGGTGAAACTATTACCCGCGCCAAAGAGCACCACTCCTACGGACAAATCTATTACAAGACTCTACGGAGATGGCTTGAGGGTAACAGTAAGCCTAAGTTGGACACGCCTTTTCTTGTGGGATCTAACATGTCAACGTATGGCGCTCGGGATGTTGGAGCGGAACTGTATGACCCATGGCGTGATTGGAAAGACCTAGACTTCGAGGGCAGGCCCGACCGTGACAGCCGTGCCGTCCGCGTCTGTGACTTCAAGATTCAGGCGTGCGTGCAGTGGGCCACGCAGTTCGCTGACAAGACAGAAGGCTGCATCATCTGGTACTACCATCAGGCTGTGGGCACGTGGCTACGGCAAGAGCTTGAGGCCCGTCTGCCGTGTGAGATCATGCACTGCCCTGCCGGTGAGCGCTTCAATCAGATGATGATCGACACCTCGAACAAGAATAAGATCGTCCTGGCCAGCATGACTGCCCACGGCACCGGCAAGAACTTGCAGCACTTCCAGCATCAGTACTTCATGCAGTGGCCCCGGCCAGCGATGAAAGCAGAGCAGACGCTAGGCCGCACCCACCGCAACGGTCAGCTTGCCGATGAACTTGTCGTCCACACGAACATCACCAGCATCTTCGATCAGTTGAACTTCGCTGCCTGCCTGAACGATGCGCTCTACATCCAGCAGACCACAGGCACGCGGCAGAAGATCATCTACTGCAACTATGATCCATTGCCGAAGATCTTCCCGAACAGTGTCCTGGTCGAGCGTGGCTTGCGACCACAGGTACTCTCGCGCCAGATGCAGATCGATATGAATGAAAGGTTCGGAGCATGAAAGCCGTAGACTTCAAAGGCAGGACACACCTGATCCAAGCACCCGACTGTAACGATCTGCCTGCGTACAACGACGGTCAACAGACTATCTCCTGCTGGGAGATGGACAAGGATGACTTTGCTGCGTTCCTAGATGGGGAAAAGATCTACTTAGCAGTGCTGGCCGGGAAGTCTACGCCGCCAGTCCAGCTATTTATAGGTCCACCAGCTTTTTTGAAAGATATACAAAAAGGTATTGACGAGGCTAACGGACCAGGATAAGATACTCCTGGCTTAAACGAGAGGATCAACACCATGGGCGAACAAGCACCCTTCCAGATGAACCCCGCCGCCGCTGCCGCCGCTTCCACGATGTTCACCGGCATCGCCGCTGCCAAGGCAAAGATGGATGCCAACTATGAGGCACCCGGCCACTACCTGGAACGAATTGATCGCGTCAAGATCGATGTGACCCGAGGGCAGGACGCCTTCGTTGCCATTGAGAAGACCATCGTACACGTGTACGACAATGACGACGGCAAGGGCCACAAGGTGGGTGAGAACGTGACCCACATGATGATGCAGAAGCACGACTCGTTTCTGCCCAACATGAAAGCGTTCATCGCGGCGGCGTGCTCCATGGACGCGGCACAGATCACACCTGAGAACGCCATGCAGGTGTGCGGCCCCGTACAGCCTCTCGCCGGTACGGTCGTCGAGTGCAAGAACCGCTCGATTATGACGAAGAAACAGCAGCCCTTCACGCTCATCATCTACCAGCGCGAAGTTCCGGCAGCGGAACTGTTGCAGTCCATGCCGCCTGCCGATCAGCAGCAGTTCTTCCCGAACAATGCGCTGCAACTGATGGCTCAGGCAGCGGCGACAGCGGCAGCAGCACAGGTCTAGACTCACTTCCGCAGTCAGCCATAGAGGATCAGCATGGAACTTCTCGCCTTCGATACCGAAACCCATCTGTTCGGTCTGGGGAATGTCATCCCACAGATCGTGTGTTGCTCTCGCGCCTTCCAGGACGGTGCCGAGGTTGCTGGCGACCTGAGCGCTGTGTACGATAAAGATCTGTTGAACGGAAACCTCAGCATGATGTTCAACGGCAGCACCGAGGGCTACATCAAAGTCGCGCACAACGCTGCCTTCGACCTCGGTGTTATCTTCCGGCAGTGTCCTGAACTCATCACCGGCATCTTCGATGAGATCGCTGCCGGTCGTGTGCACTGTACGATCATTCGTGAGAAGCTACTGAACCTCTCGACTCAGGGTGATCTGAAATTCGTGCGCTTCCAAGGCAGCATGAAAAAGAAAGTCGATTATCACTTGGGCGGCTTCGCGAAACAGTATCTCAACATCGACATGGAAGATGTGAAGCAAGGCGAGGACGCTTGGCGCACGAACTACAGTGCGCTCGAAGACAAGCCCGTGTCCGAGTGGCCGGAAGACGCCATCGACTACGCCCTCAATGATGCCAAGTACCTGATCCCGATCTGGCACCGGCAAGAGGAACGCCGCCAACTACTGATGACTGACCGTGGCATCGATCCGTTCATCACGCTGCCGTTCCGTGTGGGCGTGGACTTCTGCCTCAAGCTCATGTCGGCGTGGGGCATCTCTGTGGACCCTGCGAAGAAAGCCGAGGTCGAAGCAGAGATCGCTTTGGAACTGACGCCAGAGAAGCTGAACCACCTGATGGACGCTGGCATCTTGCGTCCCGCTGTTCCTGGTGAGCCCTACAAGAACGGCGCGAAGAATGAGGACGGCACACCCAAGCTGAAGAAAAGCAAGCCAGAGTCCATCGACACGAAGAAACTGAAAGCCCATGTGGTGAAGCTTGCCGAGACCTTGGAAGACATCACCCTGAAGACGACGAAGCCCTCAGACAGACACCCCGAGGGTCAGCTTTCCATCGACGCCGAATGGCTGGAAGAGCACTGGCATCTTGATCCGGTCCTCGAACAGTTCTACAATCGCGCCAAGCTTCAGAAGATGGTGACGGTTGAGATCCCTCGCATGAACTGGAACGGTGTCACCTCGCCTATCGTACATCCCCACTACGATGTGCTGAAGGAAACGGGGCGCACGAGTTCCTACGCCAGCAAGGGCTACCCGTCCTTCAACTGCCAGAACGTGGCTCCCCGTGCGCGTGCCTGCTACGTGGCGCGTGACGGCACGCTGCTTCTCAGCACCGACTACAACCAGATGGAGTTGGGCACCACGGCACAGAAGTGCTACGAGCTATTCGGTAGCTCGGTTATGAGGGACAAGATCAACGAAGGTGTTGATCTACACGCCTATCTAGGCAGTCAGCTTGCTCTACATCTGGAAGAGACTTTTGCTGAAAGCTGTGCCGAGGAAGGTGCCGACACTCCTGAGAAAGTCTACGCCGCTTTCATTAAGCTTGAGAGCAGTGAGCACGAAGCGGTCAGAGCTTTCTTCAAGAAGTACCGCACGTTCGCCAAGCCCACCGGGCTAGGGTATCCGGGTGGCCTCGGCCCTGCGACGTTCATCCAGTACGCCAAGGCGACATACGGTCTGGTCATCACGAAAGACATGGCAGTCGCGCTGCGGAACATTTGGCGCAACACCTTCCCTGAGATGGCCGACTACCACAAGTGGGTCAACACAAGCTGTGAAGACCCTCACAACACCGATAGTCATGGCAAGAACCTCTACGCCTATCGAACACCCATGGGGATGTACCGTGCGGGTTGCACGTACTGTGCCGTTGCCAACGGAGCAGCACTCCAATCACCGAGTGCTGAAGGCGCACTGTTGGGTGTTTTCAACATCGTCAGGGCTTGCTACGATCCTACGATGAACAGCATCTTGTACGGGGTATTTCGCCCGATCATGTTCATCCATGATGAGATCGTTGGTGAGCTTCCTGACGTTGAACCCGAAGCCGTGAACGAGTACGTGCTTGAAGTTGAGAGTATTATGATCGAGGCGATGAGAGCCGCGACACCGGACGTTGAACCTCGTTGCGAGTCGGTACTGATGCGACGGTGGGACAAGTTTGCCAACCCGACACGAGACGCTGAAGGCAGACTCGTCGTCACAGAAGAGAAGGGAGTTCCCAATGTGGAGACCGTGGCCACCCCCGAACTAGAGGCGGAAGTAGTCGCCGGATAACCTTTGGACAACAGTGGAGTGCCAGTGATGGCCAAGAAACGAAAGAAAGCCAAGAAGAAAGCAAAGAAGAAAGGTGACGGTATGTCTGTCGTCACCACCTCTGGCATCTCATTCGCCCCGACTCCCAAGAGAGGGAGCAAGTACGATAAGATCTTCGCGAAGGTTGCGAAGCTTCGTGCTGGACAGAGCGTCATCGTGAGCGTGCCGAAAGGCATCAAGGGGTCTGTGTACCACAACAGACTGAACGCTGCGATCCGCAAGCGTGACGACATCTCGCCGCCGAAGGGGTGCGAGTTTCAGAAGCGCACCACGAAGGATGGCAAGGTGGCGATCTGCTGCGTAAGAGTTTAAGCAGAGGTGGGCCGCGCATACCTAAAACGCGGGGAGATTACTATGCCCTTACCTGAATACATTTTCTGTGGCATCGATCCCGATCTACATACGACGGGCGTGGCTTTCGTTGAAGACTACAACGGTCTAGAGCCACGCCTGACCTATGCAGCTTGCATCAAAGCCAAAGGGAAGACCGAGCACGACGCTGTGATTGCAATGGCCAGAGCGCTTCGAGATCACTTCTTAGAGGCAGAGCACCTTCCACCGAAGTGCAACGGCTTCGCTGTCGAAGCGCAAGAGATGTACCTGAGCAAAACTAAAAACCCACGTTCGATCATGCTGCTTGCGAACGCCGCTGGCTGTGCTATTCAAGAGTTGGTGTCTCAGTACCCCGGCGTCTATGCGAGGTTTCCCCCACCGGCACTGTGGAAGGGTCAGGTGCCGAAGCATGTGAAGCAGTCGAGGGCGTTCACGAAGCTCAGAATCCCATACGAAATCAAAGGCAACGTCACCACCGGCAGCGCGTACTGCGTGCCTGATCTAGATCACCATAAGTACTCTTCAGTGAAACAGGGCAAGCTCAATCCTGGCGATTGGAAACACGTCGGTGATGCAGTGGGCCTTGCACTGTGGGCGCGACACGAGTACCATCACATGGTTCAGATGAAAACGATGAGGAAGAAACGTGCCTAAGAAAGTAGTCTACCTCGCCGGTCCCATTCGTGCGCTCACTCACGATCAAGCCTACAACTGGCGGCAGATGGCAAAGCAATACCTAGAAGAGAAAGGCTTCGTTGTCATCATCCCGGAGTCACGTGGCAACGAGACAGCGGCAGAGATCGTAGGCAACGATCTGATGTCAATCGTCCACTGTGATATCCTGTTGGCCCACGTGCCCGATAAGACTCCATCGTTCGGCACACCGATGGAAGTATTCTTCTCGTCGCGCCAAGGCAAGATCGTGATTTTGTGGGGCGGGATGTTCACACACGGCTGCATGTCACCATGGCTAGAGCATCACTGCGAAGCCTACTGCGATCTATTGAACGAAGCTCTCTGCTATATCTGGAAGAATTATTCGGACTAGTCCGAAAAAGAGACTAGCTCCACAGTAGCGATATCCCGCTCTCTTAAATTCTCTTTCCCGATCTGCTTCAGGATATGAGCCCGCGTCAGCGGCGTGCCGATTGCGTTGGCATCTTTCACGAATCCGTTCATGCCGCCGCCTGCTTCGTTCGCAAAGAACGGCGTGCCTCGGGTAGCGCTGACCTCTTGAGAGAAAACGATCTTGCCAGCAGCCTTGTCAGCTTTGAACTGCGCATTGCTGATTACCTGTCGCAATCCAAGAAGCTGACTAACACGTGGTGGAGTCTGCCCGCCGAACGGTCTCAGCCTCGGATCTTGAGCAGGGTTCTTGTACCACGCCATGAATCGATTACCGGCTAGCACCTTCGCTCGACGCCCCTGATGAACGAACACAGCCCAATAGTGGGTGATGTGTATCTTCACCTGCGTGTCGCTCACTCGAATGGTTACGAGCGCACGCCGCAATGTTCTGGAAGGGATTGAGGGTCGGGCTTTGGCGGCACCGGCACTGCCGAAGATATCAGTGAGCCGCCTGAGAAATCGTCTGTCCTGAGCGTTGGCCATTACTCTTCAAGACCAGCTTCCAGGTCTCGCCCTGTTGCCGCTGCCGAAGTAGTGTCTTCGCGCATCCCACCGACCGTGGCCATCATCTCCAAGTTCATCACGTCGATGATCTTCTTGAGCTTGAAGTCTTTCGGCGTGAGTCCAAGGCTGCCGTTGCGTTCCTTGTCGCCGAGCGTGCAGCCCAACGTCTGCTCGAAGATGCGCTGCGCTGGTGCGATGACCAGCAGGTAGAAGGCCATGATTGCATTGGGCAATTCATTCGACGCACCGAGCTTGCCCGGTGTCTGGATTCCAGCAAGTAGCGGCGGCACCCGATGGGCCGACACGATATCAAGGGCGAGGTTTTCTTTCAGCTTCACCTGACCCTCATCCGACTTGGATTCCATCGCAAGCTTCTCAACTTGGATCTTGATATTTTCATTCTGCAAGTTCAGAGCCATGCTCTTGTGACTGTTGCCGAGTCCGATGTTCGCTTTGATTGCGGTCTCGACTTTCTTCCAGTCTTCTTTGCCGAGCTTCTGACCTGTGATGAACAACAGGAATTCCGGCACGCCTCGGTTGAGGAAGAAATCAAACTGGAACTGCAAGAAGCACTGGACCAATTCAATCGATGCCGTGGCGGCAAGCCAGTCAGGGAATCCGTACCAGCGTGACAGCGAAGTCGGCTGGCGCAAGATGATGACTTCCGAACGGATGTCCTTAACATTGTTGCTTTGAATGTCCTGCTGCTGGAACAAGATGCTGCCAGAGGTGCCTTGACCTTCGGCGATCCGCTTCTTGAATTCTGCAAGTTCTCCGAACCGAGCGAAGCGCCTGCTGACAGTACTGCCCTCACCGGTTGTGATTTCAAAGTGGCTGTTGTAGAGAGAGTCTTCCAAGAACCGATGCAGGTGAGCGCAAGGGATGTGATGGATGCCAAGGATGCTTGCGTTGGGCTCGTCGCTCTCGCGAACGATCTCGAAGCCACCTTCACCGCACTGGTAGTAGTCCTCACCAACATCATTCAGCACATCGGTGAAGCTGTTTTCACAGAGTGGATTCAGTTCACGATCAACAGCAGTCAGCCCATCAGCATCCTCTGTAGCCTCGAACCCAAGACCAACCGTCGCTGCCGTTTTTGTTTTGATGCAAGTGGAGTGATGAACATTCGAGACCTGGAACTTGTTGACCGTGGAGCGATCAAACGGATGCTGCTTGCGACCGAGCGTCACGCCCTGACCACTATCAACAGCCTTCTCACTGGCGAGTTTGAAAATTTCAGCGAGGGCAGTGCCCTTCATGTTAGCGGGGTAGAGTTCTTGGTGTTGCCGTAGAAAGTCGCAGACCTGAACAAGAGTTTCCTCTTCCATCGGCGGCGTCTGTTCCACTAAGGCTGTGTCAGCATCCATATTCAGGCCCTTTTAGTAATTTGTTGTATGTAGCTAATTGGGTTTCCTACCGGATTTAGTGTTGACCTTCCAGCGCTGATTAGTATGGTAATCATCAGACAAGAAAAGTCCAGCCCTTTCTGGATGACCCATGCCGAAGCGTCGTATCACCTCAGCCAAGATCAACTTCCTCTCGCTCTGCAAGCGTGGCGCGAACCGGATGCCCGTCATCTACAAAGAGGATGGCGCGTTCGATTATGAGATGTTGACCAAAGCTGACATGGAGAAGGGCGAACTGCTGGCCGTAGTTTACGCGCCAGAGTTCCGGGACAGCCAAGGCGACATTGCTTCCGCCGAAGTTATCAAAGACATGATGTACGCCGCTGCGAAGTCTGGCGAACAGGTTGACATCATGCACGACGGCAAGGCACTCGCCAAGGATGCAGTCTATGTTGCCGAGCGTTTCCTTGTTCAAAAGGGAGACGAGCGCTTCTCAGATTTCAAAGATTACGAAGGGAAATCTGTTGACGTTACCGGCGCGTGGGCTACAGTCCTAAAGATCGAAGATCAAAACTTGCGCGACCAATTCAGCAAGGGTGATTGGAACGGCGTTTCGATGGGTGGCCGAGCCAGCGTGGTCGCAGAGAAGCACGAGGATTTGGCCGACAAGGTTGCCGAAGCCCTCGCCAAGAAACTGAATCTCTCAACAGAAGAGGACGACGACATGGATGCCACCGAATACAAAGCTCTGATGAAGGACAACAACGAAGAGCTTGCCAAGTTGATTGGCACTTCTGTTGGCGAGACCGTTGCCAAGGCCCTCAAGCCTGAAGGCGATGGCGGCAAGCCCGACGACAAAGACGAGCCCGCGAAAGCGCCCGTGTTCAAGGGCGATGCGTCGAAGCCTGACGATGTTGCCAAGCACGCCGAAGCTCTGGTGTCTTGGAACCTTCAGAAGGATGTGGACTGGACCGACCCTGAGTCCATCCTGAAGTATCAGGAAAAGATGGCCGAACTCAAGAAGGCCAAAGACGAGAAGGGCGACGAAGGCAAGCCTGAAGAGGTCAAGAAACTCGAAGCCGACATCGCCAAGCTGGAAGACGAGAAGAAAAAGCTGCTCGGCAAGTCGCAGCAGCCCGCTGGCGGCAAGCCCCCGGAAGGCGGCGACACGAAGAAAGCCCACGCCGGTATTGCAGGCGAAGGCTTCGGCCAGGAAGACGCCGACCTGTTCAAGATGGGCAGCGAGATGGGCACCGCTCAGAACAACAGCACCAGCTACAAGTAACCGGAGACGGTTTCACTTTCTAACACACTGCGCAAGCGGGAGAACCACCCATGGCACTAGGCGACAACGAACTCTTCTCTTCCAACACCGAAGCTGCGAAGCTGCGCGTGTTCCCCGAAGGTGCCACGCAGCCCAAGACGTTTGCTGTCGGCGCTGTGACCATCGCACCGGGAACGCCGGTCGCTTACGAC
>SDBT01015474.1_pt1 | contig 12123 bp, 12 predicted proteins | sample 2277101 | NCBI WGS metagenome assembly SDBT01 (sample SAMN10404973, study PRJNA504765) | marine sediment metagenome | isolation source: marine sediment core GS10_PC15, 103 cmbsf | place: Arctic Ocean: Southern Knipovich Ridge | collected 2010
GGATCTTTAATAATGATTTGGTTGTGGTATAATTAAATTATGAAAATTATTGGTATTTGTGGAAGCCCAAGAAAGGGGAATAGCGAATTTGTGCTTCGTAATATTTTGGATAAGTTTGAAAAAAAGAATATTAAGACGGAGTTATTTTTACTTAGGAAAAAAGATATCCGACTGTGTGATGGTTGTTTGATTTGTTCAGGTGGAAAAGCACCCTGTGAAATAAAAGATGATATGAAAGAAATTTATGAGAAATTAGGTCAAGCAGATATTATTATTCTTAGTTCACCCGTTTATTATGATATGATTTCGCCTCAATTACTTAATTTTATTGTAAGATTAAATCCATTGAAAGATGAAATCAAAGAAAAAAAATTTGCCTTTATTTTGGTTGGAGAATTAAAAGGAGAGGAAGGAAAAGAATCTTTGGGTAATGCTGCTGATTATTTAAAACAGGTGTCTAAAATTAAAAGTTTAGATTTATTAGATTATCTTTTGATTGATGGAGTTAAATATGTTGATGATGCGGAAGATAGAGAAGATGTTATAAAAAAATGTGAAAATTTTTATAAAAATTTATTTAATCTTTTGAAAATCTAATAAATCTCATTTTTTGTAATATTAAGCACAAAATTACCATTCATCTCCCTTAAACAGGTTCGAACATCGTTCCACTTGGGGAGCCATAAAAATTCAACTAAGATTAGTTGTATTTTTTAATGGAATTTAATATCCAGAGTGAGGCGTTTGAACTGGAAACAATTTATTATAAATGATATTATAAAAATATGAATAGATAAATTTGGTGACTGAATGTCTGGATAATCCTAAAAAATAAGTCAATTTAAAATATGGTTAAGAAATACAACAAAAAGCTCATTAGTTTTTTAGCATTAGTTATCTTCCTAGTTTTTCTGATCATCCTTCTTTATTTTATAAATCCTGAAGAAATAGTAAACAAAATCGGTGTGCGAAATGGATATATTCTTGCGTTTGTAGTTTCGTTTTTCGGCGGATTTTCTGCTGGAGGTTCTGTTTCTTTTATTAGCCTTTTAATTACTTTTGTTGCCGGAGGCATGAATCCAGTTTATTTAGGGTTGGTAGCAGGAACAAGTTTAGCAATAGGTGATATGATAATATTTTATGCCGGTTCTAAAGGACGGGAATTAGTTAGAGGAAAATGGGACAAGAAAATAGACAAAGTTGCTAATGTCTTTAAAAAAAGAAAGTGGTTAAAGAAAATAATCCCTATTATTGCTTATGTTTATATTGGTTTTATCCCATTGCCGAATGATATTCTGATTCTTTTTCTTGCAGCAATAAAATATCCTGTTAAAAAAATGAACGGAATAATAATTTTAGGAGATATAACCTTTGCTTTAATAATTACTATCTTGACTGCGAAAGGAATTTTTCCAAATTGGGAATATAATTTTTAAGTAAACAGGTTCGAACATCGTTCCACTTGGGGAGCCTTAATATATAAAAAATAACCCATTTTCTAGGTTATTTTTATGTTTTTCAATAAGATTTATTCCTTATATTAAATCTTTAAGAAAGTTTTTTAATGGAGCACCTATCATTTTGTCCCAGAAAATATCTTGTTCTTTTTGAGACATTTCTGAAATATATTTATTAGTTTTTGGGTCAATTTGGAGAGATTCAAGGGGATATCCCTTGGTTATTTTTTTACTTTTTTGATTGGTAAAAATACGAGGAGAAATAATAGTTGTTTCCTTGAATTGACCATTAGGATGAGCCAGACAGATTGCAAACTCCCAATGACCATTAATTCTGTTTCCTAATGGTTTAAGTATTTTTTGATAATAACTTAAAACCTCTTTATCGCTTGGTCTGTCAGTTCTTCCATTAATTCTTCTAACATTAATTCCAGGCTGTTTGTCAGGGTTTAGGCCTTTAACATAAAGGGCATTATCCATAGATAACACAGTCTTATTTAAAAATTGGGAATAAAATATTGCTTTTTTTCTTGCATTTTCTTTGGCAGTCGCTTTGTCTTCTATTACCTCAGGCAAATCAGTGTTTGTTGGGAGTCCTATAATCTCAACATTAAAAGAGCTTAAAGCTCCTTTAATCTGATTAACTTTGGCTTGATTTTTTGTTCCAATAATTAATTGTTTCATTTCTATTTAACCTTAATCTGTATTTTTTTTCCAATCAGCGTTTGATTGTTGATATCAATAATTTCTGCCCATAGTTTATAGTTTGTTCTGTCGGCCATGTTCCAGGTCAGATTTATTCTTCCACTTGCTTCTGGATTAAAGATTGTTCCAATTAAAGAAGTTTGTGACGTGGTTAGGTTTTGAGAAAAGAATCTAACCATTTTTATTTTTAAAGCAGGAGCTAACACACTTAAATTTAAAGGAAAATCTTTTTGTAAAATAGTATCATTATTATCAAGATTCAACCAGGAAATTTCTTGATAAAATGTTTTATTGGTAATAATCCAAATTTCCTTGCTTTTACTATTATCAATATCATCAAAAACACTAACTTTAATTTTATGTTCTCCTGCATCAATACCAGAAAAATTAATAAAACATTCAGACAAAGAGTTGTTAGAAATATTTTCAAGGGAAACTGAGTCTATAGGAATATTATCAACGTAGCAGATTAGTTTGCTGGTTTCTCTAGGGGCTGTAGCTGTTGACTTGATTGATAAAATCTGAGAACTAACTATTGTTCCATTTTGAGGGGAGATTATTGATAAATTGGGTTGATTTGCCGGAACATGTAAATCATCATATTCAGTTGGAGGAATTTCTATTTTAATATTGTCTTCATTTTCCTCGCCTAGTTTTTCCAACCAATCTTTTATCCCCTTTTGCCAGCGTTCATATTGGGGATCAAGACTTGGATTTTCAGGGACTGGTCCTTGAGGGTCATTTTTATCTACATAATAAAGAATAGGATAATATTTTTTAAATGTCTTTTTTATTATTTGTGAATCAGGAGTCAATTCAGTAGCTAATTTACCAGAGGCTTTATCAACTTCAAGGATAATTTCACTTGGCATTTGTCCTTTAAGAATAGGCTTATCAACAATAATTGGTTCAGGAGGGGTGAATTCTTTAGCTGAAGTATTAGCTAAAGAATTTTTCATAAATTCCTGCCAGATAGGAGCAGCAACATTAGAACCGTCTGCTTTGTCTGCCATTTCTTCGTTGCGGCTGTTGCCAACCCAGACGCCAGCCACTAGATCAGGAGTATAGCCGATTGTCCAGGCGTCACGAAAATTATTAGTTGTTCCAGTTTTAGCGGCTACGGGGCGATCAGGCAGGGTTAAATAATTATTTTCACCAAAAACAAAAGCTCGGGATTGGTTGTCAGAAAGAATATTGGTAATAAGACGGGCAATTTGAGGTTCAACAGCTCTTTGGGGAATAAAAAGCTCAGGATCGTTTTCTTCAAGAATTTTTCCTGAAGCGTCTTCTACTTTAAGGATAGAAGTGGTAGGAATTTTTTCTCCTTCTCTGGCAAAGATGCCAAAGGCGGCTACGTGTTCAAGAAGCTTAACTTCCCCCCCGCCCAGAACAAGAGATAGTCCGTAACGACTTTTGTCAACTAAAGTAGTATAGCCCATTCTTTGGGCTAAATTTAAAGCATTATCTACACCGGTTAAATAAAGGGTTTTAACCCCAGAAACATTTAAAGATCCAGATAAAGCTTGACGAATGGTTACTGGTCCATAAAATTTTTCATTATAATTTTGAGGAATATATTCTTCGTCACCAATTCCAGTTGGACCAAAACTTGTTTCTACGTCAAAAAGAATGGTATCGGGAGTGTAGCCTTTTTCAAAAGCGGCCGCATAAACAATTGGTTTAAAAGAAGAACCAGGCTGGCGAAGGCGGGTAGCAACATTAACCTGACCGTCAATTTCTTCATCAAAAAAGTCTTTTGATCCAACCATAGCAAGAATTTGGCCTGTTTTAACATCAATGCCGACTAAAGCAGCATTAGTCGCCTTAAAAATTTCTTCGTTTTTTTCAGCTTGATTTTCAATTGCTTTTTCAGCAATTTCTTGTTTATCTACGTCAATGGTGGTAATAACTTTTAGTCCACCTTGTTCAACTGATCGTTGACCATATTTTTCTGTTAAAAGCCCTTTAACGTACATAATAAAATGAGGGGCGGTAATATTTTCATAACGAGGGGTAATTTTTTCCAAAGTGTTTATTTTTTTTGTCTGGTCAGCCAGGTCTTGAGAAATATATCCTTTGTCAGCCATAACATTTAAAAGATAATTGCGGCGGAGGATTAATTCATCCTGATGATTACCTCGCGGGGAATAATAAGTGGGGGCTTTAGCCATAGCGGCTAAAAGAGCACATTCATCAAGTCCTAAATTTTTAACTGATTTTCCAAAATAGATTTGACTGGCTGCTTCAGCTCCGTAAGCATTTGATCCATAAGGAATTTCATTAAAATACATTTGTAGAATTTCTTGTTTGGAATATTTTTTTTCCAACTGATAAGCTAAAAGTAATTCTTTAATTTTTCGTCGCCAGGTTTTTTCAGTAGTTAAAAAAGCATTTTTAATAAATTGTTGAGTTAAAGTAGATGCTCCCTGAACCTTTCCTCCCCGCAAAACATCAACAATTATTGCCCTAAAAATCCCTTTAAGATCAAATCCAGGGTGAGTAAAAAAATCTTGGTCTTCAGCCATTAACGTGGCATTAATTAAGTTTTGAGGGATGTCTTCAAGTTCAACTAAACTTCTTCTTTCTTCTGCAAATATTTCATATAATACTGTTTTGCCGGTTCGGTCATAAATTTTAGTGGTTTGAGCAATGTTTCTTTGTAAAAGTTCTTCTGGGGCAGGTAATGTATAAGCGAGCCAAGAAAAAGTGCCAATTACAAAAACAATAATTAATAAAATAGAAAAACCAAATAAAACAGAAAAACTAGGCAAAGAGTTTATTTGATTTTTTATTGTTTTTTTGAACCGATTTTTTGTTTTGGCTTTTTTGCCAATTGGTCGGCTTCTCCAAGATGACTTCTTTTTTGTATTTTTCTTTTTAACTGGCATAAAATTATTATATCAAAAAGTGGTAAAAATTCAAGATGTACTTGATTTTTTCTTTTTTTTATTCTAAACTAGAAGTATGAAAATCGATAAGGAAAAAGTAAAACAACTTCTTTCTCGTAATGTTCAAGAAATTGTTGATTATCAGCATTTAGAAAAACGCCTTTTAAAAGGAGAAAAATTAAGGGTTAAACATGGTGTCGATCCGACTGGACCACAGATTCATTTGGGTCGAGCAATAACTTTGTGGAAATTAAGAGAGTTTCAAGAATTAGGACATCAAATAGTTTTAATTTTAGGAGATTACACAGCTCAAATAGGCGACCCTTCGGACAAGCTCCACAAAAGGCCTTTTTTATCAGAAAAACAAATTAAAAAGAATTTAAAAAATTATAAGAAACAGATTAAGCAGATTTTAAATAAAGGAAAAGTTGAATGGCATCGTAATAGTAAATGGTTGGGAAAGCTAAGACCACGTAAACTTGATGAACTAGCTGATTTGTTTAGCGTTCAACAAATGATGGCTAGGAGAAATTTTAAAACACGTTGGGAAAAACAAGAAGACATCTCTTTAAGAGAACTTCACTATCCCCTTTATCAGGGCTATGATTCAGTGATGATTAAAGCTGATGTAGAAGTGGGAGGAAATGATCAATTATTTAATTTATTGGCCGGAAGGAAAATTCAGCAGGCATATAATCAAGAACCTCAAGATATAATAACCTTTAAAATGTTAGAAGGCCTTGATGGGAATAAAATGAGCACCAGCCAGGGAAACGTTGTTAATATAACAGATCCCCCTAAGGATCAATACGGGAAATTAATGTCTATGAAAGACGATATGATTCTCAGGTATTTTAAACTTTGTACTCAGTTGACAGACGCAGAAATAAGAGACATTGAAGAACAAATGAAAAAAGGAGTCAACCCAAGAGATATTAAAGCACGTTTGAGTTTTGAAATTGTGAAACTATATCATGGAGAAAGTCAGGCAAAGGGCGCAGAAGAAGAATTTAATAGAGTTTTTAGAGATAAAAAATTACCAGAAGATATTAGTGAATATAAAATAAATAAAGAAAGATTTAAGTTAATAGATATTTTAGTAGAAGCAAAATTAACTGTTAGCAAAGGCGAGGCAAGGAGATTAATTGAACAAGGGGGAGTAAAGATTGACGATAAAGTAATTAAAGACTGGCAATACGAATTTAAACCAAAATCTGGAATGATAATTAAAGCGGGTAAAAGAAGATTTATTAAATTAATAAAATAAGGACCTGCGTTTGCAGAACCTTGAAATTAAATTCTATTATATATAAATTAAGGTAATTTAACTATAAAATGAAAGTTACAAAAGCAATTATTCCTGTAGCTGGTTTAGGAACAAGGTTTTTACCAGCTACTAAGGCCCAGCCAAAAGAAATGCTACCCTTGTTGGACAAGCCAGTTATTCAAAATATTGTTGAAGAAGCTGTTGCCTCTGGGATTAAACAGATATTTTTAATTACTAGTCATACTAAAAGAGCGGTTGAAAATCATTTTGATTTTAATTTTGAATTAGAAGCCCGTTTAAAACAAGCAGGAAATAAAAAGGCGCTAGAAACTGTTCGTCATATTCATAAAATGGCGGATTTTATTGTTATCCGCCAGCAGCAGCCAACAGGAAATGCTGACGCAATTCTCTGTGCCCAAGAATTTATTAAAAATGAACCGTGCGCAGTACTTTTTGGAGATGATATTATTGATAGTAAAAAGCCCTGTTTAAAACAGTTAATAGATGTTTTTGAAAAATATGGTGACCCGGTTTTAGCTGTAAAAAAAGTTTCTAAAAAAGAGATTCGGCACTTTGGTTCAATTAAGGCGGTTAAATTAGAACAAAAAATTTACCAAATTAAGAAAATAGTTGAAAAACCAAAACCAGGGAAAGCCCCTTCTAATCTGGGAGTAGTGGGCAGATATATTATTACTCCTGAATTGGTTAAATGTATGAAATCAATTCCTTATAGAAAAGGAAAGGAAGCGGGAATTAGTGATGCTTTTGAGCTGTTTATTAAAACAAAACCGGCTTACGCTTGCGAATTTGATGGAGATTGGTATACTTTTGGTGGTAAACAAGGTTTTTTGCAGGCAAACATCGCCTTTGCCCTTAAAGATAAAGAAATGAGAAAAGACTTGAAAAAATTTTTAAAGAACATAAAATAGGTTGTATGTTGAGAAATAAAAAAACAAAAATTCTAATAGGACTGTTAATTAGTGTTTTTTTAATTACTTCTGGCTTGGGATGTAGGTGGACAGCCGATGATGAAATAGCAGAAAAAATTAAGCCAATAAATTTAGTTTATTGGCGAACCCAAGACAGCCAAGATGCTTTTACGGCAATTATTGATGGTTGGCAGGCTTTGTATCCTCATATTTCTGTTACTTATAAAACAATTCGTGGAGAAGAATATGAACAGGCTCTTTTAGAAGCTTGGGCCGAAGACAGGGGCCCAGATCTTTTTTCTATTCCTAATACTTGGTTGGGAAAATATCAAACAAAAATTTTATCTGTTGATTTGTCTCAAGAAATTGTTTTAGCAAGACAAGTAATGGTTGGGAAAATAAAACCAGAACCAAAACTTATTGAAGAAAAAATGAAAGTTCCGAATTTAAGGGAGTTAAGAGAAACATTTGTTGAGACAGTGTCAAATGGGATTCTTTTGGAAGATAAAATTTATGGTTTGCCTTTAGGATTAGACTTATTGGTTCTTTATTATAATAAAGATCTTTTAAATAACGCTGGAATAATTGCTCCTCCTCAAACCTGGCAAGAATTTGTTAATAACGTCAACGCTTTAACCCTGCAAGATCGATATGGAAATTTTATTCAATCTGGAACAGCTATGGGAACAGCGGAAAACGTAGCTAATTTAACAGATATACTTTCTTTATTGATGTTACAAAACGGAACATCAATGGTTAACCAAAGAAATCAGGTCATTTTTGATCAAGGGCTAATTGATGATCCAACCTATTTTCCTGGAATAGAAGCATTACGTTTTTATATTGGATTTGCTAATCCTTATCAAGGAATTTATACATGGAATGAACAAATGATAAATTCTTTAGACGCTTTTATTCAGGGCAGGGTTGGATTTATTTTAGGTTATTCAAATTATTTACCAATTATTAAATCACAAGCCCCAAAATTAAATTTTGATATTGCCAAAGTTCCACAAATTAGCAATTCATTTAAAGAAGTTAATTATGCTCAATATTGGTTGGAAACAGTTTCTAAAAAAACAAAATATCCTTCTGAAGCTTGGGGCTTTTTACTTTATGCTATAGAGGCCCAAAATGCCCAAACTTTTATTGAAAAAACTAAAAGGCCGACTGCTCACAGGGCATTAATCCAAAAGCAATTGGAAGATTTTGATTTAGCCCCATTTGCCAGAGGGGTATTAACGGCTCAGACTTGGTATCAAGGAAAAAATTATTCTTTAGTTGAAGAGGCTTTTGAAGAAATGGTCAAAAATGTTTTAATTGGAGAAAAAACGATTAAAGAGGCAATTAAATATGGTGCTCAAAAGGTTAATTTAACTTATTAGGGAAAATGGATTATAAAAAAGCAATTTTTATTATTCTAATTATCAGTTTATTGGGAATAGTTATACCCGAGCCTGTCCAGGCCGAAGAATCTGCTTGTAAATCATGGTGTACAAGTAAGTGTGGATATAGTCCTGATCTTTGCAGACAAATCGGCAAAGGAGGAAGTTCAATGATTTCGGGGAGCGCGTGCAGTTGTTGTACAAAAATCTCAGAAGGTGTTTATGATTGTACTTGTCAAGGAACCAACAAAATAAAAGATCATCATGTAGGATTTCTTATTAGTAACCCGGTTTGCGCTGCCTGTGGAGATTGTGTTTTAAATGATTTTCTTTTAATGGGAGTTAATGCAGCGGGAAATATTCTAGGGTTTTTAGGTGTTTTTGCTTTGTTATTTTTCGTTATTGGTGGTATAATATGGATAACCTCAGGTGGTTCAGCTGAAAAAGTTAAAAAAGGAAAAGACATGATTAAGGGGGCAATTGTCGGGCTAATTATCGTATTAATTGCTTTTACAATTGTTCGTGTAATAATGGGAGCTTTTGGAACAGAAGAATATTTACCTCAATCAAGTGAAGTTTCAGAAGATCAAGGATGGCCAGGTTGTCCTAGTCTTTCTGACGTTTCACCTACTCGACCCTGGTGTTATAATTGTGTGTGGACAGGGGCAAACAAAGGGTGTCAGTCTTCAGGGGTAAAAACATATCAGCAAGAACTTAATACTTTGGGATGTAATTGTGGAACTCCAGACGGTAAGTTTGGGCCAGCTACAAAAGACTGTACAAAAAGATTTCAAAATGCTAACACTTTAACAAGTGATGGCATGGTTGGCCCGGCTACTCGAGATGTTTTTCTTGGTTCACATAATTCTTGTCCATAAGATTATATATGAAACAAAAATCAAAAATTTATTTCATTTTAATTGTAACCCTTGTTATCAGTGGATGTTTTTTGTTGTCTAATTTTGTTCAGGCTCAAGAAGGCATGCCTGAATTAGATGATCCTTTAGGAAAAAGAGATATTCCTGTTTTAATAGGAGATATCATTGCCTATCTATTAGGATTTGTTGGCGTATTAGCCTTAGTAATGTTTATCTATGGCGGAATAACCTGGATGACTTCAGCCGGAGCAGCTGAAAAAGTTAAAAAAGGAAAAGATACGCTTGTTTGGGCAATTTTTGGACTAGCCTTTATTTTTTTTAGTTATGCTATTTTAGATTTTATTTTAAAGGCTTTTTTATCTAGTGCTGGATAAGAACTCTTTACTTTGCTTAGGAATCTTAATTCGCGTATAATATATATTTCTTGAATTAATAAAGATATCCCCACTTCAGCCTTGACGAATTTCTTATTTATCTTTAGAATAAAAATTAATAATTAAATAATCATTCAAGGTCGTTGTTTGATTAAATATTCGTTTCGTAAAAAGAGGGTTTAGGAAGCGAAAAAGAGTTTTAAAATGAAAAATTATATTGTTTCAGGGCTTATTATTGCTCTACTCTTACTCCCAGCAATTGCTTTCGGTCAATTAAATTTTGGAAATGATTATTTGACCAATTTTCAGACAGGAGCAGGTTATGGTAATGCAGGTTTATCTGAAATTATTGGAAACATAATTCAGATAGTCTTAAGCCTCCTTGGTTTAATAGCAGTTGTCTTAATTATTGCCGGTGGCTTCCAGTGGATGACTTCGGGCGGAAATGAAGAAAAAATTAAGAGCGCTAAAAAATTAATGGGGTCTGCTTTAGTTGGATTGGTTATTGTTGTCCTTGCCTACGCTATTGCCGCATTTATTATTGGTAGATTAGCAGGAGTAACAGATTAGAATCTTTTAATTACAGTATTATGAAACATCTTGGCTCGAAAGAGAAGGTGGTTTGTGTTTTAATAATATTAATTTTATTCTTAGCTTTGAGCGGTTTTTTAGTACAAAAAAAAGCCGCTTTTGCTCAACTTGATGAATTAAGGGACACGGCAGATGTGGCCGGATTAGGATCAGAGACTGAACCAACAGCAATTGTTGGCCGGATAATTGGAATCGTTCTTGGTTTGATGGGAATAATTTTAGTGGTCTTAATGATTGCCGGCGGAATAATGTGGATGACCTCTGGCGGAAACGCTGAGCAGGTAACTAAAGCAAAAAAGCTAATGTCATCAGCTTTAATCGGTTTAATAATTGTTATATTTTCCTATGCTATTTCGGAGTTTGTAGTTGAAAGGCTATCGGAAGTAACCAACGTAACCAACTGAAGAGGCTGTGATTAAATAGCCTGAAGAATAGAATTTAGCCCACTTTATATTAATTCTAGTGCGTCTTTCTAAGGCGCATTTTTATTTTAATAATTTCTTTAAAATAATCAAAAGAGGTTTTAAATATTTTAATTTTTGTTTTTCTTTGATTTTCATCTTTCCAGGTAACAGGAATTTCTTTGATGGAAAAATTAGATTGACGGGCTAAGATTAAAAGTTCTGTGTCAAAGAATAAGTCATTGTTTTTAATTTTAGGAACAATTTTTTTTATTACCTCCTGAGAAACAGCCTTGAACCCACATGAAGCATCAGTTAATCTGAGATTAAAAAATATTTTTAGAATCAGATTATATGCATGTGAAAACAGAGAACGAATAACAGATCTTTTTAAATGGCTTTGTTTCTGATATCGAGAGCCGATAACTATTTGATAACCTTCTTCTTTAATCGCTTTGATTAGCTCGTGGGTTGATTTTAGTTTAGTTGAGAGGTCAGCGTCCATAAAAATATTAATATCTCCGGGATAAGTTTGCCAAGCTTTTCTAATCGCTCTGCCTTTGCCAGGGGTGTCTAAATTAACATGTTCTAGATTAGAATATATTTTACTTTTTTTGTGGACAATTTCTAATGTTTTATCTTTTGAACCATTAATAGCAACAACGATTAACCATTGATAATTTGAAAGTTGTTCTTGGCAGAATTTAAAAAGCTGGTCAATTTTTTGACCAATAATTTTTTCTTCGTTGTAAGCTGGGACAGCAATTGTAATTTTCATAAGTTAGAGGACTTGATAAATGCTAGCGGCATTATTGTCAAAGATAATTTTTAAATATGGTTTTTCTTTAGGGTGAAAAGTGTATTCTTCTTTTTTATTTATAAAAACATAATCTAAATTTTCTTTTTGAAGAAAAGAATATTTTTCAGAGTCGTCTTTATTGGTTCCAAAAAACCAAGAAATTTCTTTTTCTTTTCTTTCCGCCTGAATAGTTTCAATTCGATGTCCAAAATAAATTTTTCTTACTGAAAAAGCGGGAATTAGATTGTTGGTAATCATATCAGAATTACTAATAACATTTGCTTCTTCCGGAGAGTTAATTCTTAGCCATTCCATGGAAGAGATTAACTCTTTTGGGATAGAAAAATATGAAGTTTTATAATAATCAATATCTCTTTTTATTATAAAGATATTTGAATAATTAAAAAGAAGGATAAAGATAATAAGCCATAAAAATTTATTTTTTAATA
>SDBT01015475.1_pt1 | contig 12122 bp, 10 predicted proteins | sample 2277101 | NCBI WGS metagenome assembly SDBT01 (sample SAMN10404973, study PRJNA504765) | marine sediment metagenome | isolation source: marine sediment core GS10_PC15, 103 cmbsf | place: Arctic Ocean: Southern Knipovich Ridge | collected 2010
AACCAACGTTTCCCCATAAAACGGCTGTTCCAGCATCAACTGCTCGGTAACATCGACAATATTAATAAATATATTGGCAGACGGTGGCAGATCTGTGTCATCAGCTAAAGTAGTGCCAACTGAATATTCACAGAAAACAAAAGGTATATCACCGGCCAAATATGTAAAGGTATGTGGAAAGTCGGCCGGCGCACTGGACATGAATGTACAGTATGGATCATTCGGATCTTCCGGATTATCCAAAAGTTGAGGATTATAAATTACCCCATCTGACGGAAATGGAGAGCCATCAGGATTCACGAGACTAAAGGCTATATCAAATGGCTCTTGTTTTACGACAAAGCCACTTGGCGGATTCAGGACCCATTCCAACATAGGCAATTCAAACGCCCCTTCCTCCTCATGAATATCACCTTCTATTAATTCAGTATCGCTTTCAATAACTATTGGCGGATCGGAAAAGCCAGATTGGTGGATTAGTGTGCCATCTTCTATATCTTCAAATCGCAAGACAACAGACTGTCCGGTAGGATCTGGCAAGGTAAATGTAATAGGGTTTTCACGTGGCCAGCCATCTGGAATAGAGACTTGCTTGATTAATGTCGGCTCGCCTGTTCCCGGATCGATGTCATTTAAGTCATAGGCGGACAAATGGGTTAACTGAATAGTTCGTGTTATATCATCCTCAACCTGATCTACAAAATAGTGGGGATTGCGAACTGTAATGGTGCCGCCCGGTTCAACAGCCAAAACATGCGGCTGTATTCCGGTGTGCAGGTAAATGGTGGTGTATTCATCGTAATACTGAGGATCCTCATTTGGATCGATATAATCACTCGTATTATCAACAGGCGGCACCTCATTGCCTGGATCTTCTATTTCATCCTCGGTAACCGTTTCATCATCTACGCCACCCCCCACCTGCCAAACATCACCAGCTAACACCTCAATTACGTCATCATCTGTGGCGCTAAACTCTGTACCGCGTACACCAGCAATGGCCGTTGTTGTTTCTACGCGGAATTCGGATTCGGAAGCCAAACGCACGACCTTACTCCAGATTTTACCCGCATTAAGTTTAATGAGAATCTTTGTAATAGTTCCTTCTGAATCGTTTTTCTCTACCACCATATCCTTAAGTGTCAGTTCACTTTTCGGATCTACATGGGTTACGCTTCCGTCTGAAAAATAAATATCTGTTGAACCATCAGGTACATCTTGGAGAGTACTGTTTGTGTCAATAGTCTGTCCCTCTTCAACGGTATCTCCATTGGTAACAGGCTGGCCATCCACTATAACAAAGCCATTCACATTATCTAATGTAGCGGTCAGCACTAAATGGTCCGGGCTGTATGGCAGGTAAGTTTCCTCATCTATTACAAAGTTGGGGCTATCGAAAGCACGGATGACGCTTGGTAATGCAAATCCCCTGGCCAGATTTTCTACAGTTCGCGCTTCGTACATACCATCATCACGTTCATAGTTACCGGCAACCTGAAAGTATTTGCCGTCATTTGTGACACCATATGTATATCTGCTTCCGGTACGGGGATCTGTAGGAACTTCGCGGAGGTAGCGCTTTGTTAGAAGTTTGTTATCGATCATTCCTTGCCTAAATATGGTGGCATCAGCCTCACAATCATGGGAATAAGAGGCATCTAACCTGTAACATAAAACGTTTTGATCTGCATTTGGGTCTTCATCTTGCGTTTTTGGTATAGGAAATGCGCCCCGATGGTCGCGCTGATAATCCTCTAAAGCACTGGAAATAGCTATCAAGTCATCGAGTACCTTTTCATTCAAAGCCCGAGTCTTGACGCGCTGTACGGCGACGAAAGAAACAACGGAAAGAGTAGCTATAATAACTATGACGATCAGTAGTTCGACCAACGAAAATCCTTTTTTATTTTTCATGATATTTTTTTATGGTTTTCCATTAAAATATCATCTCAAATTAGGAGATAAAAGTAAAATAAAAAAGGACTAAGGAATAAGGACTAAGAACTAAGCTGTTAGCTCAGATGTCGCATCATTACTTTAAACGATCCCGAATGTTCTTCACCACACTCTCTTTTTCCTGCTCAGCAGAGTCTGGCTCAAAAGTTTTTTCAAAAGCAACATGATGAGCTTTGTCTCGATTTTGATAGTTTCTTTGGTCTTCAGGGACATTTATTGGGAAAATATACAAATCATCGGTTACACATAGTTTCTCGTCGGCATTACAGATTTCGTCAAAACGATTTTGATCTTCTTGTGTTGCGAGGTTGTATCCATTGCTATTTAACCATAGTGCAACGTCTAATTGCGCAGTAACCACCTCCACGACTTTGGTTTCTCTATCTTGATTTGCAAAGCTGTTTGCTATCTGTTCGCAAACTTTTAATAATACATTACCAATCCTGTCGCCAGTTTCATTTTGGGGTCCACGACATTCTGGCGTAACCCAGCGGTGTGGAATTGAAAATGTATTATCTGTTATATGTAATCTAAAATTAGCAACAGCTTCTTTAGCATTGATGATTTCACGATCGCTTTTACCCTTCATATTTCCTTCCAAAATCGTGATAACAAAAACAGAGCCCTCATCCCATGATTCTCCAGCTGGACTCATTACTTTAGTAATTACCATGCTCATTGGATTAGGCTCTCCTTTAAGCAATTTAATAGATAATGGTTTTGTTAATGGGCTATTTTTATCTTCTGCATTCCTGGATAAACAATTGCTAGTTTTAGTTTTTTGATACTGGTCTGCAATATCAAAAGGAACTAAGGACTGTTTCGTTAAATCCGGATCAAGATCCAGATATTCCCTCTCGACTTTTTCTTGCCCCTCCATTAAAACCCTATCACCAAATGCCTTTAGAATATCTCGTTTGTTCAATGATTCCGGGAGTGTTTCGGCGCCCATGATAAATGATTAGATGATGCCCAATCTTGCCTCGATTTCCTGATCCACAAACATTTTCTTACGCCCGTATTTCATGCGTGAGTATTTCTTTAAAACTTCAGACATCTTATCACTTCCCTGCGGATCCCAGATGCTTTTAATAGAAAATGGGCGGGATGTTGTGTTGTTGATATTGAGTTTGATGTACGCGCTGTAATTAGCGATACCGAGTATGTCCTGTTCGGATAGGAGCGGTGCGTATTCTTTTGCCAGATATTCCGCATCATCCGCGCCGACTTTAAAGCTGAGTAAAGTACCCACGTTACCAAATACAGCATCACGGACGCGAGTGTCATCATGACCCGATGGGGTTTTGGTCAACTGCGCAATGTACTGATGCGCCATGATGAGCGACAAGCGGTACTTACGCGCTTCGGAAAGGATGGAGGCGAAAGTATCGGTCGCAAAATTCTGGAATTCATCCACATACAAATAAAAGTCTTTTCGCTGTTCTTTGGGTATATCCTGACGGCTCATGGCTGCCATGTTTATCTTGTTTACGAAGATGAGACCGAGCAGCTGTGCGTTTACATCGCCGACTTTACCTTTGGATAAGTTGACCAGAAGGATCTTTTGGTTATCCATTATCTCCCGAATGTTAAATGCGCTTTTTGGCTGGCCTATGATATTACGAATAGTTGTATTGGTGATAAATGGTCCGAATTTTGAACTGAAATACGGAATCATTTCCTGTTTTTCGCGATCACCGGTATTCGCGTATTCATGCTCCCAGAACGAACGGACTACAGCGTTGCTGACTTTGGATGTTTTGTATTTCAAGAACTCCTCATCTGTAAATATCCTTGGTACGTCGATAAGCGTTGCCCCCTCTTCTTCATCTTCCATAAGTGTTAAACACGCGTTGCGGAAGTAATGCTGGATACGTGGGCCAAAGATCTCATCGCCGAATAATTTAATAAATATTTCCATGGCATCGAGAGAGGCTCTGTCGCGCTCTTCTGGTGTGTGTGCTTCCAGTAGATTCAATCCCATTGGCCTCTCAGTGTCTGCAGGGTCGAAGAGGATTATATCTTTCGCACGTTCTTTTTGAACGATTTTCAGCGTATCTTCCACCAAATCACCATGAGGGTCAATCAGACAGATGCCATCTCCATTCCAAATATCCTGCCTAGCCTGATAATTCAGTAAAACAGATTTACCGGAACCGGATTTCCCGATTATATATTGATGCCGTGTTCTATCATCTTTCATTATTCGGACTTCCCGTTCTTGACCACGATACATATTCTTGCCGATAATCACACCCTCCGTAGGCAGATCCACTGGCGGTGGCAATACTTTGTACTGCAGCCATTTGATGATAGGGACTGGGTTGTAACGTGAATCGGGGAAGTGAACAAGTGAAGCTAATTCATCCTGAGCAAATAAAGAACGTTTATGGAGAACTCCCGGCATCCTATGATCAAACAGATACTTCATCAAACGGTTGTTGATAAAGTCGATCGGAATGATACGTCGATTCTGGAACCAGTTTAAGTAAGCGTCGTGATAAATACTGAACGACACATTCATATTGTTGGTAATCTGGATAGCTCTTTCTTTCGTATCTGCCACACCGACTACACGAATAGATGTGTCGAAACCGACTTGCCCCGCTTTTTCACCTATTTTTTTGTATGCCTCTTCTTTGGACGCAAGCATGCGGATGTAATGATCTCCTGAAGAAGCACCCGGTGCATTAGCACCCCCCTTACTACCTGGCATAAAAAGGCGAATTGCGCCAATCAATATCCCTAAGATGGGTCCGATAATCGGAATAGGGATTTTTAAAGGAGGTGATTTTCTTTTGAACAGCAATTCACCAGTATGTTCTGTTTCCTTGCGCCATTTTTCAGAAGTCACCGGATTGACAATAACTTGAATAGCCGCCTTTTCATTAGGCTGGAGCTTGGAAAGTACATTCGCAATATCGTTAAGAGGATCTTCTTCCATAGCCTTATAGGTATTGATGGGGTACCAGAAAGGCCGCTTGGCATACATGAAATAGCTTCTTATGACTTTGCCTTTTTCAAAAATATCATACGGCTTATCAATTACCTGGATATCCGCATCTTTGTAGAACGTAGTGATCTGCTTTTCAATAATGCTTTCGTAGTATTTATTGGTCACCACATAAAAATTCAGTTGATGGTTTTCAACAATAAGTTCAAAAGAAACATTATCTGCCTGCCAGATTTTGGTCTTAATCATGTTCCACAGGTTCATTTCCCGGATTTCATAAAGTGCGCGGTACAGCTGTGCCATAACTGCGACTTTTTCCTTAAAATCTTTTTCAGTTCGTTTTTCCTGATCCATTTTAGAGTCACTGCGTGGCAATGTTACTTTCAGGTACACTAAATGCTTTGCCTCATAGTGTAAATAAATGACGCGCATAAGGCGGATGAGATACTTAAGAACATACCAGCCACCCACTACAATAAGCAGAGCCCATAGCCCATAATTTTTCAGCCATTCAATGGCTATGTCTGCGATTTCTTTTACTCTTTCTGCGTCCATTAAGGGTGTTAATTGTTTATATGTGGAATACCAAGAGTATCTGCAATAGCATTAAGCTCTATTAATTCTTTTTCACCTATACTTTCGCCTCCATATTTTTCCAAAGCGTCTTCAAACTGTTGTAATAGCCCTAGTAATTCAATAGTAGATTTTGCCTTATCCATAGGCTCATCCTCATTTTCAGGCGCATGGCCGACTTCCGGAGTGCCATTCATCCAGATAAACCGTGAATTTTTAATCCAATTAGAGGGAATTTCTACGATGTTTTTTATTTTTCTTGCGTTCATTAATTGAATCAATTTAATCAAGTTCAAATTCTTCAAGTATTTTTAGAAGATCAAAAAGCTGTCCATTGTCCATATCTTCAGCAAATTGCTCTGAGGGGTAATATTCTTTAAATGCGCTATTCAGCTCTTCTTCTGCTAAATCTAATTTCCTGGTATCCTCATCGCTCATATCAAGCCCATAAATACCCTCATAATTCACTGTCGCATTGCTAAACGCCTGCATATGTTTAGAAATCGGCCCACTGATTGTTTCCAAAAGGTCGTCTGGGAGGTGGGTGGTTATATTTCTTAGTTCATGATGTACATCCTCAGGTGTCTGCAAATAATGTGCCCGAGAAATAATATCTTCCATTTTTTCGCGCCATTCATTTTGCTTTTTTTCATCAAACTCCTCAAGAGCTTTAAAGGGCTCCCTCTCTCGACTTTCCTTGTCCCCTTCTCTGTTTTTTGAACCCTTTAGAATGGACCTTAAGCCTTTTCCAATAGACTTTCTTTTCCGTTTGAAAGATAACTCCAAAGGATATTCTTCTGTCGTCCCATCACGATAAGTAAACAAGATTGAAGTCGAACGTGCTCTGTTGCCAGGTTTAATCTCGTAGCTTTCTGCTTTTTTATATCGTTCCACAATAGCGTTAAAATCCGTTATTTCCTGAAGCAGCTGATAACGCTTAAAGAAGTCTGTTGATTGATACCTTCTATCTTCTCCCTGCAAAGTTTTAAGGAATTTTTCTCCTAATTCATCCACAAAATCTCTCAATTCAAACATTTCTTTGGCTTCACCAGCTTCCAGTAATGAGCACATTTGGTTTTCGACTATTTGATCCCCCTCTCCTTGAATCGCCTCACATTGGTCACTAACCTTTTGTAAAAAAGGTATATTTTCCATCAACTCGCCTAACCCCGCATCATCTTCATTTTCAGCCTCCATTTCTTGCGCAGAATGAATCTCTGGAGCAGTGTCTTTCCACACATATCGTGCATTTTTAATGAAATCTGTGTTGTGTCGGGAATGAAACATTGAGAATTAATAATTTATTTAATCTATATATTATACCAAATTTTCTCTCTGAAAACAACCCTAAAATGGCTAAAACAAAAGAATTTGGATGCACAATTAAATTAAATGGATGTCAAATAGGTATACAAAAAAGTGATAAGTCTGATTTGACATTACGTTTTTTGGCATGATATAAAGGCAATCCTCGATTAATTTTTTTGTATTTTAATGAACTTATTGTATGGGGCGATATTTGGAATTTATAAAAACATACCGGTTATTACACCGTAACAGCCAAAAACGCATTTATTTTAAAGATGCGTGTTATTTCATTACAGTAAAAACATTTAATAATTTCCCGTATTTCAAGGAATCCATTTTTTGCGATTTGTTTATGGAAAATTTGAGGTTATGTAAACGATTGAAGGGATTTTTATTGTATGGGTGGGTGTTGGTTTATAATCATTTTCATTTAATGGTGCAACCGAATGATACATGGAATATATCGAAAGTTATGCAATTTTTTAAACGCCATATTACCCGTGATATTAATTTTATATTATCCCCAAATGAAGGCGGGATTCGCGAATCCCGCCTTCAGGGTGGTAAATATGAACATTTACAATCAATTGTCAATGAGCATGATAAAAAATTACAATTATTCCAATCACAATTCCAACAAAAATACCAAAACAACCAGCCATTCCAAAAATTCCAATGGAAGGAATCATTCCATGATCATTATATCCGAAATGAAAATGATTTCGATTCTCATATGGAATACATCGCACATAATCCGAGAAAACACGGATTGCCAGTAAATTGGCCATATGTTTACATCAATCCAAAATATGATGACTTAACGGATGAATGTTGAATTTCTTATTTCTTAATCCTTGTCAAAAGGTTTACCAATGAGTTATCATGACTGCCTCCTGACTAAAAAAGTATGAGTTTATTAGGTAAAAAATGGGTAATACAGAATAGTGACGATAAGCTGAATATTATTGCGAAATTGCTTCAGAATCGTGGAATCGATTCCCCTGAAAAGGCGGAGCGGTTTTTTAATGGCGATCTTTCCGGTCTGCATGACCCCAAGCTTCTAAAAGGAATGGACAGAGCGGTTGATCGGATTAAAAAGGCTATTGAAAATAAGGAAAAAATCATGGTTTTTGGGGATTATGATGTAGATGGCGTAACTGCCACCGCGATTTTGTATGATTTTCTGAAAAAAGCAGGAGCTGATGTTAATTACACACTGCCTAATCGGGATAAAGATGGATACGGGTTGAAAAATTACTTCATTGAGCAGTTCAAAAAAGCCGAAATTCAGTTGATTGTGACTGTGGATTGCGGAACATCTAATTTTGAGGAAATTAAGCTGGCCAATGACCTGGGAATGGAAGTGGTGGTGACAGATCATCACAGTATTCCAGAGAAACTCCCGCCTGCCTACGCCATCGTAAATGCCAAAAGACCGGACTGCGATTACCCAAACAAAGAAGCCTGTGGTTCCACAATTGCCTATAAACTCGTATCGGTTCTGGCGCGTGAATTATGGCCGGCTGAAAAAGCAGAGGAATATCTGGATCATCAGCTGGGAGTGGTGGCGCTAGGGATAGTGGGCGACTGTATGGCGCTTACCGGAGAAAATCGGATATTGGTTCGGGAGGGTGTTAAACGGCTGATGGATGGTAAAAATCCAGGGGTGTTGGCGTTACTTCAGGAGGCTAATTTGCCAACTGATAAAATCACCAGTATGACAATCGGTTTTCAAATCGGACCACGGTTGAATGCGGCCGGCAGATTGGATGATCCCCAGCATGCCTTCGAACTTTTGATTGGAAATCTGGAAAAAGCCCAAACACTCAACGAATTAAATGATAAACGGCGAACAATGACAAGAAAGTACATTGATGAGGCTGTGGCAGAGATTGAAAAAATGAATTCACTTCCTAATATCATCGTACTGATAAACAAAGAATGGAAGGCCGGTTTACTTGGCTTGATCGCTAATGGTATTTCGGAAAAATTCCACCGCCCCACTATCGCCATGCAGGAAAAAGAGAGTGATATGGTGGCTTCCATGCGAAGTGTGAATAATTTTGACATCACAGCCTGTCTGCGCGAAGCAGTTGGTGACTTATTTACAGCCTTTGGCGGTCATGGGATGGCCGGTGGATTTACTATGCCGAAAAAGAATCTGGATGAGTTTTTGAAGCGGGTTGAGGAAGTTGGTAAGGCTAAAATAAATCCTGATGAATTCATAGGCACTTTAAACATTGATTGTGAACTAGGACCCGAGGAGCTCAGCTTTGAAACCTGTCACAAATTTAATAAATTAGAGCCTTTTGGCGCGGCAAACCCAGAACCTACGCTTCTGATTAAAAACGCCAAAATCCTTAGCATCCGGCCTGTTGGCAAGGGCGAACACCTCCAGCTTCCTGTTCGGTATGGCGACCAGACAATCGGTGCAATCGCCTTCCGTTTTGGTAAACATCTTGATAAGATTGACCCGGAAAAACCCCACGACATTGTGTTTAATCTGGAGATAAATGAATGGAATGGGTATAAAAAACTACAGATGCGCATAGTAGACCTTAAACCATCTACCGAATAGTGGTTCGAATGGTTGGCCGAATAGTAGACCGAATTGTTGTAGCCACTATGCGGCCCACTATACGGTCCACGATACGACCCACAATACGAAACTATGAAATTAAAATTAATATTAAAAGACGGCACTGAGGTAATCGGAGAGTCGTTTGGTTTTTTGCCGAAAAAAGAGGTGGATGGGGAGGTGGTCTTTAACACGGGAATGGTGGGATATCCGGAAACGTTTACCGATCCTTCATATCGGGGTCAGATTTTGGTTTTGACTTATCCGATGATCGGGAATTATGGCGTGCCTGATGAGAAAGCGGTTAAAAATGTGAGTCAGCTTTTGGAAAGCAAACAGGTTCATCTGCGCGGCATTATTGTAAGTGAATACTGTGAAGAGTATTCTCATTGGCAGGCCAAAAAAAGTTTGGCGGATTTTCTTAAAAAGCACAAAATCCCGGCCATACAAGGTGTGGATACAAGAGCTTTGACTCAAAAACTCCGTGAACATGGGGTTATGTTGGGCAAGATGGTTCCGGAATCGACAAAATTCAGTAAGCAGATGACATTCAGCGATCCGAATCTGAATAATTTGGTGGCGGAAGTGTCAGCTGTAAAAAAGGAGACCCTCACCCCAAAAAACAAACCAAAATGTACTGTGGCTTTATTGGATTGTGGCATTAAACACAATATTATCCGCCATTTTCTGAGGCGAGACTGTAAAGTCATCCGATTGCCATGGAATTATGATATTAAGAAATTGGTAGGTAAATATGATGTTTTATTCATTAGTAATGGCCCCGGTGACCCCAAGCTAGCCATGCAGGCGACTGATTCTATTAAACATGTGATGAAAGAAGGTAAGCCTATCTTCGGAATTTGCCTCGGCACTCAGCTTCTCGCGCTTTCAGTTGGTGCGGATACGTATAAATTGAAATACGGACACCGTTCCGCCAACCAGCCATGTACGGATGAGAAGACGAAGCGATGCTATATCACATCTCAGAATCACGGATTTGCCGTTAACCGAAAAACCCTGCCAAAAGGATGGAAGGTGTGGTTTGAAAATGAGAATGATGGCACGGTGGAGGGCATTAAGCATACAACAAAGCCATGGTTCGCCGTCCAATTCCACCCCGAAGCCAGCCCCGGCCCGGAAGACCCGGCGTATTTATTTGATGAGTTTGTAAATAAATTGACGAAATAACGTGGTGACGAAATGACAGGGTTGTTTTTGTCGTGTTGTTATTTCGTCATATCGTCATTTCGTTGTTTATATTCGGAAAACCCCACGTCGCATGTTGCATGGACGCGGGGTTATTCCTTCAATATTACTAAATCATAGCCCAAAGGCTCTCGCGATCATCGTGCCAATAGTTCCACAGCAATCGCTCGAAGGCGTACAGGAGAACGAAGAAGATAGCCCAGCTGAAGATGATGGCTCCCAGCGAAAGAAGGAAGCTTCCGCCGTGTGGGAGTGAGTTTTCAACCATCAGCATAAACACTAGAGCAACAGTTGCTAGACAGGTCGCCAGTGGCACCACCACGAACATCAGGATGACGAGAAAGAAACTACCGAAGATGAGCTTGAGCGCGTTCATGGCCCACCTCCGCCATCGTTTGATTTCTTCCTAAAAGCAAGAATACAGGCGGGGATGATGAGCAAGGCGACCGGCAGGTAGCGGAGCCATTGGTGGTCCGGATACATCTGAGCCAGTTTCATCGGCCCCATGAACAGGAAGAATATCCCAGGTAGAAGAAGGGCAATCCCGATGACCTTCAGTATGCCCATAAGTTTATTTTCGGTTTGCATCAGTCACCCCCTTTCTTGGGTTCATGGAAAATCCAGCGAAGTAAAAAGTACAAAACCGGGAAGATCAGCACCAGAAATGGTGACGGCTTGATGCCAACAAAAACCAAAACAGCGCCGAGGCTGATGGTCAGTAGGTAGGCAAAAAGCGCTGACCCGATGGATACAATAAGGTTAGTTCCTCGAACCCATCCCAATAGCTCGCGCAAAACGGAAGTGTCGGTATCATCCGACGGATTCTCCTGGCGTCGAATGGGCTGAAGTTGTGCCCGATTGAGCCATCGGCTCAGCATCAAGTAAAACCCGATGAACACGAACAGTAAAAGCAGGAAGACGTTGTGGTCGACCGGTTTCTTCGGAACCGCGTAAAACGCGACTGAGTACATGAGAACACACGCAGTTGAGAAAGCGATGGCCAGCAGGAACGCTGACCAAATAACAGATAGTTGGTTGGTTTTCATGATAGGAACCTCCGTGGTGCGTGGCACCAAATTAGAGTTTAGTAACACTGAAGGTGTAAAAGACCAATACCACCCACAGCACTGTGCTCGAACGGTACTAGGCGTTGGATTATAAGACTAAATAGTCTTTTTGACAATCTGAAAATTTTTTATTAGACAACTTTTTTATTATTCCGTCCTCTTGTTATTTGGTCATTTTGTCCATAAAGGTTTGACGACCTCCCCTCTGAAACTTATACTAAATTTCGACACCTTCTATAAAATAAATATTATAAAACCTATGAATAAAACCCTCTATGTTGATCGTATCGATGCGAGCAAGTTATTAAAAGTTTCTACGCGTACAGTTGACCGTTATATGCGTAAGTACAGATTTAAAACACGCAAAGACGGTCGGCGAGTGCTTATTAAGCGAGTAGATATAGACAAGATCATCAAAGAGCATATTGGCCGACTGGTAGATATTAACGACGATAATTTTAATGAACTGATGAATGGTAAT
>SDBT01015476.1_pt1 | contig 12121 bp, 13 predicted proteins | sample 2277101 | NCBI WGS metagenome assembly SDBT01 (sample SAMN10404973, study PRJNA504765) | marine sediment metagenome | isolation source: marine sediment core GS10_PC15, 103 cmbsf | place: Arctic Ocean: Southern Knipovich Ridge | collected 2010
TTAGATTCGGATGATTCTTAAAATCGATTCCGAGTATGTCGTGTATCTCTCTTTCTATCCACTCGGCGGCCAGCAGGAAAGGTGTAATAGACTCTATTGAGGGATTTTCCCTGTCTCGAATGAAAGTTTTTAGATTAATTACACAGCCGGTCCGGTCGTATGAATAATGGTAAATTATTTCAAAGCAGTCGTCCGAATCGATACCGGTAGCGGTAACAAATCTTGCCGGCACCTGCTCAAACAGAAACTTGTTAACAACAAAGGCGTTTTCAGATTCACACGAAAGATACATTCTGTTGGCTGCGGGCTGCTCAACAGCAATGAGCCTGTCTTTTATTTGTGATATTTTATTATTTAGTTCTTCCTGGTTCATATTCCTGTCCTGTTATAAAACCGATAGTGCCTTTACAATGCCGGAAATGATGGCCTCCGGCTTTGGCGGGCAGCCCGGCACGTAAGCAATTATGGCATTGGGGTCAACTTCTTTGATTATTTTATCCACAGGACCTTCAACGTGATAACCCTCGTGGAAAATACCGGTTCCACAAGCACACGCTCCGAGAACAAAAACAACGCAGGGCTTGGCTGTCTGACGGTAAACTTCCTTCAATCTTTCAACAGCCTGGCGAGTTCCAACACCAGTTACCAGTAAAGCATCAGCATGCCTCGGTGAGCCGACAAGCTTGATGCCGAACCTTTCGACATCGAACTTAGGTGTCAGGCAATTCAGGACTTCAATGTCACAGTTGTTGCAGGCTCCGGCATTAACATGAAACACCCAGGGCGATTTTTTTAATGACCATATTTTCCAACTCATAAATATTTCCTATAGCCAATTGATGTGATAGCTGTTGCCGATTGTCGCTAAGATAATGGCGATGGACAAAGTAATACCGCAATAAACCCAAAAGAATTTCATAGCCTGGTCGATTCGCACCCGCGGATTGGTGTTCTTTATGAGAATAAGCAACACCAGCACCAATACCAACTTGGCTATTGCCGCCCACAAACCTGCGCCGAAACCGCCGAGGAACACCATCACCAAAAACAGGGGCAGAGCAATAAGCATTACTGCCTGCATAAGTTTCCAAATCGCAAGCAGCGCCCCGGAATACTCCATCAGAATACCGCCGGCAAGCTCGGTTTCAGCCTCGGCCATATCGAATGGAATAAACCCGAGCTTGGCCTGGACACATAATAAGCTGACAAGAAACGCCAGCATTCCAGAGACCGTAAGGGCTGGTGTTTGTTCGGCAATTGCAGCTAAACTAAGCTGGCCGCCGCTTTTTATAATCACCACAATTAAGGCCAGAACCAGCGGCAACTCGTAGCTGATAATCAGTTTCATTTCCCTGCTGGTGCCGATACTGGCGTGTGGGCTGGCGCTGGCACTGCTGCCGAAGATTAATGCCAGCGACGGAATTATCATAAGATAAAGTGCTACAATTATATCGCCGACAAAAAGCGTTTCAGGGTCTATTGCGGTGCGCCACAGCATCGTTGCAAGCAAAAGTACAGCTGAGAATCCCACAAGCGGCGCCGCCATAAACACGGCTCTATGGGCCTGCTGTGGTATTAGAATCTCCTTGCCCATTAGTTTCATAACGTCGACGAATGGTTGGTAAAAAGGCGGCCCGACCCTCCACTGTACAAGGGCGCTGACTTTTCTTACTATCCACGAGGCGATAAGACCCAGTACCACCGTGAATAGAAAACCCGGAAAAACAACAATCCAAAATAAAGACTGCAGTGAGTCAGCCATACTATTACGCCTTTTCCCTTAGAAACGGTTCCCACAGAACACCGCCGGAAACTTTAACAATAATATCTTCGAAGACTTCTACGAAATCCTTCTGGTTTTGGATATCGATTTCTCTGTAATCTATCCAGCCGTTCCGGCAGGTATTAACGCACAACGGTTTTTCATTCGGCCCGAGCCTGCCTTTGCAAACGTCACAGACACTGCTGACAAACGGTATCAAATCGGTGTAGATGGTTCCAAAGGGGCACGCTATCGCACAGGTGCCGCAGCCGGTGCACAGCATATTTGCGCGTTTGAGAATACCGGAATCGTTGTTTTCCGTCTGTACTTTCTCCAAAGCTTTCCGGGGACAGGCATCCACGCACGGAGCAGTCTGGCACTTGCGACATATCAAGGCAAAGCGAATCTTTTCCAGCAATGAACCCATACCTCTGTTTGCCGGGTGATGCTTGTAAGAGCACCGTATTTTGCTTTCGTGCTCAGGTTTACATTTTTCCAGGTCTATAATCAGCTTTGCGGACATAATGGTCTCGCCGGGTTTCTAATCCCAGATATCAGGGTAATCCTTAATTTGGTCGTACGTAAAAACAGGGCCGTCCTTGCAGACATAGTATTTACCGAGCATGCAATGGCCGCACTTGCCTATCCCGCAGCTCATATTCTTTTCCATCGAAAGGTATATATCCCCGGGTGCGAACTCAAATTCCAGCAGTTTCAAAGTTGCGTATTTCATCATAATGGGCGGACCACACACGACAGCTACGGCGTTTTTAATATCCACATCCTCTCGGGCAAGTATGTCGGTCACTACCCCGACACTGCCTTTCCAGTCGCCGATTCCCTCATCGACGGTAAGCTTCATATTTACGCCTTCAATCTTTTGCCAGGAGTCGAAGAGCGTGTTTTTGTAAATAAAGTCTTCAGGCGTTTTGGCCCCGAAACGACACGTTACCGATTTGAAATCCTTTATTCTATCGACCAACGTCAAAAACAAGGAACGAATGGGCGCCAGGCCCACACCGCCGCCGATTATGTAAACATCTTTGCCTGCAAAACCGTCAAGGGGATAACCGTTGCCGTAAGGCCCGCGAATACCGACCTTTTGTCCTTTCCGGCATTCGTGCAGCAGACCGGTGACCCTGCCGGCTTTCATAATGGTTATTTCCATCTGTTTGGTTTGCGCCGGCGCAGAAGAGGGCGTAAACGGTGCTTCACCTTCGCCCGGCAGTGTCAATTCCACAAACTGTCCCGTCTCAAACTTAAATTCTTGTTCGGGCACAATTACAAAGGTCTTAATCGTTGCAGATTCGTCCAGAATGTCAACGATTTCACCATTTACAGGCTGGTAAGGGTTATTGTTCATTTTGCAACTTTTGCCTGCTGTATGTTCCTGTCTTTGGGTTCGGCGCCGAGTTTTTTCAATATTACCCGCAGGTCTATTCCGCCTGCGTCGGCGTCTATACATCTGCCGCAGCCGACACACATGTCAATACCGTACCTGTCGGGAAAGTAAACAAACTTGTGCAAAAGACGGTGTTTAATCCTGTCACCGAGTATTTTATTCGGGTTTGCACCGCCGGCAACAGCGGCGTAACTGAATCTCATACAACTGTCCCACATCTTCATCCTGGCAAAATAATCTTTTTGCCTGACATCGTAAAGGTAAAAGCAGTGACAGGTGGGACAAACTCTGGTGCAGGCCTGACATTCGACGCAGTTTTGCGCTTCGGTATCAAAGACTTCCGACTGCTGATTGCGGTGGACGATTTCCCTCACTGTGCCGTTAAGTTCAAACTCTGCGGTGTTTTGTTCGAGCTGCTGCTGTGTCGCAGAGCGGTTTTTGTCCCGTTCAGCCAACAAAATCCCCGGAACGTCGGCAAAAAGCAGGGAATGCTTTTCTATGAAGTCGCTGCCTTTCTTTGAGCCGGGCTCTATAATAAAGCCTTCTTTTATCATCGACACGTTCAGGTCAAATTCTTTTTCACAGAAACCTTTTCCTTCGAAAAGATTACAAAAGCAGGTTTCGCCGGGACTGTAACAATCCGAAGCAATAATAAACATCTGTTCGCGTCGCGCCGTATACAACGGGTCCTTCAGGTTCTCCTCTGCAAAGACCTTGTCCAGAATCCTGACGGACCGCAAATCGCATTCTTTGAGTCCAAAAACGGCAAAAGGTTTTATCTTTTGTGCCGCAATCGGCTGAGGGTAGGCGGCTGCCAACTCACAGACCGGAAACAGGAATTCCTTTACCGGTGTGCATGCGCGTATGCTGTTTAGCTCAATCGCCCTGTCGTTCTCAGAGGCATATCTAAAAAACACGTAATGGGCGTTGCTTTTTTTCGGAACATACAGTTCCATCGTGGCGGCAACGGCATCTAAAAAAGGCTTGAGTTTACTTATAAAAACAGTTTCCATTTTTCCGGTCCAAATTTTAACAGCCGTCAACGTGTCGGCATATAGTACGGCAGGCGTGCCAGGTCCATTGCGATATCAATGGTTATTACTTTTACTTTCCGGGGGACCACAATATAGCACGGGGAAAAATTCAGGATGCCCTTTATGCCTGCCTCTACCAGCGTATCTGCGATTTCCTGCGCTGCTGTTCGGGGAACGGCGATAATACCAAGGTCGATATTTCGCTTTTTCAGTGCGCTGATATTTTCAACATCTTCGATTATAACATTGTTTACCTTTCGGCCTATTTTGCGGGGGTCGACATCAAAGGCCGCTGCAATATCAAAGCTGTATGTCTTGAAGCCGGGATATGCCAACACAGCCGAGCCGAGATTGCCGACTCCAACCAAAGCCGCCCTGTGACCGACATCAAGCCTGAGAATTTTATTAATTTCTTTTGTCAGCTTTTTGATGGCATATCCGACGCCCGGCGTACCAAAGCCGCCGAAACAGGAAAAATCTTTCCTTACCTGCCAGGCGTTGGTGCCGAGCAAATCAGCCAAAGTATCGCTGGAGATATTTTGCCGGCCCTGTTCCGAACAGAATAACAGCCCTCTTAAGTAAATTGGCAGCCTCCTGATGGTTTCATCCGGTATTTTACGGTATCTCATAAAACAACAGAATGCTTGTTATAGTGTTCACAATAGCTAATACTCGAACTCACATTCACGAACTTTACAATTCTATCGAATCCATGCGTACCTGTCAAGTAAAGTAAAAAATTTCAGCAAACTATTTTTATAACCTCAAACTAACCGATTCCAAGTTGTCATGCTCAGCAAAGTGAAGCATCCGGCTTTAGCAAGGTGTTTTTCGCATAATTTTGGATAATTGAGATTTTTCGCTGCGCTGCGAATGACATATTGCGTTATCTTCTTGTTAAACCAGCATTTATGAGAGAATATGGCTGAAAAACGGTCAATTTGAGTTATAACGCTTTTGAGGTATTTTAGGTTTATCTGTCCGGGAGAATCACATACAAAAGTGGGGCAAAGGAAAATTCAGAGGCTGGTTTGGTTATTTTTTGGTTGTGAGTTGATTTTGGGCAGCGTTATACTGAATGTGCTGCCTCGGTCCGGGTTGTTTTCGGCCCATATTTTGCCGCCGTGCAGGCCAGAACTGCAGATATACAAATATCAGGCACACAAATCGCCCGCCTGGTAATGGAAGACTGGAAAAGTACAGGCGGCGCAGCCGACTATGACCCCGCCAGCCTGGGGCTGGGGTTTGTTACCGTCTTTCCTGAAGACAGCTACGTTGACTATACAGGTGCACAGCTCGGCTCCAAGCTCTACTTTCTCAAAGTCGATGACAAACTTGTACTCACGGCGCTGAACTACAGAGACATTGCACGCGATGACACATCTGGTCTTTCGCCTTTTAGTTTTCTCAACAACTGTTTCTATCGTGTAATAAGGCGCAGACATATTTACTGTTCCTGCGGCAAATTTTGATGGGGGTCTGGAAAAAACAAACCAGCGCTTTTTTTTGCCGGGGGGAAAAATCTTCTTTAATAGAGAGAAGATTCTTCCGTTTTAAGGGCTTTTTAAGAGAGCCAACCGAGTGGGTCATCGTTTTTTTGTATCTGCAACTTCTGTTTTTATAAGAGGTTACCGGACAATTGATGGCGGATGCCGGATAATGGCACGGCGATTGCTCATTAACGACATTAAGAATTGTCAGCCAAGAATTTTAATGGAAAGGGTCTTGTCATGGAAGGTGTTAGTTTAGCAGGTCTTGAAAAAGCGGTTTCGGCAATTGAAGCCAATGGCGGAAAAGGCACTAAGGGCGATAAATTCAGCCAGCCCTTCAGCCACAGGAACATACCGGTAAGTACGTTCAGCGAGTTTTTCCAATGGAAAATGGACCAGATTGCCGCCAGAAGAGGCGATAGCAGCGACTAAATGAAGACCTGCTCCTGAATACGTATTTGACCCTGTGAATAACTCGCAATGTGGTTTAGCAGTTATCGGACTCCTGGGCGGAACACTGTTACAGCCTGCAGCAGCGTACCAGTTAAACGTAATTGAAGAGACCTTAACACGATAAAGCGGGTTTGTGATAGTCCTGCTGGTCATACCTTCGGCCGTCATACCTTTGGCCTTTGATATTAAGAACCTATCCGAATAACCCGGCCTATTGCGGCTGGCTGAAAATATTACGATTGTAATTATTGCCAATACCTTTGCGCCCCGATATAATGACTGAACTTAAATAACCACGAGATTTCATTATTTATTTGAAAGGTTTATAAATATGTTACTTTGGGTTTTCAGATTCGTTTTTTTGGTCGTTATTATCTCGGTGCTGATAGTCAACCTTACGTTACCCAGTATTTCCGGCGAGCCGGGCAGGTCTAATTTCTGGGTGATTGTCTGGAGCGGCCTCGGTCTGGCGGCCGTGACGCTTCTGGTGGATATTTTGACGCCCAAAAAATCTTTGGCGGCATTGGCTGGTGTTTTTTTCGGACTTCTGGTGGGTATATTCATCAGCTGGGGCCTGGCACAGGTGGTGGATATGATTCACGAGATTTACAATCTGGGCCTTGACCCTTCCGCTGTCGGGGCAATCAAGTGGATGATGGGCGTGGCTATATGCTACTTCATTATCAGCGTTGTAATGCGCACAAAAGACGATGTGCGTTTTGTGGTGCCTTACGTTGAATTTACCAAGCAGATCAAGGGCGCCCGGCCCCTGATACTTGATACATCGGCCATTATTGACGGCCGTATTGCCGACCTGTATCGCAGCAAGCTGTTCGATGCGCCACTGATTGTTCCGCGTTTCGTACTAAGCGAGCTTCAATTGATAGCCGACTCGGCTGATAAGCTCAAACGTGGACGCGGCAGACGCGGCCTTGACATACTCAGAGAAATGCAGTCCAACCCCATTATCGATGTGGAGATTGACGACTCTCTGGTTGTTGAAGTGCAGGAGGCTGAAGGCGTTGACCAGAAGCTGGTTATGTTCGCCAAGCACTGCGACGGGCGCCTTGCAACCACCGATTATAACCTCACGAAGGTCGCTCAGGTGCGAGACATAGATGTAATGAATATAAACGATTTGGCCAATTTGATGAAGGCAATTGCACTTCCGGGCGAGGCGCTGCAGGTCAGAATAGTAAAGCCGGGCGAAGAGGCTGAACAGGGTATAGGCTATCTGGCTGACGGGACAATGGTTGTAGTCGAAGGCGGCCGAAACAAAATAGGCAGGGAACTGGCAATCAGTGTTACAAGTTCACTGCAGACGTCGGCAGGGAAGATGATATTCGGCAAGTTTGAAAATTATGCACCGAACGAGCGTGAAGAAAAAAGCAGGTTGAATAATAAAAGAGCCAGCTATCCGAACAAATAGAGCGGCTGGAAAAAGACTCCACAAGGCCTTTGGGGACTGTTTTTGCAGAACTGTTCAGTCATCGCCGGTCTTTTAATTCGGGATTTGGCGATTTCAGCAGACATTTGAAAAATACCGCTGATGCCAGTATTACTCCAAGTGTAAACACAGGCCAGGAAAAGTGCGATTTGAAGCTGGATTCGGCGATACCCCGGCCGGCAACATAGAAAGATAGAACGACAATCAGGCCTGCAATTACAAATCGCAGCCAATCGAAAAAGAGCACCTTGAGGACATTACCGAAGAGGTCTCGATATAGTATTATCGCCGCAAAGACCAGTAATATAACTGAAATTATAACCGGAGCCAGTACCGGAGACGCCCACACCGCAGGTATTAGAAACAAAATGTCCCAATCCATAATCGATGCCGGCCAGCCGACAAGTACCTTCAGCCAGATATAATAGAATATGTCCCACACGGCGAAGATAATCATAAAGAAGGCGAAACGCTGACGGACGGTTTGGCCGAACAGACTGGCAGCGGTAAAAATCAACACAATCGAAGCGGCTTCTCTGCCGACTTCGGTAACTAAAAGCTGTTTCCAAAGGTCGGTTTGGCCGAAGTTCGATAAAGGAAAAGTAAATCCGTGTGGATAAAAGATTGTGCGTAAGTAAACAACAACAGCGGCTTCAAAGTAGGCCAGCGCAACGGCAAAGACTACAACCAGGCAGAATTTGCTTATTATTTCCTGCAGCAATGCAGGTTTTTCCTGGCGTGCGGTTTGGAGCAGCATCGTATTAGACCTTTTTTAGCTCCTTAAGCAACGCGGGGATGATTTTGCCTTCAGGGACAACTGATATTCTCCGCCCGTTTCGGTAAATGAAGGCCTTGTTTTTTGCCGCACATACAGCCAAATCGGCGTCTGCGGCCTCACCTGGGCCGTTGACAATACAGCCCATAACAGCGATTCGAAGAGGTTTGTCAATGCCATCGACAGCTTTCCTGACCTTTCGGGCCAGTTTGATTATATCGATTTCACACCGCGCGCAAGTAGGACAGACGATTAACTCAGGCCCTGTGCGCTCATACAGGCCCAGCGCAATCAGGATGTTTTTTGCAATTTCAACCTCTGTAAGCGGGCTGCCGGCAACACTGACTCTTATTGTGTCGCCGATGCCTTCGGCCAGCAGCGCGCCTATGCTTACAGATGATGCTATCTGAGCATCTTCGGGTAAACCCGCATGAGTCAGACCTATGTGAATGGGATATTTGAAGGCCTGTGCGATGCGACGGTTTATTTCAATGGTCCTTGCACAGTCGGCACTTTTTGCACTGAGCACAAGGTTTGTAAAGCCTCTTTTTTCAAAGATGCGGACATAGTTTTTCATTTCTTTTAACATCAGGGCCGTGCGTTTTTGCTGGGGTACGCTGTTTGTTTTAAGGTCTCTGATACTTGCCTCGTTAATGCCGATTCGCACCGCGGTTTTGTGCGTTTTCGCAGCATCTATAATCCTGACGATGTCTTTGCGGCTTTTTATATTGCCGGGATTCAACCTTATTTTAGCCGCGCCGGCTTCAATGGCCTCAAGGGCCCTTGCGCCGCTGAAATGAATGTCCGCGACAAGAGGAACACGCACCATTTGGACGATTTTTGCAAAAGCCGCGGTGTCGGCACGGGTCGGTACTGCGATTCTGACCAGCCGACAGCCCGCTGCTGCAAGCTCTTTGACCTGCTTTACGCAACGTTCGATATCGGTGGTGGCCACCTTGGTCATTGACTGTATGACAATCGGGGCCGAAGAGCCAATCTTGACCGTACCGACGGCCACGGTTCTGGTTTTCCTTCTTTTAATCATACGGAAATTGTAGCTTGTCTTATAGGCCGAGGCAAATTAAAATGTCATAGATTTGGATTTCACAAAACCTAATAAATAAAGATTATGCAAGAGACCTCTGATCATCGGCTAAAACCAAAACGTGATTTACTTGTCTATTCTACAGGTGATTGTGCCAACTCACTTGTAACGAATTCGATAGCCGCCTTTGCCATGCTTTTTTACACCGATGCTTTGGGACTGGATTATAAACTTGCCGGTTTTGCCATGTTTATAGTTATGTTTTGGGATGCCGTCAGTGACCCCATTATGGGGTATATCTCCGACAGCACTCGCTCACGCTTTGGTCGCCGCCATCCTTATATACTCATAGGTGGTCTGCTTATGGCAGCGTCTTACTATTTTATCTGGAATGTCCCCGGTGTTTTCCAAAAAGAAGTTTTTCTTTTCTGGTATCTGGTAACCATAAATTTTTTGTTGCGAACAGCTTACACCATTTATAACGTTCCCTACATAGCTCTTGGCTTTGAAGTCTGTACCGATTATGACCAGCGTGCAACCATCCAGGCCTACCGCTGGGGGCTTAATATGACCGCAAATCTTGCGGGTCCGGCACTGGCATGGCTGATTTTCTTTCCTGATACAATCCAGGGTGAAGCGACTTCCATAATTTCTAATTACACTCATATGGGAACTGCTTTTACCGTAGCCGCAACTTTAATTGTTTTCTTTGTTGTCTTTGAGACCAGAAAATACATTATCGATACCCGATATAGAAAAGACGTTGTCGGCAGCAGTGTTCGTGAGTTTCTTATTGATATCAAAGACATTGTTCTCGACAAACAGCCCCGTATGGTCTTTATTTTCATCGGTACCGCTTTTATTGGAATTGCTCTTGTTGCTTCTCTTCAGATGTATGTCTATGTTCATTTTATGAAATTTTCTTCATTACAAAAGGCAATTGTGCACGGCTCAACTATGATAGGCTGTGGTCTTGGCGGTGTATTGAGTGCGTTATTGGTGAGAAAGTTCGACAAAAAACCAACTATTATGATGGCTGTACTATTTAGTGTTTTTTGTAATCTTATGCTATTAATTCTTTTTGTTCCCGGATTTGTCCCGCCGAAATTCTGCTGGATTATACCCGATAGCGCTGCTGTTCTGGCAGGCGTATCTATTCCTGTTTCCATGTTTGTTTTTCTTGCGTTTAACAGTCTTTTCTGGACCGGTATTGGAGTTCTCAATCCTATTGCCTACTCGATGATGGCCGACGTTTCTGAAATCTGCAAATACAGGACAGGGGTGCTTAAAGATGCCGGTTATGCCGCCATGCTCAGTTTTATATTAAAAGCCGCTTCCGCCACAGGTCTGCTTTTCTGTGGCTTTTGCCTCGATTGGGCCGGTCTTGACCCAGGCGCCAAGGAACAAACAGCCGGTGCCACAAGAAACCTTGTGGCAATCACTTTCATTGGCGGCTCTGTCATCGCACTGGTTGCCCTTGCCAGCATCATCAGGTATCCCATTACACGGGCATATATGCAGAAAATCAAAGAAGCTCTGGCGGACAAAGAACAACAAGCCAATCATGTCAGGAAAGCTATACAATGAATGCCGTACAACGATTCGAAGCTGTAATGAATTTCAAAACCCCTGATAGCTTTCCTGTGATTGAATGGGCTCCATATTGGGACCAAACTCTCCGGCGATGGTATGCTGAAGGCTTACCGGACAACCTCGTCGATTCAGTTGATATCCGGGATTTTTTCGGTTTTGACCGTTACCTTCAGCTTTGGTTTTCGCCGCGGAAAGAATCAGCTCCACAGCCGGAATATCACGGGGCAACACGGCTAAAAGAGCCCGCCAATTATGCACAGTTCAAAGAGAAATATCTTTTTCCCTGGCCCGCCTTTGATACCTCTGTTATGCAAAGTTGGGCCAGGGAACAGAAAAAAGGAAGTACAGTAGTCTGGATAACCCTCGAAGGCTTCTTTTGGTTTCCAAGGACCCTATTGGGCATTGAAGGACACCTGTATGCTTTTTACGATAATTCTGATGTTATGCATGCTATGAATAATGACCTGGTTGAATATCATCTCAAAGTGCTTGAAAAACTTTGCAAAATTCTCAGACCCAACTTCATGGTTTTCGCTGAGGATATGTCTTACAACCACGGCCCGATGCTCTCCAAATCATTGTTTGATGAGTTCCTGGCTCCATACTATCGCCGGGTTATACCTGTGTTGAAAGAATACGGGATTATTCCCTTTGTCGATTCCGATGGCGATGTCCATCCGCTGATTCCGTGGCTCAAAGAAGTAGGAATCGAGGGAATCCTGCCATTGGAGCGTATGGCTGGTGTTGACGTAGCCCGAATTAGAAAAGAACACCAGCGTTTTAAGATGATCGGCGCATTCGACAAGACTGTTATGAGTAAAGGAGAAAAGGCTGTTATAAATGAGTTTGAGCGTCTTCTACCTGTGATGAAATCCGGCGGTTTTATCCCCTCTGTTGACCATCAAACGCCACCGGATGTTTCTTTGGAACAATACCGCTGCTACATTCGATTGTTAAAAGAGTATTGTAGTAAGGTGCCTACATAAAGCTGAAAATTGAAAAACAATAGGTATTGTTCGATAGGAAAGGAGTTGTAATTATGTTTCGCAAGTTATGTTTGATTCTGGTGCCGATTATAGTTGTGCTTTTGTGCTGTGGTGGGCAGAGCGTCGAAGCCGCC